>RRZU012522291.1_pt1 | contig 11470 bp, 14 predicted proteins | sample 2165561 | NCBI WGS metagenome assembly RRZU01 (sample SAMN10456909, study PRJNA506462) | wastewater metagenome | isolation source: wastewater sludge | place: USA: Moscow, Idaho | reverse complement strand
ATCAGAAAAGATTCTAAAAAATTTGAAGTCGTACCTAAACGATGGATAGTGGAAAGAACTTTCTCTTGGTTTGAATCTTACAGAAGACTATCTAAAGATTTTGAATATCATACAAATACACAGGAAGCTATGGTGAAATTGGCGATGATTAAAATAATGTTGAACAGAATATAATATGAATTTTAAACAGTTACTTAATAAGCCCATTTCAAGTATACGGATCCATATGTAAATCCTGCACCAAATGCAGCAAGGATGATATTATCACCTTTTTTCAACTGCGACTCCCACTCGTAAAGACAAACAGGAATAGTTCCGGCGCTGGTATTTCCGTATTTCTGAATATTCACCATCACTTTTTCAGCAGGTAATCCCATTCGGTTACCAACAGCTTCGATGATACGTATATTGGCCTGATGAGGTACCAGCCATGCTACATCTTCTTTTGTCAGATTGTTTTTCTCCATTATTTCAACAGAGACATCTGCCATTTTTGATACTGCATGCTTAAAGACTACCTGACCTTCCTGATATACATAATGCATATCTTTATCTACCGTTTCGTGAGAAGCCGGATATACAGAGCCACCGCCATGCATATGCAAATGCGGAATACCAACTCCATCGACATGCAATATAGAATCCATCACACCAAATTCTTCCTCTGTCGGTTCCAGCATCACAGCTCCGGCAGCATCTCCGAATAACGGACATGTAGTACGGTCTTTGTAGTTGGTGATTGACGTCATTTTATCTCCACTCACCACAACTACTTTTTTGTATCTACCCGATTTGATAAAATTAGATCCTATCTCTAAGGCGTATATGAAGCCCGAGCATGCTGCCTGAATATCAAATCCTAAAGCATTCTTTATCCCGCAGGCTTCCGCTGTCATAGCAGCTGTCGACGGGAATATATAGTCCGGCGTTGTAGTAGCAAAGATGATAACTTCTACTTCTTCAGGTTTTGTATTTGTCTTTTTCAACAATTCTTTTACAGCTTCGGCTCCCATAACGGAAGTTCCCTGTCTTTCACCTGTAAGCACATGACGTTCTTTAATTCCCACACGGGTCATTATCCACTCGTCGGTAGTATCAACGATCTTTTCAAGTTCGCTGTTCGTCAAAATATCCTTTGGAATATATGCACCAATACCGGTAATTGCGGCTCGAATCATTATTCTTTTGGTTTTGATTGTTTTTAATAAAAAAAATGCCCTAATATTAGGGCTTATAAGTTTTGGCTAGAATTAAACTGCTGCTCCTTTTTCTATTGCCAATTTTCCACGGTAGTATCCGCATTCAGGGCAAACAGTGTGGAATACATGCCAAGCACCACAGTTAGAGCATACTGCCAATGTAGGAGTTACTGCCTTATCGTGGGTTCTTCTTTTCGCTGTTCTAGACTTTGATTGTCTACGTTTCGGATGTGCCATTTTTCTGTTTTATTTAGTTATTTTATTGTATTTGAATTAGAAAAGTCAATTTTCTGTTAATTTAGTCTTCGTCTACGGATATATCTTTGAGCGAATCCCAACGTGGATCGCTATAAGATGAATCATCATCCATAGATACATCATCGGCATCTTCGTCCTGATCTTCGTCATCATCGGCACTTTTAGCGCGATGTTTATTTAGTTTAGAGGACATTGCTTTATTGCATGTGCCGGGAGGATGTATTTTCTTTGCAGGCAAACTCAACACAATGAATTCGTATAAAAACCATGCAATATTTATCTCTCCGTCATCTTCCGGAATTATAACTATCTCGTCACTTTCTTCCGAATATTCTTTTCCGAACTTAACGATAAGTTTATTCTTGGTATCCACATCCATTGCGATTTCATCCAAACATCTGTCGCAAGGAACCTGAACCGAACCTACAGTCTCAAAAATCAACTCGAAAGTAGCAGATGTCTTTTTCAGAGAAACCACCACTTTCAAATCCCCTTTTTTTACTTCAGCCGTTCCATCGTCTATAAGGGTAAAAAAACTTTTGTCCAAGTCATACTTGAACTCATGTTTACCTTCCGATAAGCTCCTTAAAGGTATGTTGTATAAGCTAAACTTTCCCATGTCCTGAATAACAATTCAAAAAAAGAACGGCGCAAAGGTACAAAGTTTTTTTTAATAAAAGAACATTTTAATTCTAATCTTGAAAGTTACAATGGAGCTAAATATTTATTTTGTAATTTTATAGTGACTATTAATTATAGATGAAAATGAGTACTGAAATACTATATATAAAAAATATGGTTTGCGACCGTTGCAAAATAGTTGTAAAATCGGAACTGGAAAAATTAGGGATAACCCCTTTACACATCGATCTCGGTGAGGTTACCTTAGGAACACCCCTTAGCGATGAGCAAAAATCTTTAATAAAAGATCGATTGGATGTTTTAGGCTTCGAGCTGATCAATGATAAAAGAAGCCGATTGATAGAACAGATAAAGACATTGATCATTGAATTGGTACGTAACCACAACAATGAGCTAAAAGTGAACTTATCTGATTACCTTAGCGACAAGCTACATCATGACTACAACTATATCAGTAATTTATTTTCTGAAGTAGAAGGTACAAACATTGAAAAATACTTTATAGCCCAAAAAATAGAAAGGGTGAAGGAGTTATTAGTTTACGACGAACTCACATTAAGCGAAATAGCTTTCCAACTCAATTATTCAAGTACCGCCCATCTAAGCAATCAGTTTAAAAAAGTTACGGGTCTTACTCCAAGCCACTTTAAATCGATCAAATCAAACAAACGAAAGCCGTTAGACAAAGTGTAAATCATGTAAATCTATCCAAGAATATTGTAACAACATTTATTCTTTTTTGGCCCATCTTTGTTGTATCAATTTTAAACAAGATAAGATATGGCAACTTTAAATAATAAATCGATTCTCAGCAATAAGAATCAGATAGGCAAACCAGCATTTACCAAATCAGATAAAAACGTTCTCTTCACAGAGAACCAAGCTGTCAAAGCAGATTTTCCCGTAAACGGCATGACGTGTTCATCGTGTGTTGCCCATGTTCAGGCTGCATTGAGCAAACAACCCGGAGTGACTAACTCCAGCGTAAATTTAGCTACATCTACAGCCCATGTGGAATATCTGCCAACCGTAATTACTCCCGAGAAACTTAAAAAAGTCGTTGACGAAGCCGGATACGAACTCGTTATAGAAGATAAAGACGATACCGAGATAGAAACCGTAAGGAATGAACATCTATCGGAACTGAAAAGAAACTGTATGCTATCCCTCATCTTTGCTATTCCGCTAGTCGTTATAGCGATGCTTTTTCATACCATGCCGTATGCAAATTATATCATGTGGATATTATCCACGCCCATCGTTTTTATTTTCGGAAAACAGTTTTTTGTCAATGCATGGAAACAGCTGAAACACCGATCGGGCAATATGGATACATTAGTTGCACTCAGCACGGGAACAGCATACTTATTCAGCGTATTCAACACCATATATCCATCGTTTTGGACAAGTAAAGGACTAGAGCCTCATGTTTATTTCGAAGTATCGGGCGTTGTTATCGCTTTTGTGTTGCTGGGCAGATACCTTGAAGAAAAAGCAAAAAAAGGGACAGCCACAGCAATCAAACAGCTGATCGGATTGCAGCCTCAGACAGCAACGGTTGTGAAAAATGGACAGTTTGTAGAAACTCCGATAAAAGAGATAAAAATAGGAGATGAAATAGTAGTAAAACCAGGAGAAAAAATAGCTGTTGACGGAGTAATAATCAGAGGCAATTCTTTTATCGACGAGAGCATGATTAGCGGCGAACCTCTCTCTGTGGAGAAAGGCGAAGGCTAGAAAGTGTTTGCAGGAACGATTAACCAAACAGGGAACTTCCATTTTGTAGCCGAAAAGGTTGGTAAAAACACCCTGCTGGGACAAATCATAAAAATGGTGCAGGAAGCTCAAGGCAGTCAGGCACCCATACAAAAGACCGTAGATAAAATATCAGGGATATTTATCCCTGTCATAATAGTGATTGCTGTCATCACATTTTTTGCATGGTTCTTTCTAGCAGAAAGCAATGGTTTTACACAAGGCCTGTTGTCTATGGTAACCGTCCTTGTCATAGCCTGCCCATGCGCACTTGGACTAGCTACCCCGACAGCCATCATGGTAGGGATAGGCAAAGGAGCTACCAACGGGATTTTGATAAAAGGAGCCGAAGCATTGGAAAAAGCGCAGAAAGTAACCGCTGTAGTATTGGATAAAACAGGTACAATTACGGAAGGGAAACCGCACGTAACGTCTATAAAATGGCTAACGGAAGCAACTCCTGAATTAAAAAACATTCTTTTCAGCATAGAATCTTATTCGGAACATCCTTTGGCCGATGCAATAAAAGCACACTTAAAAGACGAAGCCCGGTTGGATAAAGAAGTAAGTACAACGACAATACCCGGACGAGGAATCGTTGGTGAAATCAACGGCGAAAAATACTTTATAGGCAATACTAAAATGCTCGAAGAACAAGGTATCTCATTCGACCAAAAAGAAACTGAATGGATAGAAAAAGAAACTGACAATTCGAACAGTATTGCATTATTTGCCAATACAACATCTCTCATAGCAATAATAACTATTGCTGACATGATTAAACCGACATCTTCGGAGGCTATTGAGAAAATGGAATCACAAGGTTTGAAAGTGTACATGCTGACAGGTGACGGTAAACGCTCAGCTGATCTGGTTGCTAAACAAGTTGGAATAAAAGAAGAACATGTAATAGCAAATGTACTTCCTGCCCAGAAGGCGGAGTTCATAAAAGAACTGAAAAGCAAAGGTGAGGTTGTAGCGATGGTTGGTGATGGCATCAATGACAGTGGAGCTTTAGCCACAGCAGATGTCAGCATAGCCATGGGCAAAGGCAGCGACATAGCAATGGATGTAGCGCAAATCACCATCATTTCTTCAGATCTCAACAAGCTGCATCAAGCGATCAGTCTATCGAAAGCCACAGTGAGAACAATCAGGCAAAATCTGTTCTGGGCATTTATCTACAACATTATCGGAATACCTATTGCAGCGGGCATCCTCTTCCCTATCAATGGCTTCTTGCTAAATCCTATGATTGCAGGTGCAGCCATGGCATTAAGCTCTGTAAGTGTTGTCACAAATAGCTTATTATTAAAAACCAAGAAGATATAAAACAAAAAGCGGGATGCTATTAACATCCCGCTTTCTTATTCTTCGCCACACCCTTATCTATTCAGGTATATATACATTCAACACCTTGTCCGAGCCGGGCAATATGTCCTCAGTGTTCGCATCCCCAACATTCGCATCCCCAGCATTATACTTAGGTGCATCAACCATTTTCACCGCTTCCACATTATGCTTAGCTATCACCACTACATTCTCGGCATAATATTCTTCCGGCACATAAACCTTGACAAAATCTTCGCTATTCAGTTCACTTATATTCTCTGAATACAGATTTGTCTGATAATTCGATTTATAAAAATATCCACCTACAGCAAATATCAACACAGCAGCAACACTAGCGGCAGTAATCTGCCACAGGTGATAATGATACTTTTTCTTCTTTTCTGTCTGAGTTTTCGCGCTCAAACGTCTATGTATGCTATTTATACGCTCTATGTGATCGTCATCAACACTATCAAATCCATCAATAGCGTCATACATAAACGGATCTTTCATCGAATCTTTTTCGATCCGGTGAGCATCAGCTCCTTTTCTGTTTCCTTTTATGTAATCCTGCAAATTCATTCTTTCAAATTTTTCTCAATACAGATTTTCAAATTCCTTTTCCCGTTTTGTATATAACTCTTTACGCTCTTCAGATGAAACCCCGTTTCATCTACAATTTCCGCATACGATTTATCCTCATAGAAAAACTTCTCTATAGATATCCGCTGAGGTTCGGGAAGCTTTTCCAGACATTGACTCAAAGCTGCATCTTTCTCCTCTTCCGAATCCTCACTTAATAGATCCAAAACAGAGTCAGATTCCATAAATTGGGAGTCGAAATCGACAACAAATTCCCTTTTATTTTCCTTTAATATATGAAAACAGTGATTTTTAACAACACTGTGCAGCCAATTCTTAAAAATCTTGATCTCGTAACCCTGTATTTTTTGTGACAGATTTTCAAACAGATCGATCACAGCATCCTGTGAACTTTCAGGACTTTGGAGATATTTCAGGCACAACCCGTATATCAACGGGATGTATCGCTCGTAAAGTCGTTGAAAATACTCGGCTTCACCCGTCTTTTTGAAAAGGGATAAAAGCTCTTCATCGCTATACTCTGTTTTTTTATATGAACTAAATAAACGCAATGGTATCAATTTTACACAAATCTACAAGAATTTGTGTAAAATACAAAAATGAATACAGGTGACATAAATCTCCGATCATGTTAAAATATGAGATAAATAATTGGTGACGTGGGTAATTTTGCATATTTTTGCTAGCGATAATTACAGAATGATCTAATTATTTTAATAACACCCATTATGAAAGAAAAAATCGGCACAAATGCGGGCATCATTTGGACTCTCCTTGATGCTGAGGGCAGTAAACCCCTGAAAGAAATAAAAAAGGTGTGTAAATTGACAGAGAAAGATATGTATGCTGCTCTTGGCTGGTTGGCCAGAGAAGGTAAAATAACTTTCAACGAGTTAAAAGACGACTTGCAAGTCGTTCTACTGTAACGAAACTTTATCAAAAAAGAATTACGAAAAAGGGATACTTATCATATAAATAAGCGTCCCTTTTTGTTTTTGTTTGTTTTTAAGGAAATTAGAAAGACAATAATTTTGTTAATTCGTTCGTATTATCTATTTTTGTGTTGCATTTTAGCTGCTTTATGACTGAAAATGATGAAAAACTTTTGGCCGATTTTGAGTTAAGAATGAAGCAATTAATCTACCTCTGCGACATGCTTAAAGAAGAAAATTCGCTGTTAAAGAATCAGTTGACTCAAAAGAAAACAGAAGTAGAGAGTTTAACATCACAGATAGAGGAGCTAAAAATAAAATATGACAATGTGAAATTTGCCAGATCATTTGCATCCGGAAATTCTGAGGAAAAGGAGCAGGCAAAGAAGCGTTTGTCGAAATTAGTGCGAGATGTAGATAAATGTATCACCATGCTGAAAGGCTGAAAAATGTATAAGTTATGGATGATCATTTGATTATTAATCTACGAGTAGCTGACACCCGATACCCTTTACGAATCGAGAGAAAAGATGAGGAAATGTATCGGAAAGCTGCAGATGAAATAGATTATAAATTAGGACAATATAAAAATTATTTTACAGGAGATTCTTCTCATTCGTTACAAAACGCTGATTACATGGCAATGACTGCAATACAAGCAGTAGCGGAAAAGGTGGAATATCAGGCAAGAACCAATTTATTTGAAGTCAAAATTAAAAAGTTAACTGAAGAATTGGACCGTTATTTAAAAGGCAAGTAAAGTAATTATTATAAACATAAAAAATCTAAAGCGCTAATTACAAGATGGTTGAGATCATCTTTAATTGGCGTTTTGTTTATTAATAAATTAAATACATAGAAATTATAATTATGGATATATTAAGTATTATACTAATCGTGATAGCCTTCTTCGTTGGAGGAGGTGTGACGTGGGGAGTTTTGAACTCATTGTCGGGTTCGAAACTTAAACGTCAGGTCAAAGAAGCCGAACAAGAGGCCGAAGTGATCAAAAAGAACAAGTTGCTGGAGGTTAAGGAACAAGCCTTGCAAATGAAGTCTGAGTTTGAAAAACAAGCCAATAGCCGCAACTCGAAGCTTCAGGCTGCAGAAAGCAAGCTGAAACAACGCGAACTTGGCTTAAACCAAAGACAGGAGGAACTTCAACGTAAAAGAAATGAAGTTGATGCTATCAAAGCTAATCTGGACAATCAATTAGAGGTCGTTGAGAAAAAGAAACAGGATCTCGACAGATTGCACAAGCAGGAAATCGAACATCTGGAAGCTCTTTCAGGCTTATCAGCCGAAGAAGTAAAAGAAAAGATGGTAGAAGCGCTCAAAGACGAGGCTCAATCTCATGCTCAGTCTTACATCAACGATATCATGGAAGAGGCTAAGATGACTGCCAATAAAGAAGCTAAAAAGATTGTTATCCAATCTATCCAGCGTGTAGCCACAGAAACAGCCATAGAGAATGCCATTACAGTATTCCACATTGAGTCTGACGAAATAAAAGGACGTATTATCGGCCGTGAGGGACGTAACATACGTGCACTTGAGGCAGCAACCGGCATCGAAATTGTTGTAGATGATACTCCGGAAGCAATCGTTCTTTCAGGCTTCGATCCGGTAAGGCGTGAAGTAGCGCGTTTGGCCCTCCATCAATTGGTAGCTGACGGACGCATACACCCTGCCCGTATAGAAGAGGTGGTAACAAAAGTAAAGAAACAGATAGAAGAAGAAATTATCGAAACCGGTAAAAGAACTACTATCGACCTTGGTATTCATGGACTACATCCTGAACTGATCCGTTTGGTAGGTAAAATGAAATACCGCTCGTCTTATGGACAAAACTTACTGCAACATGCTCGCGAAACAGCAAATCTTTGCGCCATAATGGCATCCGAATTAGGACTGAATGTAAAAAAAGCAAAGAGAGCCGGACTATTACACGACATAGGCAAAGTGCCTGATGATGAACCAGAATTGCCTCATGCTCTGTTAGGGATGAAGCTGGCTGAAAAATATAAAGAAAAACCGGATATATGCAATGCGATAGGTGCTCACCCCGATGAAGTGGAAATGACCAGCCTACTAGCTCCTATCGGGCAAGTTTGTGATGCTATTTCCGGAGCCCGTCCGGGTGCTCGCCGCGAAATAGTGGAGGCATATATCAAACGCCTGAACGATCTGGAACAACTAGCCTTGTCATATCCGGGTGTTTTGAAGACATATGCTATTCAGGCCGGCCGCGAACTTCGTGTAATCGTTGGTGCTGATAAAATCGATGATGTGGAAACTGAAAGATTATCGACTGATATAGCCAAGAAGATTCAGGATGAAATGACTTATCCGGGTCAGGTAAAGATCACCGTGATCAGAGAAACCCGAGCCGTAAGCTACGCCAAATAGTAATCTGCATAACAAAAGAGGGGGCTAAAAGCTCCCTTTGTTGTTTATAGAAAGTTAAGAAGTATACTATTGAGGATAAAAGTTATTTTATTTACTTTTGCATATAAGTATTCAATAATTTTATAGATTGATAATATGGCATATAGAATAGCCGTTTTTGATGCAAAGCCCTATGATAGGGCAACATTTGATAGCGTGAATGAAAAATTCGGATTCGAATTAGTTTATCATAAAGAACATCTTGATATAAACAATGTACTTTTAGCCAGCGGAGCTGATGCCGTTTGTATTTTTGTCAACGCCATTGTGGATTCAGCCGTGATCGATAAACTCCATTCATATGGAGTAAAGCTTATCGCGCTAAGATGTGCCGGATTCAACAATGTAGACATAGCGGCGGCAACAAAAAAAGGAATTAGAGTAGTCCGTGTACCCGATTATTCGCCTCACGCTATCGCTGAACACACATTGGCTTTAATGCTGTGCCTCAACAGAAAGGTTCATCGGGCGTTTCTTCGGACACGCGATTGGAACTTTTCGCTCATCGGATTTCAGGGATTCGATATGTATGGCAAAACAATAGGAGTAATAGGTACCGGAAAAATAGGGAAAACAGCCATCGGACTATTCAAAGGACTGGGGATGAATGTGCTTGCCTATGACCTTTATCCAGACATGGCTTTTGCCGAAGCGAATAATATAAAATATGTAAGTTTGGATGAATTGTATGCCAACTCAGATATAATTACCCTGCATTGTCCGCTGACAAAAGAAACAGAGTACCTGATCAGCGACCAATCAATATCGAAAATGAAAGACGGTGTGATGATAGTCAACACCGGTAGAGGAAAACTGATACATACAAAACATCTGATAGATGGATTGATCAGCGGAAAAGTAGGCTATGCCGGACTCGATGTATATGAGGAAGAAGGGGCGTATTTTTACGAAGACCATTCAGACAAAGTAATGACCGACGATGTATTGGCCCGTCTTTTATCGTTCAACAATGTAATCGTAACATCACATCAGGCATTCTTCACAAAGGAAGCTATGGGAAATATTGCACAAACTACGATGCTGAATATCCGAGACTTCTTTGAAAAGAAAGAGCTTAGAAACGAAGTTACATATAAGGCATAATATAATTAGAGTGGAACTCTAAAATATGAGAAGAATTCTGGGTCTTATTTTTTGTTTATTTCTTTTCTGGGGTATATCAAATGCCTCGGACTCCAAATTCGTTGTCGTTATCGATGCCGGCCATGGAGGAAAAGACGGCGGTGCCGTAAGAGGAAAATATAAAGAAAAAGAAATAAATCTGGGTGTTGCTCTGGCGTTAGGACAACTAATCGAGAAAAATTACAAGGACGTCAAAGTAGTATATACCAGAAAAACCGATGTATTTATTGCATTGGACAAAAGAACAGAAATAGCCAATAAAGCAAAGGCGAATCTGTTCATTTCTATTCATACAAATTCCACAGCTGCTAAAACAACCAATGCAGCAGGGGCTGACACCTACATACTGGGGCTTGCCCGCAGCGAAGAAAATCTGGAGGTAGCCAAACGCGAAAACTCTGTAATCTTACTGGAGGATGACTATACGACGAAGTACGAGGGATTCGACCCGAGATCGCCTGAGTCGTACATCATTTTCGAGTTTATGACCAATACCTTTATGGAGCAGAGCCTACAATTGGCAAACTTCATTCAAAACGATTTTAAGACGGTTGCCAAGCGCCCTGACAGAGGTGTGCGTCAAGCAGGGTTTCTGGTCCTAAGAAAGACTAGTATGCCGAGCATACTGATAGAACTCGGCTTTATAAATAATAAAAATGAGGGTCGTTTTTTATCGACAAAGAGTGGGCAGCAAACCATGGCTTCTGCTATATATTCAGGTTTTAAAAAATATAAGAGGGAGTTTGATAAAAAACAAGGTAAATTTGTAGTAGCTGACAAAGAGGATGACTTTTCATTCGATACAAAAGACACCGCTACAGTTGAAGATATAAATACTGAACAACCAGTTAGCAACATTACACAGGTGCCTCAAAAAACTGACTTAGCAGGAAAAATCGAATACAGGGTTCAATTTTTGATTTCGACCAAGAAGTTACCTGAAAATTCCTCAAGTTTCAAAGGATTATCCCCTGTCACCTTCTATAAAGATGAAGCCGGATATAAGTATACCTACGGCTCTACTACAAGTCTGAAAGAAATTATAGATATACAGCATCGAGTAAGCGCTAAATTCAAAGATGCTTTTATCGTAAAGTTTAAAGATGGTGAGAGAATCAAATAAAATTACACAAATTAGAATAAAATACGATATATATT
>RRZU010798102.1_pt1 | contig 11470 bp, 8 predicted proteins | sample 2165561 | NCBI WGS metagenome assembly RRZU01 (sample SAMN10456909, study PRJNA506462) | wastewater metagenome | isolation source: wastewater sludge | place: USA: Moscow, Idaho | reverse complement strand
GGCACGGCGATGTCGTGCTTGATGCTGGGGCCGTCGCGTTTTTGTGCTTCGGAAATCTGCTCGCGCAGGCTCCACAGCTGGGCGCGTTCGCGGGCGTGGCGGGCCAGCATGGCGTCGGCCTGCGGGCGCAGCGCGCACAGCGCTTCGGCCAGCGCCTGGTTCAGCACCGCTTCGTCGCCGCCGTCGTTCAGCTCCAGCAGTACGCACCATGGCGGCATGAACGGCGGCCGGGCGTCGGGCAGGTGGCGGGCCAGCAGTTGCAGGCACAGCCCGGAGATCAGCTCAAAGGCGGTCAGCCGGTCGCCAAAGCGCGCTTGCAGCGCGTGCAGCAGCGCCAGCGCGTCGGCTGGGCTGGTTACTTCCACCAGGGCGGTGGCGGTGGCTTCCGGGGCGGGGAATAGCTTGAGGGTGGCGGCGGTGATGATGCCCAGCGTGCCTTCGGCGCCAATCAGCAGCTGTTTGAGGTCGTAGCCGGTGTTGTTCTTGCGCAGGCCAGACAGGCTATCCAGCACGCTGCCGTCGGGCAGCACCGCTTCCAGGCCCAGGGTCAGCTCGCGCATCGGCCCATAGCGCAGCACCGCCACGCCGCCGGCATTGGTGGCCAGATTGCCGCCGATCTGGCAGCTGCCTTCCGAGGCCAGCGACAGCGGAAACAGCCGGCCCACCCCGGCGGCGGCGTCCTGCACCTGCGCCAGCGTGCAGCCGGCTTCGGCGGTCAGGGTGTTGTTGTCGGCGTCCACCGCCCGCAGCGCGTGCAGGCGGTTAAGCTGAATAATCAGCGCGTGGCCGCTGTCGTCCGGGGTGGCGGCACCGCAGTGCGAAGTGTTGCCGCCTTGCGGCACCATCGGCACGCCAGCGGCCACGCAGGCACGCACCAGCGCCGCCACTTCGGCAGTGCTGCCGGGCCGCGCCAGTGCTACCGCGCGGCCTTGGTAGCGTTGTCGCCAGTCCAGGCAGTGTGGGGCCAGTTGGTCGGGGTCAGTGATCAGGTGGCGGGGGCCGACAATCCCCGCCAGGGTTTCAAGCCAGGCAGTCATGCGGGGATTATCGCCCAGAATGGCCCAGTCACGTGATTCAGTTGCGGGTGGTGCGGCAACCTTGCAGCGGGCAGGCTCCCGCCTGACGCATGGCAGCAAACGGCCAGATCAGCAGGCCGAACAATAAGCCGATGGCACCGGCGATCATCAGCAAGTTAAGCCAGTCGATCCAGTAGCCCATTTCGGCCAGGGAGGAGCGGGTCAGCGTGGGCACACCGAGTGTGGCCAGCCCGGCGGCAATGGCCGCTGCGCCCAGCGCGCGTGGCCGGGCCGCCCGCCACTGGCCACCACGCCGCCAAGCCAGGGTGTAGCTTAGCGCCAGCGCAAGCGCTACGCCGAGAACGACAGGGGCGTACATCCACGCCAGCTCATAAAAAATATTTATGCCCAACCAGATTTCATACATGGTGATAGTCCTGTGTGGAGAAGGTCACGCGGCGGTGGTAATTACACCCGGCCCCTGAGCACCGACAGATAGGCCGGTTTGAGCATGCGGTACTTGAGCAACCACGCCAGATAACTGTCTTGCAATGGCTCAATGAACGGCAGCGATGGAATCAGCCGGCCTTCGTAGTCAAACTCCACCAGCAAGGCAGACCCTTCGCGAATCAGCAGCGGGCAGGAGGTGTAACCGTCAAATTTCTGGTCAGGCGTTTTGCCGGCAATTTGCTGCAGCAGGTTATGCACCACCAGTGGGGCGCTTTTTTTGATGGTGGCGGCGGTTTTGCCGCGTGGGGTGCCATTGATATCGCCGATGCCAAACACATTGGCATAACGACGGTGCTGTAACGTGTGCTTGTCCACGTCCATCCAGCCTCCCGCCGCCAGTGGGCCTTCCTGCAACGCCAGTGGGCTGTTTTTGACGGCATCGGGCGCACGCATCGGTGGGACCACATGCAGAAAGTCGTAGTCCACACTCAGGGTGTGCTGATCTTCCTGGGTAAACACCGCCTTGCGGGCAGCCAGATCCACCGCGCTTAAGCGATGTTGGAAATGCACTGGAACATCCAGGGTTTTCCAGCGGGAAATTACATTGTCGTTCACGGGCTTGACGCTGAAAATGCTGTCTTTCAATGCCGAGTAAAAAGCCACTCTGGATTTAGCCAGCGTGTTGGCTTCGCGCAGGCGATCCACTACCATGAAGGTCATTTTCAATGGGGCACCCGCGCACTTCAGCGGTGTGTGTGGCAGCGTCATCACCGCCTGGCCACCTTGCTGGCGAAAGCTGTCCAGTGCTTGCCAGCTGGCGGCGGCAGCCTCGTGGCTGTAGTACACGCTGGCCAGTCCGTTCTGGCCAATGGCATCGACATCCATACCTTCAATCTGGTCATAATCCAGCTGCAATCCAGTGGCCACCACCAGAAAGTCATAGCGCACCCGCTGCCCGCTCTGGGTTTGTACCACATTCTGTTCGGGCTCAAATGCGGTCACGGCTTCCTGAATCCAGTTCACCCCATCAGGCATGAATGCCGCGTTGTCATCCACCACCTTGTCCACAGGCCAGATACCCGTGGCCACCAGCGTGTAGCCAGGCTGGTAATTGTGCATGCGCTTGGCGTCGATGAGGGTCAGCTTGGCTCCTTCCAGCGCACGGCTAAGCCGGTGGGCAATGGCCAGCCCACCCAGCCCGCTGCCGACAATCACAATATGGGCCGAGCTGGCAATCGGCGCAGCCTGAGCGTGTGTACTGGCCAGTGGCAGACTGGCCAGCAGTGCCGAACCACCCAGGCCACGCAATACATCGCGTCGGCCTGGATTGCTGGGGAGGTCGGGAGGAATAGAAGGGCTGGGCATGTCTCTCTCCTGGTGATCGCGGGGGGTATGGGTGATTTACGTAGTTATACCTATAATATATATTTTTATATAGCATAGGTGTCAAGAAGAATCGTTGCCGCAGCGCAGCACGGCATGTCAGCCTGCCGAACGCAGAATACAGCGAGGGATGGACTGATTTATTGTGCTTCGTCCGCGTGAGGTAAAGCGTAAAACAAAGGGCGATAGGTGACAGGGGTGTGATGGCAAAGCAGACTGCCTGATAGGCCTGAAAGCCCCCTCATGTGGCCAGTGCCGACATGAGGGGGCCGCGCGGATGGAAAAATCAACTGGCGGGGCGAATGATCAGCGCTGGATCGGTGTTCAGCACGTCCTGCCGTGCAGGGGCTGGTGGCCCATCCAGCTTGAAAAACCGCGCCATGCCGTGCAGGGTGTCCACTTGCGTCTGCATGGTGTCGGCAATCGATTTGGTCAGGTGGATGGTGTGGCGCGACAGCTCGCTTTCTCTGGCCTGATGCATGGCCAGTTCGGCGGCTTGCGCCACTTTGTCTTTCAGTGCGTCGGCGCTCTGAAAAATCATCTGGAAAATCCCGGCAGTGGAGCTGGCCTTGTCCACGCCCAGATGAATGGCCTGCAGGCCGGCGTGGGTGATGTCCACGGTGTGCGCCGACTGGGTTTTCAGCGCTTTGACCTTATGCTGGATATCGGCGGTGGCCTGCTGGGTTTTGCCGGCCAGCGCGCGCACTTCGTCGGCTACCACGGCAAAACTGCGGCCATGTTCGCCGGCGCGGGCGGCTTCGATGGCGGCATTCAGCGCCAGCAGGTTGGTCTGGTCGGCAATGCTGCTGATCATGCCGGTAATGTGCTCGATATCCGCCACGCTCAGGCTCAGGGTGTCTACATTGTCCTTGAAGGTGCCCATGATGCCGGAGATTTCGTGCATGCTGCCCAGAATATGGTCGAGCGAATGGCTGCCTTCAGTCGAGCGCTGGCTCATCACCTCGGAAGCCGCCTGCGCTTCGCCCATCAGTTGCTCCACCTGATGCACGCCATCCAGCAGCGCGCTGTTGTAGCGTGACAATTGTCCGGAGGCGCTGTCCAGCTCTTTGGAAGAATGGTCGAGCTGACCGGTGATGTCGATCAGGTTGCCCACAAACTGGCGCAGGCGCTGCACCATCGACGCCATGGCCTGGCCCAGGGTGTCGCGCTCGCTTTTGGGCATGGCGTCCTTGCCCAGCGCCCCTTGGGCAATGTTGTGCGCCACATGGGTGATGTCGTTGAGTTCGTCTACCAGCAGGTTGAACACCACGGCAATGTCGCCGGCTTCGGTGCCGATTTCCGGGGTGATCTTGCGGCTGAAGTCACCGCTTTTCACCATATACGAAATGGTGTCGTAGGTGTCCAGCATGGTTTGCTTGGCGCCATGCTCGGCTTCGTTCAGGCCGCGCGCTTCGTACTCTGGCGGCACGCGCAGGATGCGCATCCACTTCATGGTCATGAACAGAATCAGGCCAAACAGAAAGGCCCAGGAAAAAGCGGTCAGCGCGCCAATGGCCTGCACCCCCAGCTGGGCCCAGTGGTCTTTCAGCGGCAGCGCGCTTTCTGGCGCGCACAAGGCCAGCGCCAGGGTGCCATAGGTGCCGCAAAAGCCATGCACCGGCACCGCGCCCACCGGGTCGTCAATTTTCAGTTTCAGCAGCAGTACTTCGGCAAAATACACCACAAAGCCGGCACCAAAGCCAACCAGGAACGCGCCCATTGGCTCCAGCACCGCACAGCCGGCGGTGACCGCCACCAGCCCGGCCAGCGCGCCATTCAGGATATGCTCGGCGCGGAATTTTCCGGTGAGGGTTTTCGACACGGCAAAGGCGGTAATCGACGCCACCGAACCGGCAATCGAGGTATTCACCACGATTTTGGCAATACTGCCATCGCCAATCAGCGTGCTGCCGCCATTAAAGCCAAACCAGCCAAACCACAGGATAAAGGTGCCCAATACCGCACTGGGAATGGACGAACCAGGAATGTCATTGGCGCTGCCGTCAGCGTTGAACTTGCCCAGCCGTGGCCCCAGCACCAGCGCACCGGCCAGCCCTACCCAGCCGCCAATTGAATGCACCACGGCAGATCCGGCAAAATCAACAAAATTCAGCTTGAACAGCCAGCCTTCGCTATTCCACGCCCAGTGGCCATACAGCGGGTAAATCAGCGCAGAAATCACCACGGTGGAAATCAGATACGACTCAAAGCGCATCCGCTCGGCGACCGCCCCCGACACAATGGTGGCTGCCGTACCGGCAAACACGGCCTGAAAAATAAAGTAGGCATAGTCGTAAGGCTCGGATTTGCCATCCAGGAAAAACCCTTCCAGCCCGATGATGCCATTGCTGCTGCTCCCAAACATAAAGGCAAAGCCCACGGCAAAAAACGTCACCATGGAAAAAATCAGGTCGCTGAAGTTTTTCAGCGAGACATTGATCGAATTCTTGGCGCGCACCAGCCCGGATTCCAGCGCAGAAAACCCGGCCTGCATGAAAAACACCAGCGCGGCGCACAGGATGATCCAGATAAAGTTCAGGTTTTCCTGGGTGGTGGGTGGGGTGTGCAGCGCGGCCTGGGCCGGTGGGCTGGCCAGCATGGCCCATAGCAGGGCCAGGCCGGGCGCGCGCAGGGGTGAACGGAACATGTTTTGTCTCCTCATCCAGGAATGGTTCGTCAGGGATACCCATCTGCATCACCTGACGATTGTGTGGATTCCAACAAAATACTGATGAAGCTGACAATTTCTCCCGAGATCACTTTGAGCGTCAGCCACGGTTTGCTTGATGATCAGTAAAATTACTTAGTCAAGCGCGCACAGTTAAAGCAATACCGGGGCCATTTGCTGGCCCCGGTATGGTTTTATGGCTGAATCAGTCCGTTCGAACGGCTGTTTATGTCCGGAACTGCAATACCGCTCCGTGCATGTCCTGCGCCAGCTGGTGCAGCTGTTCCGCCGCCTGGTTGGCCTGATGAATGGCCTGGTGCGCGCCCTGGCTCAGTTCGGCCACATGGTCGATTTCGCCGTTCATCTGCGCGCTGGCCTGGGATTGCTCGCGCACGGCCCTGGCGATATGTTCAAACGATTCCACGGTATCCAGTGATTTTTCGGCAATGCCGCCCACCACCTGGCGCGCCTGTTCGGCCAGCTCAATGCCAGCCTGTACTTGGTCAATCTGCGACTGCATCAGCGTGGTGGCGTGGGTGGTGTAGCGGGTGATGTCCTGAATCATGCGCTGGATTTCCAGCGTCGAGCGCGAGGTGCGTTCGGCCAGCTTGCGCACTTCGTCGGCCACCACGGCAAAGCCGCGCCCGGATTCACCGGCGCGGGCGGCTTCAATGGCCGCATTCAGCGCCAGCAGATTGGTCTGATCAGCAATTTCGTCGATGATTTTGACCACCGAGCCAATTTGGGTGGACATTGCATCCAGTTCGGTCACCGCCTGTGAAGACTGATCGGCGATGGTGGAAATCTTGCCAATCTCGTCGTGCAGCGCGTCGATGACCTGCAGGCTATTGCTGGAGTGCTGGCCAAACTCGCTGGACAGTTCGCTCATATTGCTGGCGCGTACGGAAATCTGGCCAATGCTGGCGGTCAGTTTTTCCATTGAGCTGGCCATGGAGGTGGTGGAGTGGGTCTGGCTCTCTGCTACCTTGCCAATATTGCGTGTGGCCCCAGACAAGGTGGCGCTGGCTTGCTGCAGGTCGGTGGCCTTGGCCTGAATCATGAACACCATGGTGCGCAGCGACTGCTGCATGGCGTGAACATGGCCCAGCAGGCTGTCGCTACGGGCCTGGCTGGCGCTGGCGGCAGACAGATCGCCAGCGGCAATCTGGCGCACAATCTCCACCACCTGTGCCGGCTCGCCGCCAAGCAGAACCAGTAAATGGCGGTACACATAGCCCAGCGCCAGCATCAGCCCAAGCAGGTTGACCAGCATCATCACCCCAGTCAACCACTGTGCGTCGCGCTGGCCGTCGCGGGCCAGATCAATCGCCTGCTGGGTGCGCTGGTCCATCAGCAGATAAAAATCATCCACCGGTTTCATGATCTTGGCTTTTTCCCGGTGATAGGCAGCGTCGTGCATCAGCTTGCGTGCCAGCTCGAAATCCGGCGGTGCTTCGCGGCTGAAACCGCCCTGGCCATCGGCAAACTTGCCCTTGACGGCATTCATTGCCACGGTTTCGGTATTGACCAGCCCGTCAGAATTGGCCTTGGCCTCGTTCAGCTTGGCAAATTCGGCCTCGCTGAAGCCGGCCTGCTTCATCAGGTCGAGCAACGCGGCTTTTTGTCCGTCCGGACGGGGCTTGGCCTGGCCGGCGGCAACAAAGTCCCAGTAAATCCGGTGGTAGGCTTCCGGCATTGGCTTTTCGCCATTGCGGATGGCCAGGATGTCCCAGTATTGCTGCTCGTAGCTGGCTTCGCCGGTGACCACATAGGTCCGGGCCAGCCGGGTGAGGTCATCCGAGCTTTGCCGCAGCATGTCTGCCAGCAAATAGGACTGGTAGCGTTGACGTTCTGCCGTGGCCACCTGCTCGCTGGCGGTAGACAGCCGGGTGATGGCCAGTGCCATCAAGCCGACCATGATGGTGGAAATACCCACCATGCCCCAGAACAGGGTCTTGATTTTAAGCGTTTTCATGAGTCCCGCCTCATTGCGCATACAGTAAAGAGGCTGATCCGGACCGCAGGCCTGGCCGTGGTGGTCCACGGTTCGACAGCCTGTTGGGCCGGTCAGCATGGCGGCACGGGCATGCCAGCGGGCCAAACGGCCAGACTCTGTTCGCGGACGAAAACCCCCGTTTCTGTCCGTTACTGTCTTGCATTTGTATAGAAAATCTGGCCGTATCTTTCCGCTGCTATCCTATGCCGACGTCTGAACGGGCAGCGGTTGCCATGCCGCCCGTCCATCACGCGGGAAAGAACAGAAGCAATCTTTGCGCCTCTTGCGGAAACTACCTAGTTTGCATGGGCTGGCGGTTGCCCGCATGGGCCGCCCTGGCGGGTTGGCGCGGCAGTCAGCCGGTGGCCAGCAAGCGGCGCAAACCGGCCATCACCTGGGCATTGGCCTGTTCCATGGCCTGACAGGACGCCAGGGCCTGCTCTGGCTGGCCCGCCCAGTACTGGCTGATGGCCTGGCTGGCATGGCGGTGCACTGCCGCATGCGGGGCTTCCAGCGCCTGGTAGTCGTGGGCCTGGCCAAACAGCTGGCGCACAGTGTTGGTGCTGTACCATTGCCCCAGCCGGCAGTGGCGGTGGTCGGGTAGCGCCTCTGCGCGCAGGTCGGACTGGCCGGACAGCACCTGATACACCGCCAGTTTCAGGGTGATTTCTTCCATATTGGCCTGTTCGATCCGCCCCAGCAGGGCGGCGCGGTGCAGGCCATCTGCCATGCGTTCCACCACGGCCATCAGCGCGGTCAGCCCTTCGCCGGCCTGGTCAGTATGGCGTTGGCAGGCATGCAGGGCCGCCAGTGTGTGCTGCTCGTCGCGCTGCACCTCGGTGCTATGCGTGCCAATCTGCTCGACGGTGTGTTCGATCTGCTGCGAGGCTTCCACGGTGCGGTCGGCCAGGGTGCGCACCGCGTCGGCCACCACGGCAAAGCCGCGCCCTTGTTCACCGGCGCGGGCGGCCTCAATGGCGGCGTTCAGCGCCAGCAGATTGGTTTGCTCGGCAATCTGGTGAATCAGCCCCACCTTGCTGCGAATGCTGTCGGCGTGCTGGTTCAGCTCGGCCAGCAACTGGCTGGTGTGCTGGCGTTGCTGGCTCAGGTGGCCCAACGCTTCGCCAATGGCGCTAAAGGCGCTGCAGTAGGCGGTGCGCAAGGGGGCTAGTGTGTCACTGCTGTGCTGGGCCAGGCCAAGCAGGTCGGCCAGTTGTTGCAAGGCGTCGCGGGTGCTGTCCAGCGAATGGCCAAACTGGCCCATGCCCTGATGCAGGCGCTGGGTCAGCGCCTGCTGTTGCGTGTATTTGGCCAGCAGGCTGGCCTGGGCGCTCAGTTGGGCATCGCGTTCGGCCAGCGTCTCGCGCCAGGTTTGCTGTTGCTGTTGATGGGCAGCCAACTGCTGCTGCAGCTGTTGCCATTCATGACGGGTAATCCACATGGGAGTCTCCTGCGCCAGGCGCTGATGCCAGACAATGGCCATCAGCGCCCGGAGGACGGGTCAGCCGAGTAAATGCTCAAGCAGTTCCGGGCCAAATACTTCGCGCTGAATCTGCTGCATCGGCACGCCGTGCGCCAGCAGCGCCTGCCACTGGGCGCGCATGAATGCCGCTGGCCCGCACAAATAGTAATGGGCGTTGGCGGGTTGGGCGGGCAGTTGGCCGTCCAGCTGCATGCGCCCGGCGTGCTGGTAATCTTTTCCCTGCTGGTCGCTGGCCTGCGGGGTTTCATACCAGACACTGCGTTGCAGCTGCGGCAGCTGGGCGGCGGCCTGATCGATGGCGCTGCGCAATACCTGGTGCTGGCCGTCGCGGCAGGCGTGCAGCCAGTGCAGCGGGCGGGGGCTGCCTTGCGCCGCCAGGCTGGCCAGGACGGCGGTCATCGGGGTGACGCCAACGCCGGCAGACATCAGCACCAGTGGCGTATCGCCATCCAGCTGTGGCTGAAAATCGCCAAATGCCGCACTCACCGGCAGGCTGTCGCCGACGTGCAAGTGGCTGTGCAGCCAGTTTGATACCCGGCCAGCCGGGGTGTCGGCCTGGCCGGCTTCACGTTTGACGGTGATGCGCCAGTGCGGCTGCGCCGGGTGGTCGGACAGGCTGTACTGGCGCAGCTGGCGCACTGCCGGGTGGTCAAATTGCACCGCCACGCTGACATACTGGCCAGGGACAAACGCACCTGGCGAGCGGCCATCGGCGGTTTGCAGATACCACGACACCACATTGGCGCTGTCGTCCTCGCGGGCCACCACACGCAATGTCTGCAAGGCACCGGGGACCTGGCCGACGGTCTGGTACAGCCGCGCCTCGGCGGCAATCAGCTCGCCAGCCAGCAGCCAGTAGGCTTCGTCCCAGGCGGCCATCAACGCGGGTGTGGCGGCATCGCCCAGCACGTGTTGAATGGCACCCAGCAGGTGCCGGCCCACAATCGGATAGTGCGCCGGCACAATGCCCACAGCGGCGTGCTTGTGGACAATCCGCTCCAGCACCGGTGCCAGTGCGGCGGCGTTGTCGATATTGGCTGCATAGGCAAATACCGCTGCGGCCAGTGATTGTTGCTGGACGCCGCTGGCCTGGTTGCCCAGATTGAACAGATTGTGCAGTTCGGGGTGGGCGGCAAACATGTTCTGGTAAAACTGCCGGGTGATGGTGTGGCCGTGTTCGCGCAGTACCGGCACGCTGGCGTCGATATAGGGGCGGGAAGTTGCAGATAGCATGTTCAGTCTCCTGAAGGGGGGGGGATTATAGGTGCATTAAAAATGCATCTTTATGGTCAGTAAACAGGCCGTCAATGACGGCCTGGTCACCCGCCATAAGCGGGTTGGGTCATGCCTGGCCGGGCTACGGCACGGGTGTGTTCTCTGGCGGTGTGTCCTGGCGCTGGCTCAGATAATCCTGGTGCATCCAGGCAATGGCCTGGGCGGTGCCGCGCTGGCACACATCCGCCAGCGTGCTGCGGTTCAGGCTTTGGTAAAACTGCGCCACCGCCTGATTGAGCACGCCCTCCAGCAGGCAGCGGCCCGCCAGGGTGCAATGCGGTTGTTCACAGTTGACCAGCGGGGCATCGCCTTCCATGCCGCGCACAATCTCGCCAATCGGCATGTGTTCGGCAGGCAAGGCCAGGCGCAGGCCGCCATGACGGCCACGCAGGGTATGCACCCAGCCCAGCTTGCCCAGCTTGTGTACCACTTTGACCAGATGGTTATGTGGCACGTCAAACTGGCGGGCAATTTCCTGGATGGTCACCGGCTGCTCGCGCCCGGATTCGGTCAGGTACATCAATACACGCAGGCCGAGTTCGGCAAAGCGGGTCAGTTGCATGGCTGCGTCTCCGCACCGGGGATGCGCTGAATGATAATAAACATATCTTTAAAATACAACTTTAAATCGACCACGCCACGCCCGCGTGCGCCTGCGGTCTGCCCGTGGCGGTTAGGCCGGGCGTGTCTGAGTGCCGGTGTTGCCATCTGCATGCCTTTCCTTCTGGTCGATGCGCCACGGCCCTGATTCTGGCCGGCTGGCCAGCGCGATGATGCCAGCCCAAACCGTGGCTGTCGTGTCTGCCACTGCCCGCCTTGGGCCATTCTGCCTGTCGGCTTCCTGACAATCCCCCTGGGGGTTTTCATTATATTTATTGTAAATCATGTGGTTAACTTATTTTTTTAACTGGCCCCGGACTTGCTAGTTCAAGGGAAACCGTCACATTTGGCAACAGGAGCCCGGCATGAACCCGAACCCGCAACCCTCGGTAGTCATCAACGACACGACGCTGCGCGACGGCGAGCAATCCGCCGGGGTGGCGTTTTCGCTGACCGAAAAACTGAATATCGCCCGCCAGCTGGTGGCGATTGGTGTGCCCGAGCTGGAAATCGGCATTCCGGCCATGGGCCAGGAAGAGCGTGACAGCATCCGTGCGGTGGCGGCGCTGGGCTTGCCGGCGCGGCTGATGGTGTGGAGC
>RRZU010148268.1_pt1 | contig 11470 bp, 16 predicted proteins | sample 2165561 | NCBI WGS metagenome assembly RRZU01 (sample SAMN10456909, study PRJNA506462) | wastewater metagenome | isolation source: wastewater sludge | place: USA: Moscow, Idaho | reverse complement strand
TTTATTCATCATGCGATTCATGATAAACTAGATCGTATGCCAGAATTAACAGATGAAAAAAAAGAGACATTAAACTAAAAGTATCTTTATTTTAAATTCTAAAAAGTAAAAATAGTAAATCGCCCTTTAGGGCGGTTAAATACTTTTAATCTTTTCAAAAGGTTGTATATGCAACTATTGCATATACAATTAAAGGATTAAAATGTCTTATGACTTAGAAAGCTCTATTGGTTTTAAAATAAACCAAACAGCAAATAAAATAAACAATAAATTCAATACCGTACTTCAAAAATATGATATTGCACCTGAACAAAGAGCAGCACTTGAAATCATAAAATATGAAAAAGAGGTAAATCAAACAAAAATAGCAAATATTCTTGCAAAGGATAAAACCACAATAAGCAGAACATTAGCAAGCTTAGAAAAAAAAGGTTTTATTCTAAAAAAACAAATTAATAAAAGAACAAATCTAATAGAACTAACGCCCCAAGGGGAAAAAATTTTAGAAGAAAGTGTTCTTATAGTAAAAGAGTTTAGAAAAAAAGTATCTTCAAATCTTGATGAAAATGAAATAAAAAAAATTGTTGAACTTCTTGAAAAAGTAGCTTTTAATATGGAAAACTAATTATGAAGAAATCAATAAATCACATATATTTAATCATTTTATTATCGGTATTATCTTCAGTTGCACCAATGGGAGTTGATACATATTTACCCTCAATTCCAGATATTGCAAAATCATTTGACGTTAGTATTCACAAAATCGAGCTTTCATTATCAATATTTCTAATTGGATTTTCCATAGGACAAGTATTTGGAGGACCAATTTCAGATAGATATGGAAGAAAAAATAGTTCAATTTTTGGACTTTTAGGTTATGCCTTATTTAGTTTTATTATCATTTTTAGTTCAACTATTTATGAATTATGGATTTATAGATTCTTTGAAGCTTTCTTTGGAGGAATTGTTGTAGTAAATGCAGCTGCTGCTGTAAGAGATAGATTTCATGGGGCTGAAGCTGCAAAAGTATTTTCACTTATTGGAATGGTAAGAAGTTTGGCCCCACTGTTAGCTCCTGCTATTGGAGCATTTATTATTCACTTTTTTACCTGGGAAGCTGTTTTTATATTTCTAACTATTTATGCTTTAGTTGTTGCTTTTTTTGTTTATAAAGATTTACCTGAGAGTTATACCTACTCAAAACAAAATGTAATAGAGTCTTTTAAATTAGTTTTAAGTCATAAAAATGCCTTAAAAGCAATGTTGACTTTAGGTTTTAGTTTTGGTGGTTTTTTTATAATTATTGCTAAAACATCTTTTATTTATATAGAATATTTTAAAATTCAAACTGATTATTTTCCATTCTTTTTTGGAATAAATTTTATAGTTTTAATGCTAATGATTAAAGTAAATGTGAATCTACTCAAAAGTATAAATCCTATTAATCTTGTAAAAATTGCTCTTTTAATTCAGGTGATTTCAGGAGTTTTATTTGTCTTAAATTATGAGAATATTAGTTTGATTTTAATTATGATATTAATTGCTTCATATATGAGTATGATGGCTTTTATATTTGGAAATTGTATGGCTTTGACTTTGGAGCATTTTCCAAAAAATGCAGGAGTTGCTTCAGGAGTTGTAGGAGTTTTACAGTTTGGATTAGGGGCGATTATTTCTTCAATTGCACTATCATTTCACAGTGAGACTTTTTTACCAATAGCTCTTAGTATTTCAATCATTTCATTTCTTGCATTTTTAATAATGCGAACATATAAGATATAAAAGAGTAACTCTTTTATATCTCTAATTCAAAAAAAGATTCTTCAATTTTTTCATATTTTGCGATAGAACATGAAATTTTTATTGCATTTTCATAATCTTTAAATTCATCAACAAAAAGTTTTTGTAATTTTTCTAACTCAACACATCTAAAAATAAAATATCCTAAAACCTCCGTTCCTCTTGAACCTGTTTTTTCTATTCCAAAGCTATCAAATTTCCAATCTATTCCTTTTGAGAAAAAGAATACTTCTGAAAGTCTTTTTTCTAACTCATCTCTTACTTTATTATCATACGCTTTTAAATGAACATAAAATGCAACATTTATATTAAACTGTGATTGAACTAACTTTTCTTGTTCCTCATTGCTTGGGTTTTCTATAATATTTGAACTACTCATATTAAAATGCTTCCTAGTTTTTTTGTGTATTATAGTAAGATTATTTGAAATTCTACTAAAGGATTAGCGAATAAATATAAAATACTTTAAAAAAAGTTGCAAATCTAAAGGTTCTTAAATGATTTTATAATTCATCTTTTTGTGTCCTATTTGCTATTAGCAAATCAGTTTTTAACTAAATTAATTTTTATAATCACTAATAAAAGAAGGTAATCCATTTTGTTTATATTTTTCTTTTAGTCCTTTTAATAGATACATTTTGAGATTACCTTTGTTTTTTGCAGGAATTTCACCTCTACTTTCTATATCAAAATATTTCTCTATCTTGTTTTTTAATTCTTCTGAAATATTCACTTCTCCTGGCACTCCAGAGGATTCCATTTTACTAGCTGTATTTACAGTGTCACCCCAAATATCATAACTAAACTTATGTTTACCAATAACACCAGCTACAATTTCTCCAAAATGTATTCCAACTCTAACTTGCCAATATCCACCACAAGACATTGCTCTTGTTTTTGCAAGTTCATTTATTTTTTCAACCATTTCTAGCCCTGCTAAACATATATTAAAAATATGATGTCTGTTTTCTTGAGGAACCCCTCCTGCACACATATAGCCATCTCCCAAAGTTTTTATCTTTTCTAATGAAAACTTTTTTACAATTGCATCAAATTCTCTAAAACATATATCTAGTTCATTTACTAACTGTTTTGAATCCATTTGCTCTGTAAGTTGAGTAAATCCTTTAAAGTCTGTAAAAAGTACAGAAGCTTCTTTTATATGAGTAGGTTCTACTTTTTTTTTCTTTTTTAGTTCTTTTGCTATTTTTATTGGTAAAATATTATTTAATAGATCTTCACTTTTTTCCCAAGCATCTATAAGTAGGAATTCAAAGTGTTCTATAATCCAACCTTGATGTTCCATGTTTTGTTCATAAATTATATCCCAAGACTTTTTTATTTTTGCCTCATCATTTTTATAATACTCTCTAATCATTTCATGTAGAATTTTTCTAAGTTCTGCTTGGGATCTTAAAAAAGTCTGCATGTTTAATCCAAATTTTTTATGATCAAAATTTTTTAATATTTCTACAACAGTTTTTTTGTATGTTTTTCTACTCTCTTTTGTTAGATTTTGTAAGTCTTTTATGGATTCCCAAAATACTATATCAAATCCCTCAAAACTTGAATCATAATAGTTTTGTTTATTTAATCTAATAACATTAAGTTCATATACAAAATTAAATTCAATAGGCTTTATGTTAGGATAAAATTTATAAATCTCATTATGTACTTTTTTTATTCCAATTCTAGCTGGCTTTTTCCCAATATCAATATTATTTAGTATTTTCTCGTCTTTACTCAATTCAATATTAATATGAGTTAAAAATGAAGATGTTAAGTAGTTTAAAAAAGATTTCATGATTTTACCTTGCTGTTAAAAATATTTGATTTTATGGGGTTGTTAGTATATCTAATTAGTATTTTAATATAACGGGAGTGCCAACATTTTATAGAACACAAAATCTCTGGCACTTCCCAAGCTTTTAGTGGTTTGTTTTAAACATTTCTCAACTTTTTACTTCTGGAGCAGTTTTACTAATGAAAAGATTATTCAAAAAGAGCTTATTTTTATATTTACAAAGCTTAAATAACAGGATTTATTTTACTCTTTTATAATATAATCATAAACCATACAGAAGGATTTTAATGCAAAACAATGATCAAGAGATACTTATTTGGCGTTCAGAATATAATATTAATAATTTTAAAATAGACTCTGAACATCAAAAACTTTTCGCAATTGCAAGGGAAGCTATAAATGTAACAAAACTAAAAGATGATATAGAAATTAATACTAAATTAAAAGAAATTATTACTAAACTTTTTGATTATGTAAATTATCATTTTAAAAATGAAGAAGAGTATATGACTGAAATATCTTATCCTGAATCATCTAATCATAAAATATTGCATGAAAATATATTAGAAATGCTCAAGGAACTGATATCTAATATAAATACACTTGAATTAGATCAAATTCAAAAAACACTTCAAGAATTCATCGAAAATTACATTATAAAACATATTTTAAATGATGATAAAAGAATATTATTATGGAATACAAGTCTAGATGATCTCAAAACAAACTTTGGGTGGAAAGATATCTATAGTCTTGATAATCAAAAGCTAGATGACGAACATAAAACCTTATTTAAAATTGCCGAAGAAGCTTTTGCTGTCGTTGAACCTGAATTAAAACATGAAAAAATAAAAAATATTTTAAATAAATTGTATGAATATATGAAAGTCCATTTTTCCCATGAAGAAGAGTACATGCAAGAAATAAATTATCCACAGTTTGAAATACATAAAGAAATACATGAAAATATTGTTAATACAATAAATGAGTTTGTAAAACAACTTGCAACTTTAAGTGAAGATAGTTTTGAAAAAGAACTAGCTAAACTTATAGATGGAACTATTGTTCATCATATAGTTCAAGAAGATAAAAAAATCATCTCTTGGCTAAAAGCCAATTCAAGCCAAAACGATTCCTAGTTTATTGCTTTTTAGTAATATTTATATACAATTTAAATAATTATACTATTAGGAATTTTTATGGATAAAAATATTGAAAATTTAATTTGGAAATCAGAATATAATATCGGAAATTTAAAGATAGATCAAGAACATCAAAAACTTTTTGCAATTGCTAGAAAAACTCTTTCAGTGATAAAACTAAATAATGATGAACAAGAAATAGGAAAAATAAAAGAGCTAATTACTGAACTATTTACTTATGTGGGAACACATTTTTCTAATGAACAAAAATACATGAAAGAAGTGAAGTATCCAGAGTTAGAAAATCATATATTACTTCATAAAAACCTATTAGATATGCTAACAAATTTAATATCTCAATTAAATACTATGGAATTAAAAGAGATAGAAAAATCTTTATATAGTTTTATTGAAGAGTATTTTATTAGACATATTATTTTAGAAGATAAGAAAATAAATCTCTGGAATTGTTCACTTGAAGATTTAAAAAGTCATTCAGGATGGAAAGATATTTATAGTGTTAATAATGAAATTATAGATAAAGAGCACAAAGAACTTTTTAATATTGCACAAGAAGCATTTGCATATGTTGAAGAAAAAGATAAAACTAAAAAAATAAAAGAGATTGTAACAGATCTTTATGATTATATGAAAACACACTTTTCTCACGAAGAAAAATTTATGCAAGATATTAATTATCCAAAAAGTGAAGAGCATAAAAAACTTCATAGGGAGATTATTTTAAAAATAAATGAATTTGTAAAACAACTTCCAACTATGAATATAAGTGATTTTGAAAAAGAGTTAGCTAAAATCATAGATATATCTCTTGTTCATCATATTATTCAAGAAGATAGAAAAATAATTGCATGGGAAAGAATGAATCCACATAAAAAATAGGAGAAACTATGTACGCAGTTATATTTGAAGTTTGGCCAACAAAAGATGGTAAAGAAGAGTATTTACAAATTGCATCAAAATTAAAAGAATTTTTACAAAATTGTGAAGGATTTATCTCAATTGAGAGATTTCAAAGCCTAATTGAGGAAAACAAACTTTTAAGTCTATCTTTTTGGGAAGATGAAAAAGCAATAGAAATTTGGAGAAACATGTTTGAACACAGAATCGCTCAAGATAAAGGAAACACTGGAATCTTTGAAAAGTATAGAATAAGAGTAGCAAATGTTCTAAGAGATTATACGAAAGAAGAAAGAGAACAAGCTCCAAAAGATTCAAATGAACATAGAATTTAGATTTTTGCAAAAAGCAATTGCTGATAAAAACTATATTTCATTTACCTATGAAGATAAAAACTACAAAAACATCAAACCTTTAAAACTAGATGATAAGAACAAGCTTCATTGTGATAAAACTTTTTTTGATTTTGAGAAAATAAAGAAATTACAAATTTTGAAGAATAAGTTCTGAAATTACACAATTTGTTAATTTTTAAACTATATAATACGCAAATTTATTTTTAAGGATTAACATGAAAAAAATCGTATTTACTACATTACTATCAATTTCTTCAATTTTCGCATTTGATATTGGTTCAGTTACAAAAACTGTAGGTGCAGCAACTGGGATAACTGCTGAATCAATCGGTACACAATTAGCTGATATGGCTAAAGCAAAAGCTCCAGAGACTGCTGCACAAGCAAAATCTTATTGTACACAAGCTTCAACATATAAATCATTTGTAGGAATTGCTGATGATGGTATGATGGCTAAAGCTATTGATATTTGTGCTGATAAAGCAAGTGAAGGATTAGAAGGTAAAGTAAGTGAACTAAAAGATAAAGCTACTACTGAAGCTGTAAAAGCTGTAACTTCTGATTCATCAACTCCATCTTTAATGGGAACAGCAGGTAAATTATTAGGTAACTAATACTTTTGTCAAACCCTTTTTGGGTTTGATATTCTTTTTTTATTTTCTCTTTACAACAAATAAATGTTATGATTCATAAAAAAAATATAGGTAATAATATGAATACAACAGACTTAATGAATACCGCTCTTAAATTAGCACACCTTGATAAAATGCCTTATGATACAGATATCATAGTTGCAGGGGAAAACATAAAAAAAGTACTTATTGGTATAGATATGGAAACTCCAGAGCTATTACTTGCACAACAATTGGGATTTGACTGCGTTGTATCTCACCATCCAAAAGCAGATTCATGTGTAGTTGATTTTGCAAAAGTTATGGATGTGCAAATAGATAGAATGGTAAAATCAGGAATTCCAATAAACAAAGCTCAAAAAGTTCTTCGAGCAAAACAAATAAGTATAGATATGACAAAACACGCTTCAAACTATGACCGAGTTAGTTCAGCGGCAAGACTTATGAAAATGCCATATCTAAATATACATATTCCAGCTGATTTTATAACAGAAGAAATCGTACAAACAAGACTAGATAAGGCATTTAAAGATAAGCCAAAAACAAAACTAAAAGATATCATTGAAGAATTAAATTCATGGGAATATTTTATAGATAAAGTTGCTCAACCAATTATTAGAGTTGGCTCTGCTGAAGACTATGCGGGGAAAATTGAAGTTCTAATGTCAGGTGGAACAAATGGTGGAGCAGAAGTTTATAAATCATATTTCCAAGCAGGTGTTGGAACTATAATAGCAATGCACGTTCCAGAAGATGTGCAAAAAGCAGTAATAGAACAAAACATCGGAAATATAATCATAGCACCTCATATGCCAAGTGATAGTATTGGTTTACTTGAAATTGTGAAGGCTTGGAGAGCTCAAGGTGTTGAAGTGACTTGTATGAGTGGGATTGTGGAGTAAAGAGTTATATAACTCTCTACGCCCTATTCACTTTCAAAAAACACCTCTTTTTTAACTACTTCACCCATAGTTCTATAATCAATATTTTCTTTTGATTTTTCCTTATTTAACCACTTGTTTATATAATCTTTTCCATTGTACATTTGCGTTTGTCTTTCTATATCAAATATTCTATAAGAAGAATCATTTCCAACATGGGATTGATAAGCCCAATTCCCATAGTTTGAAGCTGGATTATAATCTACTAAAAGGCTTTCAAAAAAAGCAGCCCCTATTCTCCAATCTAGTCCAAGATTTTTTACAAAATAACTGGCTACTATTTGCCTATTTCTATTACTAAGCCAAGCACTTGATTTGAGTTCATTTATACTTGCATCTATTAAATCAACTCCCGTTGATGCATTAAAGAAATTTTTTAGAGACTTTTCATCTTTTCTAAAGTTATAGTTTATTTCTTTTATTCCCGATTTTAAAAAGAGTTTATTTTCACTATATTTCATTACCAAATAAAAAAAGTCTCTCCATAAAAGTTCAAAATAAATCCAGTAAGAAGAATCACTTTTATATGTTTTTTCTTCTTGTATTTTAATTTCATGATAAATTCTTCTAGGACTTATACACCCAATTGCTAGATATGCTGAAAACTTAGTTGAATTATCAAAACCACTCATTTCATTTCTTGTTGATTTGTATTCATGAATTTTAGGAAGATACATTTTTAATTGTTTCAAGGCTTCATCTTCTCCACCTTTGAAAACTATGGCATTTGAATTTTGTATTGATACTGTAGGAATTTTTATATCAAGAGATTTAAATTCAATAGTTTTTTTTCTAAAAATTTTATCAAGTGGTTTTTGAATTTCTATCTTTTCAGCTTTATTTCTAAAGTGAGAGAAACTCTTTTTATAATCAAAAACAAAAGGTTCAATCATTGTTTGAGAAAAGAAAGATTTATAAGGGTATTTTTGAAGTTTCTTTTCAAAAGATTTTTCTTCAGTCCCAACTTCCTCATCATAATAAATAGTAATCTCATAAGACCCAGAAAGTTCTTTTAAACTTTGTTCAATATCATCAACGATACTTAGATTTATATCATATTTCAAAAGATTGGTTTTAAGACAAAGCAGTGATTCTTTGATTAGTTTTTCTCTAAAAATATCACACTTTTTAAAGTCAAATATCTCGCCTTTGAGTAATTCTAAACTATATAATCCTAAGACATAATCATTTTCATTACATGCGTTATATAAACAGTGGTTATCATCAATTCGAAGATTGTTTCTAAATATTATTATTGCTAATTTCATGTTTGTATTTTAGCAAAGGACAAAAAGTTTTAATAATGGTATATTGTTAGTTAATATAATTTTTTAATTCTAGTATCTTATTTTCCAATTCTTCTAGTTCATTAGAACAAATATCAAAAACTGTTTCTGAGTCAATATCTACATAATGATGAGAAATAAAATCTCTAGTTTTAATAATTCTACTCTAATAATTTTTATCTGAAACTTTTAATAAAAGACCTCGTTCCCTTTTATCTAAGTTTTTTAAAGCTTCGCCAATAGCTTGAATTCTCATTGAAATTGCATCTAATTTATCAAGACCATCATCTGAATCTAAAAAATCATCACTTGATCTTATACTTTTAAATCTTCTATTTATTAGTCTAATACTTTCTAAAATAAAATCAATTAGTTCGATAGTTGTAGATTTATCCATAAATTACTTCTTTTTGAATTTCATTAAAAATAGCGCCACCACTTCTTTTGTGTTTATGCATTAAATCTATTTTTTTATTATAAAGCTCTTCTAAAAATACCCATAATCCTGAGATATTTTTAAATGTTTTATTTTTAAACTCTACATATATATCGATATCACTATTTTCAGTTTGCATATCTTTTGCATAACTTCCGAAAAGTCCTATTTTATCAACTTCAAAAGTATTTTGAATATAATCTTTTTTTTGAATAAGTTTTTCTAAAATATCATTTTTTGTCATTTAGTCTCCCTTATTGTTTTTATTATTATAACTAATATTTTTATAATAAATACAGAAGATATATATATTTTGAGTTTAGTACTGTTTCTTGTAGCTAGATATTTAATTGCTTTTTTAGATGAAATAATTAAGTATACTATCCCAAGAATTTTAATTTTTAGAATTTTTAAATAAGGAAATAATATGCAAAAGAAGTTAAATGTGCTAAGTGAACCACTAGAACCCTGTAGTGTAAATCCTCTAACTGGATACTATCGTGATGGTTGTTGTTTTTCAGGAAAAGAAAATGCTGCTATTCATGCTGTTTGTATCTATGCGACTAAAGAGTTCTTGGCATATTCTAAAGAAGCTGGTAATGATCTTTCAACTCCAATACCTGAATATAACTTCCCAGGTGTTAAACCAGGAGAGAGTTGGTGTTTAGGAGGATATAGTTTTGTCAAAGCACATCAAGCAGGTAAAGCACCTCAGATATTTATACATTCTACACATGAACGTATGTTAGAACTCATTGATTTAGAAACATTGAAATCTTACGCTATTGATTTATAAGATAAGTGCATTAGGTTGATTTAGATATTAAAATATTTTTGATTTAGTACAGTTTGTAGCAGTTAGATATTTAACTACTATTTTGGAGTGTTCAAGGTTCTGTGTCAGTATTAAGTATACTGTCTCCGAATTTCTGGAGTAGATTATTCTACTCCTTAACTCATTTGTTCATTTAAGATTTTAATTAAAACTTCTTCTTTTATATTTGGAACTTCTGTCTTAGAGTATATTTTTAATAAATATAATTTTTCATTTTTATCTATGTAATAATAAATAACTCTAAATCCACCACTTTTACCAACTTTTGAAGATGAATTTTCTAATCTTATTTTATATAAATCGGATGATAGTTCAATCCCTGATTTTGGATTTTCTTGTAAAATATCATTTAATTTTTTTAAATCAATTGGTAATTTTTTATTCTTCTTAAAAAGTTCTTTTGCATCTTTTTTAAAAGATTCTAAGCTAATTATTTTCAAGTTCATTTATCAAATCTTCTAAAGTATCTTCTTTTTTATTAGTAGAAATACTATTTTTGAGCTCTTTTACTGAAGTTTCAAATTCACTATAAAAAATATTTTCTTTTTGAGCTTCAACATAAGATTTAATAGCTTCAATTATAACTTCACTTCTATTTACCGAAAAAGTCTTAGTAAATTCATCTATCTCATCAAGTAAATATTTAGGAACACGTAATCCTACTTGTTGTTTTTCTAAAGATGATAAACTATTCATATTTATCCTTTTGTTTTACTATATTATATATAATAGTTTTACGTTTGTCAATTCGAGTAACTGGGATATTTTATATTTCTTTATTGTGATGCTTTTTACTTTTCTTTTTAGTAAAGAAAAGTAGCAAAAGATTTAATACTATTTGTAGGCAAAAGCGTTCGATAAGTTCCAAAATATCTAAAAAATAAAATGAAATCTTAAAATTTTAAAACTCGGCTAAAGCCTCAAACAGTTCAAATTTCTTAACAGATTTAATTTGATTTTTTTTTCTACTATTTTGAAAATGTTCACATTTTTATAAATACTGACTTTTATTTATTTCATCAAAATCTAATTCAAATTTTCCAGATACTATTCTAGCTTTTTTAAAAACTATATGTTCAAATCCATTTAGTTGGCATAATTGAATAATTTTTTTAATATTAGTTTCGTCAGCTTTACATCCAAATATTATTTGTTTTAATTTATTTTTATCATATTTTCTGACTCCAGTATATCCTAACTCTATAAATCTAAACTCTTTCTCATATTTCCAATACTTAGATTTCAACAAAAATAATCTTTTTAATTCATCACCAAATTCTTTTTTAAAAGAGAAAATTAAGTCATATCTCTTATTTTTAG
>RRZU010141308.1_pt1 | contig 11471 bp, 10 predicted proteins | sample 2165561 | NCBI WGS metagenome assembly RRZU01 (sample SAMN10456909, study PRJNA506462) | wastewater metagenome | isolation source: wastewater sludge | place: USA: Moscow, Idaho | reverse complement strand
TGATCGCTCATTTCACGTTTGGACAGCCCCCCGCAACGAACGATCAGACGATCCGCCAATGTCGATTTGCCATGGTCAATATGCGCGATGATGGAAAAGTTTCGAATGTGCTGCATCACGTTCCAGGCAATAGGAACGGCGGTGCCTGCAAAAACATGCCTGGCAACACCATCACACTGGCCAACGGTTTGTTTGAAAAAGAAATCACAACAAAAAGGCGCGCCTCGCGCGCGCCGCATTGCTTATTCATTAAGCAGCCGCATTTTACCCAAGAATCACATGACATCCAGCCGGCTGTCACTATTTGCAGCTACAACATATGCCCTCAGCGCGGCCGGATCATGCCGTACTGCGCCATGCCGTCGCGCAGAACCAGAACAGTTGTTGGACGGCCGGCAGGCATTTTCCCGATCGCCGCATTGAGGGCAGCTACGCTATCGACCAACTGATTGCCCAGCGAAAGAATGACATCACCGGCCTGCAAACCGGCTTGTTCGGCGCTGCTGCCTGACACGACGCCACGCACCAGCACCCCATTTTTTATGCCCAGCTGGCTGCGCTGAGAGGCCGCCAGTTCTGTCACCTCCAGCCCCAGTGAACCTGCCAATGCCCGGGGTGTCGCTCCCCCTTCCTGCTGTTGCAGGGACTGCACCCTGCCCTCTTCCTCTGCTCTGGCAACCGTCACCGGAACATCCATGCTTTTGCCATTGCGCAACAAGGTCAGCACAGCCTGCGATCCAGGATTGATTGCCCCGATCATGCGTGGCAGATCGGACGTGCGCCCGATGGTTTTGCCATTGACCCTGGTGATGATGTCGCCGGGCTGAATGCCCGCCTTATCGGCAGGCGCACCGGCTTCAACGCTGCGCACCAGAGCCCCCTGCTCAGCTGCCAGGCCCATCGATTCCCCCACTTCCTTGCTCAGCGGGGCAATTTGCACACCGATCCGGCCGCGTGTGACTGCGCCTGTGGCGCGCAACTGATCGGCAATGCGGATGGCCTCATCGATCGGAATCGAAAACGAAATGCCCATGTAGCCGCCTGATCGCGAATAGATCTGGCTATTGATGCCCACCACTTCGCCCGACATGTTGATCAACGGTCCTCCGGAATTTCCGGGGTTGATGGCCACGTCGGTCTGAATGAACGGCAGGTATTCGCCCGTGTCACGCTGCTTGGCGCTGACAATACCCACAGTCACGCTGTTGTCCAGGCCGAACGGAGAGCCGATCGCCATCACCCACTGCCCCACCTTGAGCACTTCAGCATTCCCGATGCTGACCACCGGCAGATCCTTGGCATCGACCTTAATCACGGCCACATCGGTCCGACTGTCCTTGCCGACTACCTTGCCCCGGAATTCGCGCTTGTCGGCCAGGGTCACCACCAGCGCATCGGCGTCGTCAACGACATGGGCGTTGGTCAGAATGTAGCCATCAGCCGAAATGATGAATCCTGAACCAATACCTGTGGGACGTTCGTCGCCCCCTTCGGGCAAAGGCTGATTCCTGCGCGGTATCTGCTGCGGTTCAATCCCGAAAAAGCGCCGCAGAAGCTCTTCCATCGGATCCCCCGATCCTTGCCCGCGCAAGGGTCCCTTTCTGATTCTTTCCATCACCCGGATGTTGACAACCGACGGGCCCACGCGATCGACAAGAGGCGTGAAGTCAGGCAGCCCGCTCACCAGCACAGGTGATGATGAAGGAGTAGTCGGCACAAATGCAATCGATGCTTCCTGGCTTGCCGTTGAAGAGGGACTTGCCGGCAATGCCGGGCCGGAGTTCTTGCACCCCGCCCCCCCCATTACCAACAGAAGCGCAAGAAGCACCGGGCCCACCGGACGGCGTTTGCCGCCACGCCGTGTGGGGTCCAACAAATCCAGAATGGCAGAAAAACTGGAAAAAACGGAAAGGATGCGAATGCCCAAGGCGATTACCTCATCAAAAAAACATGCCTCTTGGCCCAGATGGAGATATTGACACATTCATCCTGCTGCAACACAGCGCAGCAGCAATGCCCATAACGCCCATGGCAAAACACCCTGCACGGCACTGTTTATGGCCGGTACAGGGAATCCACCGCCTGTTGCAGGGCCGCCTGAGGCACAGCGCCAATGGCTGTTAGCTGGTACGCATTGGCGTACATGCGGCTGGCCATGCGAGCAATGGTTTCAGCAGAACGTCTGGGCGGCCCCGACGGGCGGTCCGGCATGTGGGGCCCGATGAACAGCGAAAACCGGGACAGGCCATCCGTTAGCACACAGTGCAACACCCGCTGCTCCCCGGCAACACCGGCCGTTTCCTGTGGTTGTTGCACAGGCTGACGCCCGCCTTGTCGCATGCCCGCAATATTGCGCCAATAGCATTGCTGGACCACATAGCCCGGCAAGGGCTTGCGCCAGGCCCAACCCTGCTCGCTTAACGAGGTAGCAGGAGGCAAATGGCGTCCACTGGGCCGCCTTTCGCCAGCTGAACGCTCCAGCATGGCCTGCATAGCCGCATAATCCACCGGAGCAGGGATCTGCACGTCAGAGAAGGCAATTTCCCGCAGGACCCCGGCCTGTTCCCACCGGTATGGCGGGGCTGAATCCATTTCAAGCATTTGCCATTTCAGCAGCAAGCCGGTTTTTTGCTCGGTCCAGAAGCGATACGGGGCGCGCAAATTGTCTGAAGGCACAAATCCGACGACATCGGCCTGGTAATTGGCGACGCGCTGCTGACCCAGAAATACCGCCCGGTAGTGTCTGGCAATTTCGCGCTGCTGCGGCTGCGACAGCCGCTCAATCCCGAAAAACGGCGAACCGCCGTGTGCCCCGTCACGCATCGCCAGTAGCCGCCGGTCTTTTCCTTCTCCTTCCCAGGCGGAAACCTCATTGCCGCTGCGCATGAAGGTTCTCGGGGCTCCAGAAAGCATTTCCATACGGTCAATCTGCTTTACGCCCTGCACGGCATGCCAAACGCGTGCACTGTGCAAACTGCCGCGTTCGCGCATGACGGTGACTGTTCCGGTATACGAATGATTCGCCACAGCCTGCTGCCAGCGTTGCATCCAGTGCATGGCATTGGCCGGTACGGCGCTACCTGCAGCCACTTGCTGCATTTGCTGGCCCCAGGCAGGACGTACCATTACGCCCCCTGCTGCCACCAACGGCAAAACCATGACGACGATCCAATGCCTTCCCCATCGGGGCGCGCCATCCGGACCGAGGCTATTCAAAGCGCTCAAAATGGATCCCCTTCATTTAGCGGCAGCGCATCCTGCAACAACACAGGCTCTCCCAATTGGGCATGGGCCAGCATCAGAGCCTCTGTGTACGTATCGGATGTCGCAACGGTATCGGCAGTCTGCCAGGCAGGTATCTCCTGCATCCGTTGAGAGCTGGAAGATCCCTCGGCAGCAACCGACGCGCCCGCGGCGCTGCTACGCACGGCTACCAATGAACGATTCACCGTTGGCGCCGATGATTGCCCCATCAGGTTCCAGGACACTAGGCCCACGGCGATCAGTGACGCAAACCCTGCAGCCATTTTCCAGCGCCAGACCGGATCGTTGGCTGCCGCTGCCGGTCTGGAAATGGTAACAACCGGGTTTGCCTGCGCGGACAGCGGTGCGGAAACACTATCAGGACTATCCATAACAGCAGCGTCTGACAACCGGTGTTGCAAATGCGCGATCCAAGCTGGAGAGCCAACCACCGAATGGCCGGGAGCCCTTTCTTCATGGAGTTGAGCGAGTTGCAGACAATCAGCGCCTGCGTGCCAAAGCCGCCATTTTTGTTGCGCCTCCGGGTCATCCAGCAACCATTGCACCAGTTCCTCCTGACTGATGCCTGGTGGCAGATCTTGCCCATCCATCCAGGCGGACAAGGCTTCGGCCAGCAATGAAGAATCTACATGTTTGGCTACTAATTCAATAGACTTTTGCATTATCAAGTCCTGTCAATCATGCTTCGTCTTACGCTCTTATCCATCCTGCTTACCCAAATTCACCGCCTATGTCTGTCATTTTTACCAGCGTTTGCCGCTGCGGTGTTCCAACAGGGGACCCACTTTGGCGGCAATGGCCTCACGCGCCCTGAAAATACGCGAACGCACCGTCCCAACAGGAACATCCGTCAGACCGGCAATTTCCTCGTAGCTCAGGCCCTCCATTTCCCGCAACTCCAACGCCTGCCGATACTCCTGCGGCAATGAAGCGATGGCACCCTCTACAGCGCGAGCAATCTGACGGGCGGCCACCACGGCCTCCGGGCTATCCTGACTGGTTGGTTCCTGTTTCTCCAGAAAAGTTTCCCCTGCAGCGTCGTTTTCCGGCAGTAATTCCGACAAAAGAACCACCGGATCCCTCTTTTTTTCTTGCAGAGCCTTGTAAGCCGTATTGACGGCAATGCGATGCAGCCAGGTATAAAACCGCGCATCCCCGCGAAACTGGCGCAAACTGCGGTAGGCGCTGATAAAGACATCCTGCGTAATATCGGACGCCTGATCGGAGTCACGCACCATACGGGTTACCAGCCGCTCAATCCGCTTCTGGTATTTGACAACCAGCAGTTCGAAGGCTTTTTGCTCTCCAGACAGGACCCGCTGGATCAATGCCCACTCCATCCGGGCCTCGCCGTCCGCAAGTGTCCCCTGATTGCCGGCATCTGCACCTGGCTGCTCGCTCATAGGCGCCTTCATGACAAAACGCCCTTGCGCGCCGGAGATTGCCGGCCTTCTGCTTGTACTGTTTGAGACCAAACAACCGCACAGCGCAAGGCATGCCAATGTTTGTGGTCCGTCCCCCGGCTGACCCATACCCAGCATGGACTGCAGATTCTCCTTGCCAGACCTTCTTGCACATGTTGCAGTTGCAACAGCATGGCCCGCTGCAAATCCAGCACCAGAAAACAAGACCCATAATCCGGAAGATTCAGCGCTTGGTCATCCCGCTGCTGCGGCGCGGTTTGGGGCGACAGGCGCCAGACATGGCCCGTCCAGACCAACCAGCCGCAAGGCAATGATCGCGCCTGACGCCATGACAGCAGACCAACGCAACCGTAAGCCACCCCTGTGCCGATCCAGATGGACAGGCTCGACCGTTGCGCCTGCTCCAACGCCAGCAGCCAGCCCAGCAACACAGCGCCAATCGCCAGCATCAGCACAGCTGTCATCAGCAAAACCACCCGAAGCCCGCCCGGTGCCAGGCAGTAATGCACAGGAGCTGGGGCAGAGGACTTCACAACGCCTTGTCGAACACAGCCTCAAATGCGCCTGAAAATCAGCGTTCCGTTGGTGCCACCAAAACCGAAATTGTTTTTCATGGCCACATCGATCTTCATGTCGCGCGCCACATTGGCACAGTAATCCAGATCACATTCCGTATCCTGATTGTCCAGGTTGATGGTAGGAGGGGATTTCTGATGACAAAGGGCTAGCACAGTGAAAACGCTTTCCACGCCACCCGCGCCTCCGAGCAAATGCCCGGTCATGCTCTTGGTGGAATTCACCACCATCTTCTTGGCATGGTCGCCGAAGGCTGCCTTGATGGCCTTGGTTTCATTAACATCTCCCATTGGCGTGGATGTGCCATGCGCATTGAGATAATCCACTGCATCGGCATTCATACGCGCATCCTTCAGGGCAGCCAGCATGGCGCGCCGCGGGCCGTCCATACTCGGTGCCGTGATGTGTCCGGCATCGGCGCTCATGCCGAAACCCACTACTTCCGCATAGATACGCGCACCGCGAGCCTTGGCATGCTCATATTCTTCGAGCACCATGATGCCAGCGCCTTCACCCAGAACAAACCCATCACGGTCCTTGTCCCAGGGGCGGCTCGCCGCAGTCGGATCATCGTTGCGAGTGGAAAGTGCACGCATGGCAGCAAATCCGCCAACCCCCATGAGCGAAACGGTCGACTCCGAACCGCCGGCAACCACCACGTCGGCATCTCCGTGCATGATCAAGCGCGCGCCCTGGCCGATGCTGTGCAGACCGGAAGTGCAGGCAGTGACAACCGCCAAGTTCGGTCCCGTAAAACCCAGGCGCATGGATACATGCCCCGCCACCATATTGATAATGGACGCCGGCACAAAAAACGGGGTGATGCGGCGCGCCCCGCGGCTCATGGCCTCGGAATGCACCTCCTCAATCATCGGCAAGCCGCCAATACCCGAACCAATGATGCAACCGATCCGCTCGGCCAGTTCAGGCGGCAAGGCCTCACCGGACGGCAGCCCGGCATCCTGCACAGCTTCAATGGCAGCTGCCAGCCCGTAATGGATGAACGTATCCATGGTGCGGGCGTCTTTGACGCTGAGGTATTTTTCCAGTTCGAATCCCTTGACCTCGCCGGCAATGCGGCAAGCAAGAGCAGATGCGTCAAAGCGGGTAATGGCCGCAATGCCACTGCGGCCGGCCAGCAGGTTGTCCCAAGATTCGGACACTGAATTACCCACTGGCGTAACACATCCCAGGCCAGTGACGACAACGCGACGATGAGCCATGTCTCTCCTCAAAAGAGCAAAGCCCGTCATGGCACCGCGACGGGCAGGCAGAAATCGGATTAGTCAGCGTGCAACGCCAGCAACAAAACGCTGGCGTTGCAAACACGCGTCAGGCCTTGTGGTGCGCCTTGGCGTAATCAATCGCATGCTGAACGTTCGTGATTTTTTCAGCTTCCTCATCGGGAATTTCAATGCCGAATTCATCTTCCAGCGCCATAACCAGCTCCACCGTATCCAGCGAATCAGCACCCAGATCAGCCACGAAGGCTTTTTCGTTGGTTACTTGTGCTTCTTCAACGCCAAGCTGTTCAGCAATGATCTTCTTGACGCGTGCTTCAATGTCACTCATGGTTCACTCTATCAGGGTGGTTAAAGAAACTGCATTCTAGCCAATTGCAGCAGAAATTCATGGCAATTGGCTGACAGGCGGGCAAGGAATAACAATTTCGAGGCGGATATCGTACAAAAACTGGCTGCGGCGCATTCACGCCATGAACATGCCGCCATTGACATGCAACTCCTGCCCCGTAATATATCCGGCCTGCGGCGAGGCCAGGAAAGCCACAGCATGGGCCACGTCATCGGGCTTACCCAATCGTCCCAACGGAATTTGCGCCAACAAAGCCTGTTGCTGGTTTTCTTCAAGCTTGGCGGTCATATCGGTATCGATGAAGCCCGGTGCCACGCAGTTGACCGTAATACCCCTGCTTCCCAGTTCACGTGCCAGTGCGCGCGTCATGCCGGCCACACCAGCCTTTGCCGCGGCGTAGTTGGCCTGGCCGGGGTTGCCGCTCGCACCCACGACGCTCGTGATATTGATGATGCGCCCCTGGCGCTGTTTCATCATGGGCTTGATAGCAGCGCGCGACAGCCGGAACACCGCCTTGAGGTTGGTGTCCACAACGGCATCCCAGTCTTCGTCTTTCAGGCGCATGGCCAGCATGTCACGCGTGATACCCGCGTTGTTGACCAAAATGTGCAGGCCGCCATGTTCCTTCACGATGTTGTCGATGACCGCCTGACAGGCCTCTCCGTCTGTCACATTGAGCACCACGCCCTGCATGCCCGCCGCACTGATCTTGTCAGCACCCTGCTGGGTGGTGGCTGTACCAACCACGAAAATTCCCTGTGCCTTGAGCGCCGCGGCAATGGCCGCGCCCAACCCGCGAGTGGCTCCAGTGACGAGGGCGATTGGGTGGCTGCCTGATGTATTGTCCATGTGCATGTCCTTCATGTTGTTTGCAATGTCGCCAGGGTGGCGGCCAGCGTTTGTGGATCGCTGATGGACAAGGCCTGCAACCCGGCGTCAATGCGCTTGTTCATACCGGTCAATGCCTTGCCGGGGCCGCACTCCACCACCGCGCCCACGCCTCGCGCCACGATGGCCTGCACACATTCCACCCAACGCACGGGACCAAAGGCCTGGCGGTAGAGCGCATCCCTGATTTTTTCGGGGTCGGCCTGTTCCACCACATCAATGTTGTTGATCACGGGAATTTGCGGCGCGGCAAATGACGTTTCGGCCAGCCTCTGGCGCAGCTTGTCGGCTGCAGGCTTCATGAGGCTGGAATGGAACGGTGCCGACACCGGCAGCATGAGGGCGCGCTTGGCACCTGCGGCCTTGAGGGCTTCGCAGGCGCGCTCCACCCCGATTCGCGTGCCGGCGATGACGGTTTGCGCCGGATCGTTGAAATTGACGGCTTCCGCGATTTCCCCGTCATGTGTGTTGCTTTGCGTGCAAACGTTCCGCACGGTGGTGGCATCCAGCCCCAGAATGGCGGCCATTGCTCCTGCGCCCACCGGCACGGCCTCCTGCATGGCGGCAGCGCGAAACCGCACCAGTGGCGCCGCTTGGGCCAACGTGAGCGATCCTGCGGCCACCAGAGCGGAATATTCTCCCAGAGAGTGACCCGCCAGCACGACCGGCCGCGGCCCGCCTTCGGCGCACCACATGCGCCAGGCCGCAATGCCCGCCACCAGCATCACCGGCTGGGTGTTGGTGGTGAGTGCCAGCTCTTCCTTGCTGCCCTGACTAATCAGCCGGCCCATGTCCTCGCCCAAGGCGTCCGAGGCCTCCTGCAGCGTGGCGCGCACCACGGCATGGTCACCCCAGCCATCGAGCATGCCCGGCGACTGGGAACCCTGGCCGGGAAAGACAAATGCAATTGGATGTGTCATTGAAAATCTGCTTTCTTCCCTACGGGATTCACCGTCAATACTGGACCAGCGCCGAGCCCCAGGTGAAGCCGCCACCCACGCCCTCGAGCAACACCTTGTGCCCCCGGCGGATACGGCCCGCCCGCACATATTCATCCAGCGCCAGCGGAATGGATGCGGCGGATGTGTTGCCGTGCTCCTGCACCGTGGTGACCAGTTTTTCTGACGGCAGACGGAGTTTGCGCGCCGTCCCTAGCATGATGCGCAGATTGGCCTGATGCGGCAGCAGCCAGTCGATCTGATCGGGCGAAATCCCTGCTTTCTGCAACGTGGCTTGCGCCGTCTGCTCCAGCACCTGCACCGCGAGCTTGAACACGGCCTGGCCATCCATGCGAAGCAAGGCGCTACCCTGAACCTGGCCATTGTTCACATGCCCCGGCACGCACAGGATGTCGCAATAGCGCCCGTCTGCATGGATATCAGTCGCCAGAATGCCTGGCTCATCGAAGGCTTCCAGCACCACCGCGCCCGCCCCGTCGCCAAACAGGACACAGGTACCCCGGTCGTTGAAATCGAGGATGCGCGAAAACACTTCCGATCCAATTACCAGGGCGCGGCACGCGGCACCGGACTTGAGCATGGCATCCGCCACGGTCAGGGCATAGATGAACCCGCTGCAAACCGCCTGCACGTCGAATGCAGGGCAACCGTTGGTAATGCCCAGCTTGTGCTGCACCATGCTCGCTGTGGACGGAAACACCATGTCGGGCGTGCTGGTGGCAACAATGATCAGGTCAATTTGGTGGGCTTCAACACCCGCGGCTTCCAGCGCCTTCCGGGCAGCCAGCACGGCCATATCGCTGCTGCAAACCCCATCATCGGCAAACCGGCGAGCCTCGATGCCGGTGCGCTCAACAATCCATTCATGCGATGTTTCAATGCCAGAGCGCGTCAACTGCTCCACCAGATCCTGATTGGTTACACGTCTCGGCGGTAGATAGCTGCCAGTACCGGCAATTCGGGAATACGGTTTGGCCATTTGGCGCAAAATCCTCGTTTGATGAGTGGCCGCTCTCACCACAGGAACAGAGCGGCGCAGTCAAATGTAAAAGGGCTATTGTAGCGATACGGGTTTACCCTAGTACTGCAATGTATACACATCGAAACCCGCCTGTGCCGATGCCCCTCAATCCGCAGGCGTCCCACCCGGCACCGGCAACCAGAGTGCCTCCAGCGCCTTTTGCCAACGCGCAACATCCGCAACCGGCGCGAAGCTGGATTGCAGACTGTTTTGCAGCATCCTGTAGAAATGCGCGGCCTGCAACCGGGGTTGGGCCCGCAGCAATTGCAGATAGTTTTCGTTCACGTACCCGCCGAAGTAGGCCGGGTCGTCAGAGTTGACCGTCACGCACAAGCCGGCATCCATGAGCTGGCCCACGTTGTGCCGCGCCAGATCCGGGAAAACGCACAGCTTCACGTTTGACAGGGGACATACTGTCAGGGGCACCTGCTCACGCGCCAACCGTTGCATAAGTACAGGATCCTCACTGGAGCGCACGCCATGGTCGATGCGCTCGGCGCCCAAAATGTCCAGCGCGTTGCGCACATAATCCGGCGGCCCTTCCTCCCCGGCATGTGCCACGCGGTGCAGGCCCAGCCCGGCGGCCCGCGCGAACACGCAGGTAAATTTTTCCGGAGGATGGCCGCGCTCGGAAGAGTCCAGCCCCACACCGATGAAATGCCCACGCCAGGGCAAGGCCGCCTCAAACGTTCGCAGGGCATCCTCTTCCGGCAAATGGCGCAGAAAGCACATGATCCAGCCGCAGCTCAGCCCCAGCTCCTTTTGTGCACGCTCCGCCGCACGGATGAATCCCGGCATGAATACGTCAAAACCAATACCACGATCAGTATGGGTCTGCGGATCGAAAAACGGCTCGACCCGCACCACATGGTCGGCCGCCGCGCGCTGGAAATAGGCCCACGCCAGATCAAAGAAATCCTGCTCGGTGCGCAACACGCTGCACCCCGCGTAGTACAGATCCAGAAAGGATTGCAGATCGGTGAAGGCATACGCCTGCCGCAACGCCTGCACATCGGCGTATGGCAGTTCCACCTGGTTGCGCTGCGCCAAGGCAAAAATCAACTCGGGCTCCAGCGTCCCTTCGATGTGCACATGCAGTTCGGCTTTGGGGCTATTGGCAACCAACTCCTTCAGGTTGGCGCGGTCGATGGTTGCAAACGGATCGTGATTCATCTTTTCTTTCCCCTGATCGGTCATGCGCCAAAACGGCTTCTATCAGTTTTTCTTCCTGGCCAAGATCCAGCCTCCGGGCACCAATTGCATGCTTGTCAAAGCCCTTTTGATGCGCCAAACATGTCGCTGCCATGGTCATTCTCAAGACACCGGATCACGGAAAACCCACGAGCCAACCGGCAGACCACATAGAATCTGCCTTTTATTCCTGAGTCCCCGCATGCCTTTGCGGTGACATGTTTTTTACTGCCCGGATTATCGCAACATGTCGCGCCAGCTTTTCGTCACCACCGCCCTGCCCTATGCCAACGGCACCTTTCACATTGGCCACATCATGGAATACATCCAGGCCGACATATGGGTACGATACCAGCGCATGCAGGGCCACGAAGTGAAATTTGTTGGCGCCGACGATGCGCATGGCGCGCCCATCATGATCGCAGCCGAAAAAGCTGGCAAAACGCCTGAACAGTTCGTGGCCGGTATTGCCGCCGGGCGCAAGCAATACCTGGACGGCTTCCTGATCAGCTTCGACAACTGGCACAGCACACACAGCCCGGAAAACACCGCCAT
>RRZU010010356.1_pt1 | contig 11471 bp, 2 predicted proteins | sample 2165561 | NCBI WGS metagenome assembly RRZU01 (sample SAMN10456909, study PRJNA506462) | wastewater metagenome | isolation source: wastewater sludge | place: USA: Moscow, Idaho | reverse complement strand
GCGAGATGGGGGACAACCTGCCGATCGTGGTGCTCGATGCGTCGCCGACGGTGAGCGTCACTGCGGATGAGTCGTCGGTCGCCGCCGGCGGGACGGTCCATGTGCATGTCACGGTGACGAACCCCGGCGATCAGGCGCTGACGGGGGTGACGGTGGACGGCGGCAACGCCACTGGTTGTGACACGGTGATCGCATCGCTTGCAGCGGGCGCGCAGCAGACCGTCGATTGCACGCACGTGACGACGGGGATGGACCTGCCGTCGTTCACGGCGACGGCGTCGGTGACGTCGACGCAGACGCCGGCGGCGGTGTCGTCGACGCAGTTGACGGTGCCGGTGACGTTGTCGCCCACGATCGGGGCGGTGGCGGGCAGTGTGCGCGAGACGGGGACGCTCACGCCGATTGCCGGCGGGTTGGTGGCGTTGTTGGCGCCGGCGGACTACTCGCTGGTGGGTTATGCGAACGCCCGGGCGAACGGCACCTACAGCACCGTCGCGCCGCCGGGGAACTACTACGTGTATGCGCTCGACCCGGCCGGCGCGCACCTTGCCGGCTTCGTCGGGTCGCCCACCCAGGTCGCGGTCACCGGTGGCACCACCACCACCGTCAACCCGACGCTCGCCCCGGCGGCGGGTGGGTTCTCGGGCACGGTCACCGAGACGGGCACCAACACCCCGATCAACAACGTGGTGGTGGTGAGTCTCAGCGCGGGCACGGGCCAACCCGGCGCCGGGGGCCTCACCAACGGCTCGGGGGCGTACACCGTCGGGCCGCTGCCGGCGGGGAGCCGGCTGGGTGTCTTCGTGGACCTGGCCGGGGCGCACGCCACGGAGTTCTACAACGACAGTCCTGGCATCGCCGGCGCGCTCCCGATCAGTGTGAGTGGTGCCACCACCACGGGGATCAACGCCGCGCTGACGCCCACCGCGCCGCCGGGCGGGGGTGCCATCATCCAGGGGTCAGTCACCGACACCGTCACCAACGCAGGGCTGGGCAGTGTGGCGGTGATCGCGCTGCGGGCGGTCGACTTCGTCCTGGTCGGCGGGACGATCACCGGGTCGGGAGGCACGTACAACCTCGCCATCCCGCCGGGATCGTACAAGCTCGCGTTCTTCCCCTTGGCGGGCAGTCACTCCATGGAGTGGCACGCCGGCCAGCCCTCGAGCGGACTCGGCAGCGCTACCAGCGTCGCAGCGGTTGCCGGCGTTCCGGCGACGGTGGACGCCGATCTCGATCCGAGTACGGGTACGGCGGCGGGCACGGTGACCGAGGTCGGCACAGGTGACCCGTTGGCCGATGTGTGGGTGATCGCGATAAGCGCCACCGGCAACGTGCGCGCCGCCACCACCGCGGCCAACGGCGGGTACTCGATCGCCGGGCTGGCCCCGGGCGCCTACCGGCTGCGCTTCGTCGACCCCACGGACACCCACACCTCCGAGTGGCATCTGAACGCTCCCGATCCCGGTAGCGCCACGCCGACCACCGTCACCGGCGGCCAGACGACCACCACCGACGCCGCCCTGGAGGTGCAGCCATGAGACCGTGGCCCGGGTCGGCGTCGGTTTGACCACTCGTGCGCCGTGCTCAGCACGGCGCAGGCTCGCTGTTGGGGCGCCAACCCTAGGGGCCGAGAACGGCAGCCCCGCCGCCACAGCCACCCCCGCCCGGTCGACCGGTGCCTGCCCGGTGCCGAGCCCGTAGGTCGCCCTGGTCACCGACCCGTTCCCCTTGGCCTGCAGTAGGAGCTGACCAGTCGTTGACCGTGGCCGAGAAGGACCGAAGAACTTGACCGGTCCACACCCGGTTGGCCGAGATGGCACTGCCTGGCCCGCCGGCCACCGGCGAGGGCCGAGCGCTGCTTACGTAATGCGGCGTTCTGGGCCGAACCCGCCATCAAGCCGGAGTCCCTTGAGGAGGGCCTGGGCGGGGTTTCGAGGACACCGGATGTGGTGTGGCGAGGTGTAGTACCCGAGGCTGGTCGCAGCGTTGGCCACGGCGGGGGGCGGGACGCCGACCGGGCACCTGAGAGGAATGAGGGAACCGAAGGGGGGTGCGCCTCTCAGGTGGGTCTGGCGCCGTTGAATTTGGCCTGCCACGATTGGCGGTGGCCGTGCGTGACGTGACGAGGGCGGGGATCCGAGAGATGCGCAGAGTTCGAGTTCTGGTGGCGGCGCTGGTCGTTGTCGGCGCCGTTGCTTCGCACGGAGCGCCGGTGGCGTCTGCGGTCGAGGCGCCGGCTGGTGGGGCCGGTGCGGCGCCTTCGCGTTCGAGCCAGCCAGCTGTTGGGGGCGTGGCCGACTCGGCCCGCTCGAGCGATAGCCGACAGGAGGTCGGGGCCATTACGGGCTCGGTGACCTCGGGTGTGGACGGGGCGCCGGTGGAGGGGGTGTGTGTGTCCGCTGTCGGCAACAGCGCTCCGGCGTTCGGAGTGACGGACGAGTCGGGCGGCTACGTGTTGGGTGGTCTTGCGTCGGGTGATTACACAGTCCACTTCGACCGGTGCGGTGCCTCCTCCGCCGATGGTGAGGACCCGGGGTTGATCGTGCCGCCGAGCCGTGAGGTCACGGTCGAGGCGCCCGGTGTGGTTGACGGTGTCGACGCTCGGTTGGTCGAAGAGGTGAACGAGCCTGTGGCGCCTTCGGGCGGGTCGCCGGCGGCATCGAGCTCGGGCGAGGAACTCCCGGAGGTCGGGGCCATATCGGGCTCGGTCGTCTCAGGTGTGGACGAGAAGCCCGTGGTGGGGGTGTGTGTGTCCGCCATCGGCGACGAGAGCGCCCCGGCGTTCGGAGTCACCGACGAGTCCGGCAGGTACGTGTTGGGCGGTCTGGAGTCGGGCGAATACTCGGTCCAGTTCAACCGGTGCGGTGCCTCCAGCGAGGGTGACGACCCGGGGTTGATCGTGCCGCCGAGCCGTCAGGTCACCGTCGAGGCGCCGGAGGCTGCTGATGGTGTCGATGCTCGCTTGGTCGTGGCGACCGACGAGCCTGCGCCCCCAGCGGACGGTTTGACGTCCGCATCGCAAGACGGCCACATCACCGGGACGGTGACCGCCGACGCCGGCGGGGCGCCCCTCGCAGACATCTGCGTGTGGGCCCAAGATCTCGACAGCGGGGCGAGCAGCTTCGGTTTCACGGGGTCGGACGGGACCTATGACGTCGGTGACCTGTCCTCGGGTTCCTACCAGGTGCGTTTCTACGACTGCTTCGGCGGCGGGTACGCGACCGAGTGGTTCGATGACGCGTACGCCAACGAGGCGGCGACGTTCGTGGCGGTGACCACGGGGCAGACCACATCGGGCATCGACGCCGGCCTCGCCACAGGTGGGCACATCACCGGAACGGTGACCGCCGACGCCGGCGGGGCGCCCCTCGGCGGCATCTGCGTGTACGCCTACGATCCCGTCAACCAGACCTACGTCGGCTCCGGCGGTGCCACAGGGACGGACGGAACCTATGACATCGGCGGCCTGGGGAGCGGTTCCTACCGGATGTTGTTCGATGACTGCTCCGGCGGTGAGTACGCCCGAGAGTGGTATGACGACACCTCCTACTGGGCGGCGAACCTGGTAGCCGTGACGTTGGGGCAAACGGTGTCGGGGATCGACGCCGGTCTCGCCACTGCTGGGCGCATCTCCGGGACGGTGACCGCCGACACCGGTGGGGCTCCGCTCGAGGGCGTCTGCGTGTACGCCCAGGATCCGAACACCGGTGGCTACGGCTACGGTTCCACGGGGCCGAGCGGGACCTATGACGTCGGTGGTCTGCGCGCCGGTTCCTACCGGGTGCAGTTCAGCGACTGCTCGGGTGGCGACTACGTCACCGAGGTCTTCGATGACACGTACTCTGGGTCCGCAGTAGCGGTGACGGTAACGGGGGGACAGACCACGTCGGGCATCGACGCCGGTCTCGCCGCTGCCGGGCACATCACCGGGACCGTGACCGCCGACGCCGGCGGGGCGCCCCTCCGCAACATCTGCGTGGATGCCTCCGACTACGAGACCGGTGGGTACGGCCGCAGCCGGACGGCGACGGACGGGACCTATGAGATCGGTGGCCTGCCCACCGGTTCGTACCGAGTGACCTTCTACGACTGCTACGGAGCCGACTACGTCACCGAGGTCTTCGATGATACGTACTCCGGGTCCGCAGTAGCGGTGACGGTGACGGGGGGACAGACCACGTCGGGGATCGACGCCGGTCTCGCTACTGCCGGGCACATCGCGGGCAGGGTGACCGCCGATGCCGGCGGTGCGCCCCTCGGGAACATCTGTGTGTCCGCTTCGGCTCCCGAGGGTTACTCGTACGGCTCCGATAGGACAGGGCCGGATGGGACCTATGACCTCGGTGGCCTGCTCACGGGTTCCTACCGGGTGCAGTTCGCCGAGTGCGACGGCGACGATTACCTGCGGGAGTACTTCGACAACACCTATTCCTACGAGGCGGCGACGTTGGTGGCGGTCACGGGTGGGCAGACCACCTCGGGGATCGACGCCGGCCTCGCCACCGGCGGGCACATCGCCGGGAGTGTCACCGCGGACACCGGGGGGGCGCCCCTGGAGGACATCTGCGTGTACGCCTACGATCCCGCCACCAGCAATGGGGCCCTCGATGCGACAGGGCCGGACGGGACCTTCGACATCGGTGGCCTTCCCGCCGGTTCGTACCGGGTGCAGTTCGCCGAGTGCTACGGCGGCGACGACTATGTGGCCGAGGTCTTCGACGACACGTACTCTGACTGGTTGGCGACGTTGGTGACGGTGACGTTGGGGCAGACCACGTCGGGCATCGACGCCGGTCTCGCCACTGCCGGGCGCATCGCTGGGATGGTGACCGCCGACACCGGCGGGGCGCCCCTCGCCGACATCTGCGTGAACGCCTACAACAGCGACATTTCACGCTCCGATAGAACGGGGCCGGACGGGACCTACGACATCGGTGGCCTGCCCACCGGGTCCTTCCAGGTGTACTTCTGGGACTGCTCGGGCGGCGATTACGTGGGGGAGGACTTCGGCGACACGTACTCCTACGAGGCGGCGACGTTGGTGGCGGTGACCGTGGGGCAGACCACCTCGGGCATCGACGCCGGCCTGGCGGTTGGCGGGCACATCACCGGGACAGTGATCGCGGACGCCGGCGGGGCACCTCTCGAGGGCATCTGTGTCTCCGCCTACGATCCGACCACCGACGGTGAAGGTTACGGTTCCACGGGGCCGGACGGGACCTATGACATCGGTCGGCTTCCCACCGGTTCCTACCGGGTGCGGTTCTCCGACTGCTCGGGCGGCGGTCATGCGGCTGAGTACTTCGACGACACGTACTCCTATGAGGCGGCGACGCTCGTGGCGGTGACCGTGGGGCAGACCACCTCGGGCATCGACGCCGGTCTCGCCGCCGGCGGACACATCACCGGGACGGTGACCGCCGACGCGGGCGGGGCGCCCCTCGCAGACATCTGTGTGTACGTCGAGGATCCCGACACCGGCGCTTACGACTCCGGTTCCACGGGCCCGGACGGGACCTATGACATCGGTGGCCTGCTCACCGGTTCCTACAAGCTCTACTTCTACGACTGCTCGGGCGGCGGTTACGTGGCTGAGTACTTCGACGACACGTACTCCTACGAGGCGGCGACCTTGGTGGCGGTGACGTTGGGGCAGACCACCTCGGGCATCGACGCCGGATTGGCGGTTGGCGGGCACATTGCAGGGACGGTGACCGCCGACGTCGGCGGGGCGCCCCTCGCAGACATCTGTGTGTACGCCCACGATCCCGCCACCGACGCTGGACGCTCCGGTTATACGGGCCCTGACGGCACCTACGACATCGGTCGTCTTCCCACCGGCTCCTACCAGGTGCGGTTCTCCGACTGCTCCGACGGGGGTTACCTGTCGGAATACTTCGACGACACCTTCTCGTCGGGGTCGGCAACCCTGGTGGCGGTGAGCTCGGGGCAGACCACCTCGGGCATCGACGCCGGTTTGGCGGCCGGTGGGCACATCGCCGGGACGGTGACCGATGCGGCGTCGGGTCAGCCGGTGCCGTACGCAGGGGTCGCAGTGCTGCGCACCAGCGACTTCTCCCTGGTGCGTGGCGCGGTGGCTGACCCTTGGGGGGACTTCTGGGTCCAGGTCCCCACGGGCACCTACTACCTCTACCTCGTCGACGGGACAGGCGGGCACGCCTCCGGGTTCTACGGGCCGCCCACCACGGTGACGGTCACGGCCGGGTCGTTCACCGGTGCGAACCCGACGATGGCACCGACCCGCGGGACCATCGCGGGCACGGTCACCGAGACCGGCACTGCGACGCCGCTGGCGGGTGTGCGGGCCATCACCATCAACACCGCTACGGGTGCGCTGGAGCGGGCCGCGCTCAGCGGCGCCGGGGGGAGCTACACGATCGGTGACGTGCCCGTGGGCTCGTATTGGGTGGTGTTCTTGGACCCGACCGGGAACCACGCGGCCCGCTACGGGCTCAGCGCCCCCACCGTCGCCACCGCCTCGACCGCCTCGGTCGCCGCGGGGGCCAGCGCGTCGTTGAATGCCGCCCTCCCTGCGCAGAGCCCGCCTCCGGCCGGCAGCTCGATCACCGGGACCGTCACCGAGACCGGCACCGGCACGGCGATGTCAGGAGTCGTCGTGGTGGCCTTGCGCACCTCGGACTACGGCCTGGCGCGGACCACCACCACCAACGCCGCTGGCGGCTACTCCCTCGACGTGGCGCCCGGGAACTACCACCTGGCGTTCCTCGACCCCACTGGTACCCACACCAGCGAATGGTCCGGCAACCAGCCCATCTCCAACCTCGCCGGCGCGGCGACCGTCCCGGCCCCGTCGACCGGCGCCGACGCCGGCCTCGCGTCGACCACCGGAGGGTTCAGCGGCACCGTGACCGCCCAGGCGAACGGCGCGGCGATCCCCGACGCCTGGGTCATAGCGATCAACACCAATGGGCAGATCACCCGCAGCACCGTCACCGCCGCCAACGGCAGCTACACCCTGGCCGGTCTCGCGCCGGGCGACTACCGGGCCGTGGTCGTCGACCCCACCGGCACCCACCCCGTCCGCTACTACCCGGCCAGCATCGATTACGCCGGCGCCACCGCCATTGCGGTCACCCCGGCCAACACCACCACCGGCATCAACCTGGCGCTCCCCTCGAACTGACCCCTCCCCGTCCGTGCCGCTACGGCCACCCCTCTGGCCCTCGAGCAGTACTCGACCGGCCCCATCCGGTTGACCGGTGCCTGCCCGGTGCCGAGCTGCGCCCGTGGACCGCCCTGGTCACCAACCTGTTTGTCGGAGTGGAGTGGACCGGTGATTGACCTCGGCTGAGACGCATCGAGGGACTTGACGGGTCAATGGCTGGTGGGCCGAGATGGGCCGGCCCACGCTGTTGGCCACCGGCGGATGGCGTGGGCGCTTGACGGAATTGACTGCTATGGGCGGAAGGGGGCACCCTCAAGCCAGATGGCTCTGGGAGATGCGGGGGGCGGGTTTCGAGAATGGCCATCTGCCCTGGGCGGGGAAGTAGTACCCCGGTCGTGCCGTTTGAGTCCCGTTCTCGGGGGCTGTGGACTCGCTGGTTGCGGCGGGTTCGAAGCATCTAGGGTGGCTGGACAGCGGACTGAGGAGCACACGTGGCGGGACCAGGGACCAAGGTCAGGGCGACGGCTGTGTTGCTCGTAGTGGCACTCGTGGGGATAAGTGCGGCGACCGCAGTGGACGCCGCCCCACGATCGGCAGCGACGACAGCGCCAGCGGAGGCTGAGGCCAGCGTGCAGGCAGTGGACGCTCTTGCCGGGCTGGTCACGAACGGGCCCGTGTACGACATTGAACGTGTCGGTGACATGACCTACCTCGGTGGCGACTTCGACTACATCGGCGAACGCACTGGGCCGTTCGTCGGCATCTCGACAGCGACCAGCGAACGTTCTGTCACATTCCCAGATCTGGCAGTGGCTTGGAACAGCTACGTAAGCCAGATAGAGCCCGATGGTAATGGTGGATGGTTCGTTGCTGGATCGTCTATGTGGATTGATAACGGCGCCGTTGCGCTGGCACACTTGGGGGCTGACGGTGAGATCATCTGGACTTTGAGCAGCAGCGGGGGAATCAGCGGAATAGAAGTGCATCCTGATGTTATTCTGATTGCCGGCAATTTCGAGAATGTCAATGGTGAGTCGAGGTCAAGTTTTGCGGCAGTCGACCCGCTATCTGGAACCCTCCTTCCGTGGAATCCCCCGCAACTCTACAGTGGCTCGGTTGGGAGGGATGTCGCTTTTGCCGACGGGGTTGTGTACGTAGGGATCCTCGTTCCTCTCGGCGGCCGTTACCTGCGGGCATTCAACTACCCGTCAGGTACGGTGCGCCCGTTCAATCCCACTATCACCTCCGGAGACGTTGAGAACGTCGAGTATTTTGATGGAACAATCATGATCAGCGGATCATCCACGACGAGCGGATCATCGTACGATGAGTTCGGTCTACCCATCGAATCTCTGTGTTCCTTGGGTCCGGACTCGGATCGAGTTGGCAATATCCTCTTTACGGGCACCAACAATGGACTGGTGGGTTGCGACCTCACCACGGGCGAACACGTGTTCGAGGTGACCGGTGATCATGCGAGAAGCTCGGTATCGGCTGGAGGAGGCAGAGTCTACGAAGGCTTTGCGGGAGGCCTCAAAGCATACGACCAAACAACTGGCGCTCCAGTGTCCTGGAGTTTGCTGAATAATGGTGAACTCCATGGATCGCAAATCGTCGCCGTGTCCGGTTCGAACGTCGCTGCTTGGGCTCAGAATGCGACCAGCATGGATGTTCAGCCAAGGGGGAACTTGGCGGCCATAGACGGTGATGGGGCGCTGACGTCTTGGGCTCCCGTGGCTGATGGGACGGTGCGTTCGCTGGCCGTCGATGGTGGCGGCATCGTGGTCGGCGGCGAGTTCACGAAGGTCGACGGGACCACTCGTAATCGTCTCGCTCGGGTTGATGCCACCTCCGGTGGCCTTGACTCGTGGGACCCGAACGCCAACGGGACTGTGCTGTCGGTCGAGGTCGCCTCAGGGGTGACGTTCGCTGGCGGCCAGTTCACCCAGGTCGACGGTGAATCTCATGGTCGGCTGGCGGCGATAGGCGGTGATGGTCATCCGGTGTCGGGATGGGGAACGGGGGCCAGCAGCACCGTGACAGCCTTGGATGCCGTCGCCGGCCGACTTTATGTGGGCGGTGTGTTTTCCACGGTGGGAGGTGTTGGTCGGTCCCGACTCGCTGCTGTGGATACGGCGACGGGTGCTCTGCTTGCGTGGAATCCGGGTGCGGACGATTTCGTCCGTTCGATCGCCGCCACAGACGAGGCGGTGTATGTGGGCGGGGGGTTTCAGGTGGCCGGCGGCCAGCCGCGCCTCCGGGTTGCTGCGCTCGACCCTTCCAGCGGCGTAGCGACCAGTTGGGACCCTGGTGCCGATAACGAGGTGTGGGCGGTCGCCGTTGATGGTGAGACGGTCTATGTCGGTGGGACCTTCTCCCAGATCGGCGGTGGTCCACGATCCTCGTTGGCGGCCGTCACCACGACTGGCGCCCTCACCGCCTGGGACCCCGCACCCTCAGGGTCGGTCTATTCGATCTTCGCTGCCGGTGGGGTGGTCTCGGCAGCGGGGCTGTTGGGGACGGGGCCGACGGCTTCGGTCGAGGAGGTCGACGATACCGATGGCCAGACGACGGCTTCGGAGGCTGTTGCTGAGGCAGCGCCGACCGACGCCCGAAGTTTGGCGTTTGCGCAGTACGAGGCCCCTGCGGGTGTGGCGGGCAAGGTCACCGAGCAGGGCTCGGGTGCCGCGGTGGGCGGTGCGTTCGTGGCGGTGCTGCGGACCACGGACTTCTCGATTGCTGCGGGGGCCGTGGCGGACGGGTCCGGGAACTTCTCCGCAGCGGTCGCTCCGGGCTCGTACTACCTGTATCTCGTGGATCCGACGGGGGCGCACCCCGAGGGGTTCTTCGGTGCCCCCACCACGGCCACCGTCGCTCCCCAAGCCGTGACCGCAGTGAGCCCGACCATGGCCAGTTCCCGAGGTTCGGTGACGGGCACGGTGACCGAGACTGGTTCGAACACACCGATTGGGGGGGCGTGGGCGCTGTCGTTGAGCGCATCGGTGGGGAGCACCGGGTCGACCGAGCTGGGTGTGGTGGGCAACGGCTCGGGCCAGTACACCCTTCCCGGTCTGCGGGCCGGGAACCACTATGTGGCGTTGATCGACCCGACGGGGGCCCATGCCACCCGGTTCCTGCCGAACTCGCCGGATCTGCCCGCTTCGACGCCGGTGGCGGTCACAGGCGGGAACTCGACGACAGCGAACGGGTCGTTGCCGGCGCAGACCCCGGTGGGGACCGGTGCGGCGCTCGCCGGGACCGTGACCGAGGCTGGCACGAACACCCCGTTGGCAGGGGTGAACGTGATTGCGTTGCGGGCATCGGACTACACGATGGTGCGGGGGGCGGTCACGAACGCCTCGGGCTTCTACAGCCTCAACCTGGCGGCGGGCCCGTACAAGTTGGCGTTCGTGGACTCCACCGGTCTGCACAACATGGAATGGCACAACAACCAGCCCTCCACCGGGCTGGCCACCGCCACCAGCGTGACCGCACCGAATGTGGCCAACGCCGCTCTTGACCGCAATACCGGCCGGATGGCTGGCACCGTGAGAGACGACGTCACGTCAGAATCGCTACCAGGCGTGTGGGTGTTGGCGATCGGCCCGTCTGGGATCGCCGGCGGGACGATCACCGATGCCGGCAACGGCAGCTACACGATCGACGGGCTTCCCACGGGTACCTACCGGGCCGTGTTCGTGGACCCCAACGGGGGCCACACCCTCGAGTACCACAACAACAGCCCCGACTACGCCGGAGCCACGCCGTTCAACATCACCGCCGCTAACACCACCACCATCAACGCGGCCCTACATCAACCGTAGAAGGGCCGGCCCCGCCGCTTCAGCTACCCCTCTGGTCCTCGAGTAGTACTCGACCCGTCAAGCCCCACCCGGTTGCCCGGTGCCGAGCCGGTAGATCGCCCTGGTCACCAACCTGTTTGTCGGAGTGGAGTTGACGGGTGATTGGCCGTGGCCGAGAAGGGCCGAGGAACTTGACCGGTTCGCCACCGGTCGGCGGAGATGGGCCGGCCCACGCTGTTGGCCACCGGCGAGCCCCGAGGACGCTTGACGGAATGACTGCTATGGGCGGAAGGGGGCACCATCAACTCGGAACCCTTGGTGGATGGCCGGGGCGGGGTTCAGGAACGGCCCTCCGCCCTCAGCAGGGAGCAGTACCCGAGTCGACGGTGGTTCGGGTCTCCGTGAGCGGCCCTCAGGTTCCTCTGAAGGTGTTGGTCACTTTGACGGTGGCGGTTGCGTTGCCGCGTACGGTGAACTCGACCAGAGCCGAGTTGGCGCGGTTGACGACGTGGGCAGTCGGT
>RRZU012361092.1_pt1 | contig 11472 bp, 15 predicted proteins | sample 2165561 | NCBI WGS metagenome assembly RRZU01 (sample SAMN10456909, study PRJNA506462) | wastewater metagenome | isolation source: wastewater sludge | place: USA: Moscow, Idaho | reverse complement strand
TAAATATAACTATAATTAAATAGTTAAAAACATATTTAAGATTTTAAACCTTACAAGAAAAATTTTCTTTTAAGGTTTAAAAGTTTAAATAAAAATTTTATAACTATTTAATTATAGTTAAATTTAATTTATCCAATAAAGGTAGTGGTTTTGTTTTTCCAGTAAACCCATAAACAAGACCCATTATAGTAAAAATTCCTAAAGCCAAAAATAACAAACCTGAAATCAAAACACCTATAAAAGGGATAACCCTAATTATACCAGCTGCAAAATAACCAAAGAGTATAAGCAATGCCTGATTTGCATTAAATTTTGCGTATTGAGAATTTGGAGCCATAATGAGTGGAATAAAAAATGCAATATAAGCTAAACCAGCTGCTGTTTTATTTGCTTCTACGTCTGCAGGATCAAATTCTATTAGGGAATTTTTATTCTCATCCATGATTAAAACCTCTCTTTTTTAAATTTTTTTATAAAAACTCACTATGAGTTTCATAGTCAAATAAATATTTAATATCTATAAGTTTAACTTATAAATCCCATATAGTCTAGTGTCAATAGTCATATATTGATAATTACTATTGGCTAAAAAAAGTTGTAATTATCCTTAAGTCACTGTTTATAAAAGTTAAAAAAATCAAAAATCTATTGCAAAAAATCCATTTATATTTTATAATGATAATATATTTAGTTTTTAAATATATTATCATTATAAAATATAAATTTACGTGGAGGTATCATGCCTAGGTTTTTTGTCAATAATATAAATGAAAACAATGTAATTATAGAAGGTAACGATGCACTACACATAAGAAAATCACTTAGAATGAACGTTGGGGATGTCTTAACCGTTTGTTGCAATGGCATTGATTATTCTTGTGAAATAAGCGAAATTAATACAGAAACAATTTTATTAAAGGTTTTATTCTTTAATAAAAGCGAATCTGAACCGAATATTAATTTAACTCTATATCAAGCGATACCTAAATCAGACAAATTGGAACTTATAATACAAAAAGCAGTGGAACTAGGTGCAACCCAAATAGTCCCTGTGTTAACTAGACGTTGCATTTCTCGTCCTTCTGAAAAAGATTTTCAAAAAAAACTTTTAAGGTATAATAAAATAGCCGAATCTGCATCTAAGCAAGCTGGACGTGCAATAATACCTCAAGTTTTACCTATGATAAACTATAGTAATGCGATTGAAGCTATGAAAAAAGATGATGTTTCAATTGTTTTTTACGAAAGCGGTGGACTAAGGCTGAACGAAATGAATTTTTCGGATAAAAAAAACATTTCGATAATGATAGGTAGCGAAGGTGGTTTTGACGATTTAGAAATATCGGAAGCACAGAAAAATGGAATAGAAACCGTTTGGTTGGGAAATAGAATCTTAAGGTGTGAAACCGCTCCCATAACAGCAATATCTTTATTAATGCATTTAACCGGAAATTTATAAATGATTGATAAATGATGACATTTAATAATTCATCATTTACATATATATTTAAACTGTATCCGTAAGAGCAGTTTAAACTTAAAAATAAAAAGTCTTGCGGAGAACGGAGATTATTATGAAGAGTTCATTTTTAAGTGTAATGGCAGCTATAGTTTCAGTAAGTGCAGCGGTAATAGCTGTTATGGCATTAAAGAAAAAGTATGATTTAAATTGTTCTTGTGGTTGTGATTGCGATTGTGACGAAGACGCAAATGTAGATTGCAACTGTGAAGACGAATATGAAGATGATTTTGACTATGTTGAGGATGACACAATGTATGATGAATCTAGCAAAGAGGAAGCTGAGGAAGTTTCCGAAGAAACAACTGAAGACAAAAAAGAAGATTAATAATTTTATCCCTGCTTAAATTAAGTAGGGATAAAGTCTTGATAAAATAAATATAAATTTAAATGGAGGCTAAAAAATGGCTAAAGAAATAAAGAAAAAACCGCAATTCCAATCACATACTTCTTCTGATGAGAAGAAAAAGGCTTTGGAAAACGCTATCGCTCAAATTGAAAAAACGTATGGTGCTGGTGCCGTTATGAAACTTGGTCAAACTAAAAAGCTGGATATTGGAGTTATCCCTACTGGTTCTATGACTTTAGACATGGCTTTAGGTATAGGCGGAATTCCAAAAGGCAGAATAGTTGAAATATACGGACCAGAAAGTTCTGGTAAAACAACTGTTGCACTTCATATGATTGCTGAAGCACAAAAAGCTGGTGGCGAAGTTGCATTTATTGACGTTGAACATGCTTTAGATCCTATATACGCAAGTGCTTTAGGAGTAAATATAGACGATTTGTTAGTATCACAACCAGATAGCGGAGAGCAAGCTTTAGAAATAGCTGAGGCTCTTGTTCGTTCAGGAGCTATTGACGCTATAGTTATAGACTCTGTAGCAGCTATGGTAACAAAAGCAGAAATAGACGGCGAAATGGGCGAAGCTCATGTAGGACAACTTGCAAGACTTATGTCTCAAGCCATGAGAAAACTTACTGCTGTTATCTCAAAATCAAATTGTGTAGCTCTTTTCATAAACCAAGTACGTGAAAAAATAGGTGTTATGTACGGAAATCCAGAAGTCACTCCTGGTGGAAGAGCATTGAAATTCTATTCTTCTGTAAGAATAGAAGTAAGAAAAGGTGAAGCAATAAAAAATGGCACAGAAATAGTAGGCACAAGAACAAGATGTAAAGTAGTAAAAAATAAAGTAGCACCTCCATTTAAAGACTGTGAATTTGACATAATGTATGGAAAAGGAATTTCTAGAGTTGGTGAAGTTTTGGATTTGGCAGTAGAATTAGATATTGTTAAAAAAGGTGGCTCATGGTTTAGTTACAACGACCAAAAACTTGGCCAAGGAAGAGATAATTCAAAAGATACTTTACTAAACAACCCTGAAATGATGCTTGAAATAGAAAATAAAATTAAGGAGAAAATGAACGCTGCAACTCCTTCATCAAAAAAAGTTCAAAAAGACGCTAAACTAAATGAAGCTATAATTAAAGCTTCAACTGATGCTGAAAAAAATACTGTTGATACTAAAATAAATGCTGATGATGATTTTGAAGAATTTAATCCTGCTGAGGATATTTAATCATGTTAATAACTCAAATAGAAAAGTATAAAGGTAGTACTTATTCCATAACTTTTGACCACGATAAAACTATATATATACATAGTGATGTTATTTATAAGTTTTCTTTAAGGATCAACATGGATTTAAGTGAAGATTTTTTAAATGAAATAATATACTTTTCTGAAAAGAGAAAAGCAAAAGAACGTGCTTTATATCTATTAGACTATAGGGACCATTCGTATAAAGAATTATTTGTGAAATTATCAAAAAATTATTCTGATGAAATTTGCTATGAAATTGTAAATCATTTTGTTTCTATCGGAATTATAAATGATAAACGCTATGCTGAAAATTTAGCCAAAAAATATATTGAAATAAAAAAATATGGTTTTTATAAAGCTAAACAGGAAATGTACTTAAAAGGCATAGACAAGTATACTGTTGAAGATGCCTTAGAAATTTATAAGGATAATGTCGAATTGAGAATTTTAGAATTAATAAATAAAAAGTACAAAAAATATTTAAATTCGGAAGATGAAAATTCAAAATACAAATTAAAAAATGCACTTGTAAGACAAGGATATACGTATGATGAAGTAAATCGTGCAATAAGCATGATGGATTCTACTGATTAATTATGAGGATGGATATTTAATGCCGATTAAAATAGGAATGGTATCTTTAGGCTGTTCAAAAAATTTAGTGGATAGCGAAAGAATGCTACATAAAATAAAAAAAAGAAATTATATATTGACTACAGATTCCGGAATGGCTGATATTGTTGTTGTAAATACTTGTGGATTTATACAATCAGCAAAAGAAGAAGCAATCGAGACCATTTTAGAGTTATGTACACTTAAAGCTGAAGGTCAAATAAAAAAAATAATAATAACTGGTTGTTTAACTGAACGTTATAAAGAAGAGGCGGCAGAACTTTTTCCTGAGGTAGATGCTGTTATTGGTATAGGTTCAAATGAGGATATAGTAGATATTATAGACAGGGTTCTCTCAAACGAAAGAGTTGTTGAGTTTAAAGAAAAAAGCAGGCTCGCCTTAACTGGCGAAAGAATAATATCAACACTACCTTTCTTTGCCTATCTAAAAATAGCAGAAGGTTGTAGTAATTGTTGCACTTATTGCGCTATTCCATCTATAAGAGGACCATTTAGAAGTGTTTCTATGGAAGAAGTTCTTAAAGAGGCAACATGGCTTTCTGAAAATGGAGTTACCGAGCTTATAGTTATAGCACAAGATTCGACCAAATATGGATTCGACATATTTGGAGAGAGTAAATTGCCAGAATTACTAAATAAACTTTGTGAAATTGACTCTCTAAAATGGATAAGAGTGCTATACTGTTACCCTGAAAGAATAACTGACGAACTTATAGATGTTATTTCCAAACAAGAAAAAATAGTTAAATATATGGATATCCCTATTCAACATAGTGATGAAAATATATTGAAATCTATGAATAGAAGCGGAAGTGCATTAGAACTAAAAAATCTAATAAATAAAATTCGCTTAAAAATACCTGATGTAACCATTAGGACAACCGTTATAACTGGTTTCCCTGGTGAAACTGAAGAACAATTTAATTCCATGGCAGAATTTATTAAGGAAATGCAATTTGACAGACTGGGTGCCTTTGCTTATTCTGAAGAAGAAGGTACAAAAGCTGCTACATTTGAAAATCAAATAGATGAAGAAATAAGAGCACATCGTGCCGACATCATTATGCAACAACAGCAACTTATAAGTGAGAACAAAAACCAAAAGAAAATAGGGGAAACTTTGGAGTCGGTTGTTGAAGGTTTTGACAAATGGGGGGAATGTTATTTTGGTAGAACTCAATCTGATGCCCCGGATATTGATGGAAAAATATTTTTTACTTCAGATAGAAAACTGGAAATAGGTCAGTATGTAAAAGTTAAAATAACCGATTCTCTTGATTATGATTTGATAGGAGAAGTTATATAATGAATTTGCCAAATAAATTAACATTATTAAGGGTTTTCTTAGTACCTATTTTTCTTTTGTTTTTCTACATCGAAAAATTACCACATAACTATACATTTGCTCTAGTTATATTTGCAATTGCTTCTATAACAGATGCTCTAGATGGTTATATAGCAAGAAAACAAAATTTAATAACTAACTTTGGAAAGTTTTTAGATCCACTTGCAGATAAAGTTTTAGTAGTAGCTGCTTTATGTTGTTTTGTTGAAAAAAACTTGATAAGTGCCATTCCTTTAATCATTATAGTCACAAGAGAATTTACCGTTTCTGGGCTTAGATTAGTTGTTGCAAATGATGGTGTTGTGGTCCCTGCATCTATTTCAGGCAAATTAAAAACAGCATTTACAATGGTTACAATTGTATTTGTTCTTGTACTTAAATTACTTAGTGTAAATCTTAATATTATAAGTTTTGAAAATAGTTATCAAAATACTTTTTATTTAATTACACAAATTTTAATTTGGATTTCTACAATTTTGACTATATTTTCTGGAATGGTTTATTTAAAGGCATATTGGAAATACATAGACTCAAGTAAATAATATTACTATTCAGCCACAATTTTATAGGAGTTTCGACCCTGCGGAGTCGACCGGGCTTTCTGGTCGCCCTGGACCTTCGGTAAAACACTCCCCCTTGCACAACGGCTAGGTTGTAACTATTTAAGTTATAATGTAAGATTTTTTTTAAATAAATTGGTGAAAATCATTAATAAATTTTAATTAACATAAAATCTATTGACAAATTTCAAGCAATACGATATTATAAAAAGTGTCAAAATATATTTGGAGGTTATAAATATGGAAAACATTATAAGCATTAGATTAAAAACATTACACGATATTAACGACTTTGTTGCAAAAGCAAATAAAGTAAATGGAAAGATTTACGCACTACAATTTGAATACTGTGTAAATGCAAAATCAAATTTAGGTGTTATGTCTCTAGACCCTGCTTCTACAATAAATGTAAAGTTTATTGATTGTAGTGAATCAGAAATAGAAGAATTCAAAAAATGGGAAGTTTAAATAAGCACTTTTATTAAATTTAATTAAACATAAATTAATTAAAGTTTATCAGCACTTTGGTATTATAAAATTATTGTGATTTTACGATATCAAAGTGCTTTTTATTTTTTTATATTTAAGCTCTAATTTAATTGATTTATGAACATAAATATGCTATAATAATAATACAAAAATATATAAATTCAATAAATCTAAGGTGGTTTTTTTATGAAAAAAGAATTAACAAAAAAGCAAATTCAAGATGCTTTAGGTAACATAAAGGCTGATTTTGCTTTTGAAGGACTAAATTTAACCAGCAAGGAAATGAAAATAACCGAAAAAATTTTAAATGGTACTATTACAGCAGAAGAAGCAATAAAAAATTACATCAAAGCTGCAGGATTTCAGTATGGAACATGATGATATATATTGTTATGACGGTACAGATGTACTTATAAATAAATATGCTATTAAAGATTCAAATATATTAAATATGTTTGAAAGACAAATTACATCTAGTAGAAGAGCCGAACTTGAAATAAATCCTGTAGAAGGTCAATTTGATTTTAATCATTTAAAGGCTATTCACCAACGCTTATTTTCTGATATTTATGATTGGGCAGGACAAATAAGACGAGTAAATATAGCAAAAAGCAATCTTTTTTGCAGATATCAGTTTATCGATTCTATGGCAACAAATATTTTTGATTCAATAAAAAAGGATAATTTCCTTAAGAATTTACCCAAAGAACAGTTTGTAAAAAAACTTTCATTTTACATGGGTGAAATAAATGCCTTGCATCCATTTAGAGAAGGTAACGGAAGAACACAGCGTACTTTTTTTATTCAACTATCTGAAAAAGCAGGTTATTGTTTATCTTTAACCCATATATCTGGAGAAAAATTACTTGAAGCGGATATAGATGCTATGAAGGGCCATTATGAAAAACTAGAGCAAATACTCATGGCAAATATTTATTCCCCCCTAGGCGGTAAGTGCTCATCTAAATGCAACAAATCACTTCAATAATTGATAAATGCTTTTTTATTTTTAGCATTTATCAATTATTTTATAAAATAAGTTACTATTCAGCCACTAAAGGTAAAGTTTACAATTTTGTAGAAGTTTACTCTGCGGAGTCGACCGGGCTTTCCGGTCACCCTGGACCTTCGGTAAAACATCTTTAACTTAAACATAAGGCGGAATAGTAACATTAAAGGAGATTTTAAATGGTAAATGTAACTGGGAAATGGGCGTTTATAACTGGTGCAAGTAGAGGTATAGGTTATTTAATAGCTGAATTTATGGCGGAAAAAGGCTGTAATTTAATTTTACATAGCAGAAATATTAAAAATACTGAAAAAATAGCAAAACTAGCAAAGGAAAAAGGTGTTGAGGTTTTAGAAGTACAGGCTGAACTTTCAGATGTAAATTCTATAAATAAAATGCTAGATGAAATAGAATCAAAAAACATAGATGTGGATATTATATTTAATGATGCGGCAGTTCAGATAGCATATAGAACAGAGTATTTTAAAACTCCTGTTGAAGATTTTACAGAAAGTTTTATGATAAATACAATAGCACCAGCTATGATATGCTATAGGTTTTTACCTAAAATGATTGAACGTGGATTTGGACGAATAATAAATACAACTAGCGGTATAAAAGATGAACCTGAACAGGCTGGTTATTCAGCAAGTAAAGCTGCACTTGATAAGTATACAAACGATTTGGCTACTGTAATAAATGGTACAAATGTAATGATGAATCTAGCTGATCCAGGTTGGTGCAGAACTGATTTAGGTGGACCAAATGCACCAAATTCACCAGAAAGCTCTATACCAGGAATACTTGTAGGTGCTTTTGTAGATGATAAAAAAAGTGGCAGATTATTTGGTGCTCAAGATTTTTGTGGAATGACGCTCGAAGATGCGGTTATTAAAGCAGAAAGTTTCTAATATAGTGCTTTAAATTAAATTTCTTTAACTTAAAAATATCTATAAAAAGGTCACTATTCAGCTACTAAAAGTAAAGTTTACAGTTTCACAAGGATTTCGACTTGAGGAGTCGACCGGGATTTCCGGTCGCCCTGGACCTTCGGGGGATACGCATTTACGTTATGAATGTGGATAAATTTTAAAAATAAATCGTTGATATAATTATTATCAATGATTTATTTTTTTTGTTATGGCAGTTGATAATTTATGTATATAGTCGATATATAATATAAATTGTATCATTTTGAATTTTAAGTCATAATATTTTATATATAAAAGATAAAGTTGATACTAAAATGAATTTAAAGTATTGATAAAACCTTTAAAAATTGATTATATTTTGTTGCTATTTAGCCACAAAATATAAAGTTTGCAATTTTACAGGAGTTTCGACTCTGCGGAGTCGACCGGGATTTCCGGTCGCCCTAGACCTTCGGTAAAACATCTCCACCCTCACATGTGGCTGAATGGTAACAAAAAAGCATCTGAAATAGTTTAGAAATCACTTTAAAATATTTAAATTAAAGCACTATAATATTTAATTTAACAAAATAGTTTCTGATCTTTAATTTCTTAAAATGGCAATTATGCTTTTAGATTTAATGGTACAATTAAATAAAAAAATAAATAAAATGGAGGAAAGTTATGGAAAGCAATGAAAAAATGGAAAAAAGAGAAGATCAAGGTGGTATTGATTTACTAGATAACGGTAAAGAAGTAATTAAAAATAATCACATTATAGTCGATAATGGAATTATGAAGATTTTCGCTGTTTCTTCCAAGAATAAAATCTTTTATGGTGGGTCCTATAATCAATTTTCTGGCAATTATAGAACGGCAATAATTACACTTGGAGTGATGAAAAAGTCTTTAGATTCTTCAATTAAACGTGTTGGTTTTATGGGTATTGATAATAATAATCCATTACAGATTGAAGTTAAACCAGAAGCAGAGTATGAAAATGGTCTTTGGGATATCAACTTTGAAATATACAGATATATCATGGGTCAAGAAAATATACATAGTATTAAGGGTTCATTTTATGTAGAAACGATAAATGAGACTTACTATTGGCTCAAATATAAGAAATCATTAGATTTTAAATTTGATAGTTTTTCAAGGTTTATGCTTTGTGATTTTGAGTGATTTTATTAATTGTATTTCTTGGAATTTTGTAAAGGGAATTAATTGAATGATTTTTAACTAATGAACAATATATAAAGCTTAAAATACTGATATTAAAGCAGAAAGTTTCTAATCTATTCTTTAAGTAAATCATTATTATTCAGTGGTTAATTTAGATTTTGCTAATTTGTAGAGGTTTCGACTCTGCGGAGTCGACTGGGCTTTCCGGTCGCCCTGGACCTTCGGTAAAATATCTCCGCCTTATAAATATAGCTGAACAGTAATATTCAATCAAGTATTTTAGAATATTAGCAGTATAATTGCAAAATCACTATTAGAACAGGCAGGATTTAAAGTCATTATTGCAAATGATGGAGTAGAAGGTGTGGATTTATATAATAAAAATAAGGATAATATAAGTTTGATTCTTATGGATTTACATATGCCAAACTTAAATGGATATGATGCTTCTAAAGAAATACGAAAAACATCTCATGAAATTCCTATTGTAGCTATGACGGCAGATGTAATTCAAGGTGTAAAAAATAAATGTGAAGCAAGTGGAATAAATTATTATGTAAGCAAGCCTTTTGAACCAGATACTTTTATTAAAAAAATAAAAGACATTATTGATTCAGAAAAAAATGAAGAAGAAACGGTTATTGTTTTAGATAAAGAAAAAGGATTGAAGTTTTTAGGAAATAACCAACAGATTTATAATTTGGTTATAAAGGAATACTACAAGGAAAATCAAAATACTAAGGAGAAGCTATCTATTGCTATTTCAGAAAAAAGATATGATGATGCAGCACAGATTGTACATAAAATAAAAAGCAGTTCCGCAAATATAGGAGCTACTTCACTTTATAAAATATGTGTAGTATTTCAAAAGGTTTTAAAAGAAAAAGAAGAAAATGAAATTGAAATACTAAATGTAAAATTTGTAAATATGTTAAATCACGTGCTTGAGGAAATAAAAGAATCTATATAGATATTTGATTTATGCATTTAGGTGAACATCAAAGGATTTTGTTTATTATTTACAAAACTTAATGTTTATATTGACATAACATTAGATATATGGTAAAATAAATAAAACTGAGTATGGAGGAGTTAAAATGGATAAAAAGTGTACTTGTTGCGGAAGTTCTGAGGTTATTTTTGGGAAGGTTTATAGTACAGGTGGATTAGTTTTTATTCCAGAAAAGGAAAAAGGATTTATTCATAAAAGCTCCTATATTGATGCATATGCGTGTAAAAAGTGTGGAGAAGTATTTGGATTTAAACTTGCAAATAAGCCAAGCAAATTAACAGATTAATTTCAGACACATGCTATATACCGAAGGTCCAGGGCGACCAGAAAGCCCGGTCGACTCCGCAGAGTCAAAACTCTACAAAATTCTGAACCTATCATAGAATCTTCAGTTCCAAAAATACCGTGCAGAACATATAGCTAAACACGAAGCAACGTGTTTTTGAATTTCATACCATTAAAATCAATACACTTTTTAGCTATTTTATAAAAAGATTTAAAAAAAATAATAAAAAAATAGTATGTTTTTTGTATATTGAAATTTAGAAAATTAATGTTTGTAATTATTTATCTTTTTTTATTAATGAATAATTATAAATAAGTATAAATTAATACTTTTTGCATAAATTTCAGTTATTTTTTTTGTTTTTTGTTGACATTTTTGATTTATGGGTGTAAAATGGAATGTATAATAATGTTTAGGGGGTAACTATCCTTAGAGAAAGGGAACTATGTATATGGAAATGAAGTTTTTGGCTCATATTACTGATATTGATGGTGAAAGAAAAGAACAAGGGTTAAAAGAACATTTATTGAATACTGCGGAATTATCATCGATGTTTGCAAAGGAATTTAATAATGAAAAATTTGCTTATCTATGTGGATTAGCTCATGATTTGGGTAAGTATTCTAATGCATTTCAAAAAAGAATAAGGGGTAATCCTAAAAAGTGTGACCATTCAACAGCAGGTGCGAGAGAAGTTTTTAAATCAATTCCATAGGGAAAATTTCTTTCATATTGTATTGCTGGACATCACAGCGGATTGCAGAATGTTGGAACTAAATTTGATGTTGGTAGCGAGGGTACTTTATATGGAAGATTATCTTCAGAAAATTCAATTGAGGATTATGAAGCATACAAAAATGAAATTGAAGAAAAACTTACATTGGTAGATCACCCTAAAATAAGACCATTGGATAAAG
>RRZU011083599.1_pt1 | contig 11472 bp, 12 predicted proteins | sample 2165561 | NCBI WGS metagenome assembly RRZU01 (sample SAMN10456909, study PRJNA506462) | wastewater metagenome | isolation source: wastewater sludge | place: USA: Moscow, Idaho | reverse complement strand
TTTCCGCGATGGCGTGGGCCTTGCCGGCGTCAACTCGATCAACTGGGCGCGGGTGCTGGCGCAGGTGGTCTATTACTTCACCGCCGCCGCCAGCCTTGGCGCGCCCGCGCGCGGGATCGACTTTACCGTGCCCACCGGCAATTTCGGCGATATTCTTGCGGGATCCATCGCCAAGGCCATGGGGCTGCCCATCGGCCGGCTGGTGGTCGCCACCAACCAGAACGACATCCTGCACCGCGCCCTGACGACCGGCGAATACCGGGTCGGCACGGTCGAACCCTCGATCAGCCCGTCGATGGATATTCAGGTCAGTTCCAACTTCGAACGCGCGCTGTGGCTGGCTTACGGCCGCGACGGCGCCGCCGTCAGCCAGTTGATGGACGAACTGAAATCGGGCGGCTTCACCATCAGCCAGGGCGCGCTGGAACACCTGCGCGAGATCTATGTCTCGGGCCGCGCGTCCGAGGCCGAGACCTCGGGGATGATCGCCACCATCCGCGCCGAAACCGGGCAGGTGATCTGCCCGCACACCGCCGTGGCGGTCAAGGTCGCGCGCGAACACCTGCGTCCGGGCGTGCCGATGGTGTCGCTGTCGACCGCGCATCCGGCGAAGTTCCCCGATGCGGTTCAGGCCGCCATCGGCATCCGCCCGCCGCTGCCGCCGCATATGGCCGATCTCTTTGACCGGGATGAGCGCATCACCCGGGTTGCAAACGACGCCGAGAGCATTAAATCGCTGATTCTTGAACGGAGAACAGCTTGAACCAGATCCGCATCAGTACCCTGTCCAACGGCCTGCGCGTCGTGACCCGTGACATGCCCGGCCTGCATTCCGCGGCCATCGGCATCTGGGTCAGCGCCGGCGGCCGCGACGAGCGCGCCGAACAGAACGGCATCGCCCATTTCCTTGAGCACATGGCCTTCAAGGGCACGGCGACGCGCAGCGCGCTGGATATCGTCGAGGCGATCGAGAATGTCGGCGGCTATATCAACGCCTATACCTCGCGCGATGTGACCAGCTATTATGTGCGCGTGCTGGCGGGCGATGTGGGCATGGCGCTGGATGTGATCTCGGATATCGTGCTGAACCCGGTCTTCGACGCGCGCGAGATCGAGGTCGAGCGCGGCGTCATCCTGCAGGAAATCGGCCAGTCGCTGGACACGCCCGACGACGTGATCTTCGACTGGCTGCAAGAGGCCGCCTATCCCGACCAGCCGATGGGCCGCCCCCTCCTTGGCCCGGCCGAGCGCGTGTCCGGCCTCGCCCGCGACGACCTGTCAGGCTTCATCACCGAGCATTACGGCCCCGAGCGGATGATCGTCGCCGCCTCGGGCGCGGTCGACCATGACAGCATCCTGCGGCAGGTCGAGGCGATCTTTGCCCATCTCGTTCCCCGCGCCGTCACCACGCGCGAACCTGCCCGCTGGCAGGGCGCCGAGACGCGGCGCGTGAAAAAGCTGGAACAGGCGCATTTCGCGCTGGCCTTCGAGGGGCCGGGCTACATGGCGCCGGATTTCTATGCCGCGCAGATCTGGACCTCGGCCTTGGGGGGCGGCATGTCCTCGCGCCTGTTCCAGAAGATCCGCGAGGAACGCGGCCTGTGCTATTCGATCTTTGCGCAATCGGGTTTCCATGACGATACCGGCATGGTCACGATCTATGCCGGCACCTCGGGCGAACAGATCGCCGATCTGGCGAACCTGACCATCGACGAGCTGAAGCGCGCCGCCGTGGACATGACCGAGGCCGAGATCGCCCGCGCCCGCGCCCAGTTGAAGGCCGGCCTGCTGATGGGCCTTGAAAGCCCGACCGGCCAGGCCGAGCGCATGGCGCGGTCGCTGGCGATCTGGGGCCGCGTCGCCGACCCCGCCGAGGTGGCCGAGCGCATCGACGCGGTGACCGTGGCCGATGTGCGCGCCCATGCCGAGGCGCTGATCGGCAATGCCCGCCCGGCACTGGCGCTTTACGGGCCGGTCAGGTCGGCGCCCTCGCGCGCAAGGCTTGCAGAAAGGTTAGCCGCCTGATGTTCGCGCGCCGCCGTCCGCTGCGACTTGAGACCGAGCGGATGGTCCTGCGCCTGCCGGCGCATGCGGATTTCGGTCCCTGGGTGGAACTGCGCGTCGAAAGCCGCGCCTTTCTGACGCCCTGGGAGCCGGTCTGGGCGCAGGACCACCTGTCGCGCAAAAGCTTTACCAACCGTGTCTACTGGGCGCAGCGCGCCAGCCGCAACGGCACCTCGCTGCCTCTGTTCCTGATCCGCCATGACGGCCAGTTGCTGGGCGCGATCACGCTGGACAATATCCGCCGCGGCCCCGCGCAATCGGCGACCATCGGCTATTGGATCGGCCAGCGCTTTGCCCGCCACGGCTACATGCGCGAGGCCATCGGCGCACTGACGCATTACGCCTTTACCCAGCTTGACCTGAGCCGGATCGAGGCCGCCTGCCTGCCGGAAAACACCGCCTCGCGCGGGGTGCTGGAACGCAGCGGCTTCAAGTACGAGGGCGTCGCGCAAAGCTATCTGCAGATCAATGGCCGCTGGCGCAACCATGTGCTTTACTCGAACCTGCGCCATGACCGCCGCGGCAAGACCGAGGTGCGCTGAAAGGGGGCCCGATGCTCAATCCCGCTGACGAGACGCTGGCCGCGCGCCTGCCCGAAGGCGTCCTGCGCCCGCTGGCCCCCGCCTATCTGGAAGAACCGCGCCGCCGCATTCACGGCCATGCCGGGCTGGTCGCCGCGCCCCGCAATGTCGATGAGGTCGCGGCCATCGTGCAGGCCTGCGCCGAGGCCCGCGTCGGCATCGTCCCGCGCGGCGGCGGCACCGGGCTGGTCGGCGGGCAGGTGATGCCCGACGGCCCCGCGCCGCTGGTCCTGTCGCTTGAGCGGATGGCGGCGCTGCGCGGCATCTGGCCGGCCGAAAACGTCCTGATCGCCGAAGCCGGCATGACCTTGCAGGCCGTGCGCGACGCGGCCGAGGGGCAGGGGCGGCTGTTTCCCCTGTCGCTGGCCAGTCAGGGCACGGCGATGATCGGCGGCTGCCTTTCGACCAATGCCGGCGGCGTCACCGCGCTGCGCTATGGCACTGCCCGTGCACTTTGTCTGGGGATCGAGGCGGTCCTGCCCGATGGCAGCATCGTTCACGACCTCAAGCGGCTGCGCAAGGACAATACCGGCTATGACCTGCGCGACCTGCTGATCGGGGCGGAGGGCTCGCTGGGGATCGTCACCGCCGCCAGCCTGCGCCTTGTCGTGCCGCCGCCGCAGACCGGCGTCGCCATGTTGCAGGTCCCCGACCCCGAGGCGGCGCTTGCCCTGCTGGCGCTGGCCGAGGGGCGCATGGCCGGCGGCGTCACCGCATTCGAGCTGATCGCCGGGCAGGGGCTTGCCTTTCTGGCCGAGGTGCTGCCCGAAATCCGCCAGCCGCTGCCCGGCGTGCCATGGTCGGTGCTGATCGAGGTCGGCCTGCCCGAGGGCCTGCCCGTCGGTGCCGCGCTTGAGGCGCTGCTGGTCGATGCCATGGAACGCGGACTGGTCCTTGACGGCGTCATCGCCCAGTCCGGCCAGCAGGCTGCCGATTTCTGGCACCTGCGCGAACACCTGCCCGAGGGGAACCGCCGCATCGGCGCCATTGCCAGCCACGACATCAGCCTGCCGCTGTCGGAAATTCCCGCCTTCATCCGTGCGGCGGGCGCGGCGGTGGCGGCGCGGACGGATGCGCGCATCAACTGTTTCGGCCATCTGGGCGACGGCAACCTGCATTACAACCTGTTCCCGGCGCCGGGCCGCGACCGCGCCGAATATGACGGCGAGCGCAAGGCGCTGTCGGCGATGGTCCATGAAATGGTGATGGCGCGCGGCGGCTCGTTCTCGGCCGAGCATGGCGTCGGACGGCTGAAGGTCGCCGACCTTGAACGCTGGGCGGACCCCGCGCGGCTGGCCGCGATGCGGGCGGTCAAGGCGGCGCTGGACCCCTTGGGGATCATGAATCCGGGCGTGGTTCTGGCTCCAGCGCGGGGCTGAGATTGCGGCGCAGGTGATCCAGATAGGCGCCGATCCGCGGCGCCACGAAGGGCTGCGGCAGGTACAGCGCCTGAATGTCCAGTTGCGGGCCGGGAAAGCCCGCCAGCAGGCGCTCCAGCCGCCCGCTGGCGACATCGTCGGCGACGATGAAGCGCGGGATCAGGCCGATGCCCTCGCCCTCCAGCGCCAGCCGGCGGGCGGCGCGGGCGTTGTTTACGGTGATGCGGCCGGGCAGGGGGACGCTGACGGGCTTGCCCTCGACCACGAAGGTGGCGCGCTGCGAGGATGAGGCGTTGCTATCGCGGATATTGACATGCTCGCGCAGCTCGTCGGGGTGGCGCGGGCGGCCCATGCGCTCCAGAGAGGCGGGGCTGGCGACGGGCCAGGCCTCGGTCCGGCCGATGCGGCGGGCGATCAGGCTGGAATCGCCCAGAATGCCGATGCGCAGCGCCAGATCGAACCCCTCGCCCGCAAGGTCCACATAGCGGTCGCTAAGGTTCAGGTCGATCTCGACCGCCGGATTGGCGGCAAGGAAACCGGCGGTCAGCGGCACGACGAAGATCTCGCCGAAGGACACCGGCGCGGTGACGCGCAGCCGCCCGGTCAGCGCGCCTTCCTCGGCCCTGGCCTGCGCGTCCAGCTCCTCGATGCTGGCCAGCACCCGGCGCGCGGCGGCAAGGTAACGCTCGCCCGAGGGGGTCAGCGACAGCGACCGCGTGGTGCGGTTCAGCAGCGAAATCCCCTGCTGGCCTTCCAGCGCCGCGACATATTTGCTGACCAGCTTGTTCGAGATGCCCAGCCGTTCCCCCGCCCGGGTGAAGGACCCCGCATCCACCACCGCCACAAAGGCGCGCAGCCCGTCGATCCGGTCCATGAAATTCCCCATATCGGCGACAATGTTTCCGTGAATATGACCATTTCAGCGGCAATAGCAAAGCCCTAACTTCGGGTCATCAAGATCAATCAATGGGGACGACCCGACATGACCTTCCTGACCGCCTCCGAGGCCAGTTCCGAGCGGAACGCCGACATCGCCGCCTTCATCCTGCGCGCCGCCACCGGCATCTATTTTCTGGTCCACGGGCTGATCAAGCTTTTCATCTTCACCCCCGCGGGGACGGCCGGCTATTTCCAGTCGATCGGCCTGCCGGGCGCCATGGGCTATCTGACCATCCTGCTGGAAATCGGCGGCGGCATCGCGCTGATCCTGGGGATCGCGACGCGCTATGTCTCGCTGGCGATGATCGGGGTTCTGCTGGGCGCGGCATGGTTCGGCCATGGCGGCAACGGCTTCACCTTCAGCAATCCGGGCGGCGGCTGGGAATATCCGGTGCTGTGGGCGATCACCATGGGCGCGCTTGCCCTGCTGGGCGATGGCGCATGGTCGCTGGGCCGGCGCCGGTAAGCAGGACGCCTGACCGGAACGCGAATGGCCGGCCCCAAGGGGCCGGCCTTTTGTCACGCGCATATTTTGTCAGGCGCATAGCGGATGCGGCCGCGCTGCCCGGTGATCCGGGCCGCGAAAACGCTTACCAGGCCGGGATGACGGCGCCGGTATACTTGTCCTGGATGTATTTCTTGACCTCGGGCGAGTGGTAGGCTTCCACCAGCGTCTTGGCCCAGGGCGCGTTCTCGTCGCCTTTGCGCACCACGATGATATTGGCATAGGGGCTGTCGGCGTTCTCGATGGCGATGGCGTCCTTTTCGGGGTTCAGCCCGGCCTCAAGCGCGTAGTTGGTGTTGATCACCGCGATATCGGCATCGGCCAGCACGCGCGGCAATTGCGCGGCGTCGAGTTCAAGAAATTGCAGGCCCTTGGCGTTTTCGGTCACATCCAGCGGCGTCGGCGACAGGCCCACGCCATCGGCCAGCTTGATCAGCCCCTTGGCCTGCAACAGCAGCAGCGCCCGGCCGCCGTTGGTCGGGTCGTTCGGAATGGCGACCTTGGCGCCCTGCGGCAGATCGTCCAGCGATTTCAGCTCCTTGGAGTAGACGCCCATCGGGGTGGTGATGGTCTTGGCGATCGACACCAGATCGAAGCCGCGGTCCTTGATCTGGTTGTCCAGATAGGGCTGGTGCTGGAAGCTGTTGGCGTTCAGGTCGCCATCGTTCAGCGCCTGATTGGGGACGACGTAATCGGTGAATTCGACGATATCGATGGTCAGGCCCTTGGTCTGGGCGACCTTGGCCACCTGCTCCATGATCTCGGCATGTTCGCCGACCGAGACGCCGACCTTGATTTCCTCGGCCGAGGCCATGCCGGCGACCAGCGCCAGCACCGATGCCAGCGCCGTAAGGCTGAATTTGCGCATGTTCTGTCCTTTCATGCTTATCGGCCCCGGTTGCGGGGCGCGCGTTTGTCGAAGCGCGAGGCAATCCATTCGCCGAGGCTCTGGACCGCCTGCACCAGGAGGATCAGGATGACCACGACCGCCAGCATCACCTCGGGCATGAAGCGCTGGTAGCCGTAGCGAATGCCAAGATCGCCCAGGCCGCCGCCGCCGACCGCGCCGACCATGGCCGAATAGCCGATCAGGCTGACCACGGCGAGCGTCAGGCCAAGGATGATGCCGGGCATCGCCTCGGGGATCAGCACCTTGCGCACGATCTGGCCGGGGGTGGCGCCCATGGCGCGCGCGGCCTCGATCAGGCCGGCATCGACTTCGCGGATGGCGGTCTCGATCAGGCGGGCGATGAAGGGGGCGGCGGCGATGGTCAGCGGCACGATGGCCGCCGTCGAGCCGATCGAGGTGCCGGCGATCAGCCGTGTCAGCGGGATGATCGCCACCACCAGAATGATGAACGGGGTCGAACGCGCGGCATTTACCACCAGCCCCAGCACGGTGTTCAGGACCGGCGCCGACAGCAGTTCGCCCCGGCGCGAGGTGGCCAGAAAGATGCCCAGCGGCGCGCCGATCAGCGTGCCAAGGACCGTCGACATGGCGACCATGTAAAGCGTGAGCAGCGTCGATTCCCACAGGATCGGGATCAGGTTAGCCGACATAGCCAAGCACCTCGGTCATCAGTCCGTGTTCCTCAAGGAAGCGCTGCGATTCCGCCAGCCGGCCGGCGGGCAGGCCGACGATCAGGCTGCCAAAGGGACGCGTGCCGATTTCCTCGATGGCGCCGGCAAGTATGTTGACGCTGACGCCGCGTTCCGCCGTCAGCCGCGCCAGCATCGGGTCGGTGGCGTGCTGGCCGGTGAAGGTGATCTGCACCACCGCCTCGGCATCGGGGCCGGGTGGCGTCTCGCGCAGGCGGCCGGCGATGAATTGCGGCACCGCGACGCCGGTCACGCCTTGCAGGAATGAGCGTGTCGTCTGGTGGCCGGGGCGGGAAAAGACGGAATAGGTCTCGCCCGCCTCGACGATGCGGCCGGCCTCGATCACCGCGACATGGCTGCAAATATCGCGCACCACCGCCATTTCATGGGTGATAAGCAGGATGGTCAGCCCGAGGTCGCGGTTGATGTCCTGCAAAAGCTCAAGGACCTGCCGCGTGGTGTCGGGATCAAGCGCCGAGGTCGCCTCGTCCGACAACAGCACGCGCGGCGCCGTCGCCAGCGCCCGCGCGATGCCGACGCGCTGTTTCTGGCCGCCCGACAGTTCCGCCGGATAGCGGCGCGCCTGTGCCGACAGGCCGACGCGTTCGATCAGTTCGTTGACGCGGGGGGCGATGCGGTCGGGGGATTCGCCTGCGATTTCCAGCGGCAGCGCGATGTTTTCGGCCACCGTGCGCGAGGCGAGCAGGTTGAAATGCTGAAAGATCATCCCGACCTCGCGCCGGATCGCGCGCAGGCCGGTATCGCTGGCCGCGCCCACGTCGCGGCCGTTGACGATGACCTGCCCCGAGGACGGGCGTTCCAGCCCGTTCACCATGCGCAGCAGCGTCGATTTGCCCGCGCCGGAACGGCCGATGATGCCGGTGATCGCGCCCTGCGGCACGTCCAGCCAGATGTCGTGCAGCGCCACGACATCGCCCGCCGCGCCCTTTTGCCGATAGCGGCGCGTCACGCCCTGAAATGAGATTGCCGGCTCTGCCATGGTCCCGTCCTGAAAATTCCCGGGTGCTATGCGCGGCTGTCCGGGGCTTTGCAAGGGGCGCAAGGCCGCCTGGGGCATGATGTCATTCCATCCGGCGGGTGCCGGGTGGAACGATGTTCCTTTTTCCTCGGCAATCTTGCCTCAGGCGGCGGAAAGCGCCGCGACGATGGGGCCGAAATCGGCGGCCTTGAGGCTGGCGCCGCCGACCAGCGCGCCGTTCACATGCGGAATGGCAAAGATCTCGGCGGCATTGCCCGGCTTGACCGAGCCGCCGTAGAGCAGCGCCATGTCGGCGCCGTCGCCGAAGCGGGCGGCAAGCAGGTCGCGCATCAGGGCATGGACCTCGGCGATCTGGTCGTTCGTGGGCGTGCGGCCGGTGCCGATGGCCCAGACGGGTTCATAGGCGATGACGGTGTTCGCGGCCGTGGCGCCATCGGGAACCGAGCCGGCAAGCTGGGCGGTGATGACGTCAAGCGTCTGGCCGGCATCGCGCTGCGCCTCGGTCTCGCCGACGCAGATGACGGCGACAAGGCCCGCGTCATGGGCAGCCTGCGACTTGGCCAGCACCTCGGCATCGGTTTCGTGATGGTCGGTGCGGCGTTCGGAATGGCCAAGGATGACGTGGCTGGCGCCCGCGTCGCGAAGCTGCGCGGCGGCGATGTCGCCGGTATGCGCGCCCGAGGCTTTGGCATGGCAATCCTGACCGCCGACCTTGACGCGGCCCTGTGCCCGCGCGGCCATTGCCTGGATCAGCGTGGCGGGCGGGCAGATCAGCACGTCGCAAGCGGTAGGCACCGCCGCGATCAGCTCGACCTGATCCAGCGCGGCCAGGGTTCCGTTCATCTTCCAATTGCCGGCGGCAAGCTTGCGCGGGGCCATCAGTCCCTCCGTTGGGTTGGTTCGGGGGATGGCTTAGGCCGCGGCGCGGGCCTGATCAAGGCTTGGCCCCGGGTGCGGGGCGAAAAAGCCCCTTAAGGCTGCTGGGCGCGCGAGCCTTCGAGGGGCGCGAAGCTGACCGACTCGCCGCAGCCGCAACTGTCGGTGACATTGGGATTGCGGAACCTGAAGCCCGATTCCAGCAGGCCGGTTTCATAGTCGATCTCGGTCCCGAACAGGAACATCTGCGCGGTGGGCGCGATCATGACGCGCGCTTCGCCCTGTTCGACGACCTCATCGCCGGGCCGGGCGGCGTCGGTCAGCTCCATCGTGTATTCCATGCCGGCGCAGCCGCCCTTTTTCAGGCCGATGCGCAGCCCTTGCGCGGATTTCGAGGCCATCAGCCGGGCAATCTGCCGTTCGGCCGCCGGGGTGATGGTCACGGGGGATTTTCCGGGGATCGAAAACATCACGGGTTCCTTGTTCGCTGTCCTTCACATAGGAAGAAGCCGGGCCGCGCTCAAGCCCCGGGGGTGCTTGACACCGGGCCGGGGGCCGCTATAAGCGCCGCTTCATTGGTGTTGGTGGACCCCGCAAGGGGAAGCCTGTCGGGCCTCGGCCAAAGGACAACGCCCTTCGCAAACTGAAAGAAGGAGATCAGCGATGAGCAAGCGCACCGCTGCCAAGTACAAGATTGACCGCCGCATGGGCGAAAACATCTGGGGCCGCGCCAAGTCGCCGGTGAACCGCCGCGAATACGGCCCCGGCCAGCACGGCCAGCGCCGCAAGAACAAGCTGTCGGATTTCGGCACCCAGCTGCGCGCCAAGCAGAAGCTCAAGGGCTACTATGGCGACCTGACCGAGAAGCAGTTCCGCCGCATCTATGCCGAGGCCGAGCGCGTCAAGGGCGACACCGGTGAAAACCTGATCGGCCTGCTGGAGCGCCGTCTGGACGCCGTCATCTACCGCGCCAAGTTCGTTCCGACCATCTTCGCCGCCCGCCAGTTCGTGAACCACGGCCATGTCGAGGTGAACGGCAAGCGCGTGAACATCGCGTCCTACCGCGTGAAGGAAGGTGACGTGATCTCGATCCGCGAGCGGTCGCGTCAGCTGGCCATCGTGCTGGAATCGGTCGGCCTGGCCGAGCGTGACGTCCCGGATTACCTGGAAGTCGACCACAACAAGATGACTGCGACCTTCGTGCGCACCCCGGCCCTGGGCGACGTGCCCTATGCGGTCGTGATGGAACCGAACCTGGTCGTCGAATTCTACGCCAAGAACTGATCCTGCCGGATCAGACGGATTGCGAGGCCGCCCTGTTCGGGGCGGCCTTTTTCATTGTGGCGCGGTCTTCTGGATATTTGGATGAAGAAGAAATCCAGTGCCGTGCCCGGGCGGTCACATTGGGCTGAACTGATACCGGGACGGATTGCAAGCGGGGCGATCATTGTCGATTCATGGCGCCGATTCTGGTCTTGCGAGGATGGGATGCGATTTGGCCTTGCGTTGATATTGATGGTCGCGATGGCGGCGCCGGTTCATGCCGAGGACGAGACCTCGACGGATGAGGGGGCGACCGACGAGATGTCGGCCGAGGACGCGGCACCGGCGACTGAGGGGACGTCGGCGAAGGATGAGCGGCTTTGGACCTGCGACACCTCGATCGCCGGCGAGCCGACCGCCATCAACTATGTCCGCGATGCCGAGTTCCGGCAGAATGTCGGCCGGCTGGAGAAGAACTTTTCCGGCTGGGGGCGCATCACCTGTCCCGGTTATGTCACCCTGCGCGAGATCCTGCGCCGGAACGAGATGGCCGATGACGGCAGCTACTGTCTGCTGTGGGACAAGCAGAACGACACCTATATCGGCGCGCGGATCGGGGCGCGAAAGGGCAATGCGCTGTGCAAGCGCACCTTTTGCGAGCGCGTGAACGGCGCGCGGGCAGCGACCTTCCAGGGCGCCAATGCGCTGGCCATCGCCGGCTATGACGCGGTGACCCAGCGGCCGGGTGCGACGGTGCTGGCCGCGGGCGGTGCCGGGCAGGTGGTCGGCACCCTGCAGGCGGCGGGCACGGCGGCGGCCGGGGTCGCGGCCTCGCCGGTGGCGGTGGGGGCGCTGGTCATCGGCACCGCCGCTGCGGGCGGCACCATGTGGTACTGCGCCGACGAATAGGCGCCTTGCAATGCGAAAGGCCCCGGAGTTTTCCGGGGCCTTTGTCGTTTCGGGTCAGGCGGATCAGGCTTTCGCGAGGTTGCGCAGCACATAGTGCAGCACGCCGCCGTTTTCGAGATATTCGATCTCGACCTCGGTATCGACGCGGGCCTTGAGCTTGATCTTCCTTTCGGTGCCATCGGCATATTTGATCGTGGCATCGACCAGCGACAGCGGCTTGAAGTCGCCTTCCAGCCCGTCGATCGAGATCACCACGGTGCCCTTCAGGTCTTTCGACGTGCCGGTGTCGCCCGCGGTGTACACGCTCGCGCTGCCCGCCGCGCCGCCGAGCTTGGGGCGGTGGCTGCGCTCGAAGCT
>RRZU010180947.1_pt1 | contig 11472 bp, 18 predicted proteins | sample 2165561 | NCBI WGS metagenome assembly RRZU01 (sample SAMN10456909, study PRJNA506462) | wastewater metagenome | isolation source: wastewater sludge | place: USA: Moscow, Idaho | reverse complement strand
TGGCGGTGTGGCGGCGGGGCGATTTCGCCGCTCAGGCAGGCGTGGGATAGACTGCGGAAGTTGTCTTGGGTCTGTGCCCCTTCGGGGGGACCTCTCCCAGACCTCGCCATGGCCTCCTCTCCCTCGAGCTGGGGGTTGCCTTCTGGCAAAATCCAGGAGGTTCGTTTCTAGTTCCACAAGGCCCTTCATCGGAACCGGTGGAGCAAGGAGAAGTAATGATCCAGCAGGAGTCGCGGCTTAAGGTCGCCGACAACACTGGTGCGAAGGAAATCCTCTGCATCCGTGTTCTCGGTGGATCCAAGCGTCGCTATGCCTACCTCGGTGACACCATTGTCGCCACCGTCAAGGATGCCATCCCTGGCGGCAACGTGAAGAAGGGCGATGTGGTCAAGGCCGTCGTCGTCCGCACCAAGAAGGAGCGTCGCCGCGCCGACGGTTCCTACATCAAGTTCGACGAGAACGCGGCTGTCATCCTGAAGAGCGACGGGGAGCCCCGCGGCACCCGCATCTTCGGCCCCGTCGCCCGTGAGCTCCGCGAGAAGCGCTTCATGCGCATCGTCTCGCTCGCACCGGAGGTGATCTGACATGGCAGGCCTCAACATCAAGAAGGGTGACCGCGTTCTGGTCATCTCGGGCAAGGACAAGGGTGTGACCGGAGAGGTCATCTCCGTCGACCCCGCCAACGAGCGTGTCACCGTCCAGGGCGTGAACCTGGTCAAGAAGCACCGCCGCGAGTCGCAGACCGCCACCGGCCGCAAGGTTGAGGGCGGGATCATCAACGTCGAGGCCCCGATCCACGTGAGCAACGTCTCGCTGGTGGTCAAGGTCGACGGCAAGGAAGTTCCCACCCGCGTCGGCTACAAGCGCGTCGAGGTGACCAAGCGTCGTCCCGACGGTTCCGAGTACAAGGCCGAGCGCTCCGTGCGCATCGCCCGCAAGACCGGTGAGGAGATCTGATGAGCGAGACCTCGACCACCACGATGCCCCGTCTCAAGTCCAAGTACCGCGAGACGATCGTTCCTGCCCTGCAGGAAGAGTTCAGCTACGACAACGTCATGCAGATCCCCGGTCTCACCAAGATCGTGGTCAACATGGGTGTCGGCGAGGCTGCGCGCGACTCGAAGATCATCGAGGGCGCGATCAAGGACCTCACCGCGATCACCGGCCAGAAGCCGTCGGTCACGAAGGCCCGCAAGTCGATCGCACAGTTCAAGCTGCGTGAGGGCCAGCCCATCGGCTGCCACGTCACGCTGCGTGGCGATCGCATGTGGGAGTTCGCCGACCGTCTCCTGACGCTGGCGCTGCCGCGTATCCGCGACTTCCGTGGCCTCAACGGCCGCCAGTTCGACGGCAACGGCAACTACACCTTCGGTCTGTCCGAGCAGGTCATGTTCCTCGAGATCGATCAGGACAAGATCGACCGCGTGCGCGGCATGGACATCACGTTCGTCACCTCCGCCGACAACGACGAGGAGGGTCGCGCGCTGCTCAAGCACCTCGGCTTCCCCTTCAAGGCTGTCGACGACCCGAAGAAGCAGAAGGCCAAGCGCGGCCCCGCTTACTACGCCAAGAAGAAGAAGTGAGGCGATTAGTCCATGGCTAAGACAGCACTCAAGGTCAAGCAGTCCCGCAAGCCGAAGTTCGGTGTGCGCGCCTACACGCGCTGCCAGAAGTGCGGTCGACCCCACTCGGTCTACCGCAAGTTCGGTCTGTGCCGCATCTGCCTGCGCGACATGGCCCACGCTGGGGAACTCCCCGGTGTGACCAAGTCGTCCTGGTGACCCGACCCCACATTCCATTCAACTGACACCAGGTCCGGGTTCCGGAAACCGGTGTAAGAAAAGAGGCAACAAGTCATGACGATGACTGATCCGATCGCAGACATGCTCACGCGTCTGCGCAACGCCAACCAGGCGTTCCTGGATTCCACGTCCATGCCGTCATCGAAGATCAAGGTCGGTATCGCCGAGATCCTCAAGGCCAACGGCTACATCGCCGATTACGAGCTCACCGAGGTCGAGGGTCAGGTCGGCAAGGTTCTGAAGCTGACGCTCAAGTACGGCGAGTCGCGCGAGCGCTCGATCGTCGGCATCCGCCGCATCAGCAAGCCGGGCCTTCGCGTCTACGCGAAGTCCAACGAGCTCCCCAAGGTGCTCAACGGCCTCGGCATCGCGATCATCTCGACGTCGCACGGTCTGCTGACCGACCGCGACGCCAAGTCCAAGTCCGTGGGCGGCGAAGTGCTCGCCTACGTCTGGTGATCCGGCGAAGGTAAGGAGAAACACAAAATGTCACGAATTGGCAGGCTCCCCATCGCCATTCCGTCCGGTGTGGACGTCAAGCTCGACGGCCAGAAGGTCGACGTCAAGGGCCCGAAGGGCACCCTGACGCTCACCGTCGCCGAGCCGATCACCATCGCCAAGGGCGAAGACGGCCAGCTGCAGGTTTCGCGCCCGAACGACGAGCGCGAGTCGCGTTCGCTGCACGGCCTGACCCGCACCCTTGTGAACAACATGATGCTCGGCGTCACCGAGGGCTACGAGAAGAAGCTCGAGATCGTCGGCGTCGGTTACCGCGTGATCTCCAAGGGTCCGAAGCAGCTCGAGTTCGCGCTCGGCTTCTCGCACCCGGTGATCGTGGACGCGCCTGAGGGCATCGAGTTCATTGTCGAGACCCCCACCCGTTTCTCGGTCAAGGGCATCGACAAGCAGCTTGTCGGCGAGACCGCGGCCAACATCCGCAAGATTCGCAAGCCCGAGCCGTACAAGGGCAAGGGCGTCCGCTACGCGGGCGAGCACGTCCGCCGCAAGGCTGGAAAGGCTGGTAAGTAATGGCCATCTCGATCAAGCACACCAAGTCGCTTGCTCCGAAGACCGCTTCACGCGCACGTCGTCAGCTGCGTGCACGCAAGAAGATCAACGGCTCGGCCGACCGTCCCCGCCTTGTCGTCACCCGCTCGTCGCGCCACCTGTTCGTTCAGGTGATCGACGACAAGCAGGGCAAGACGCTCGCCTCCGCCTCGACGATGGAGGCCGACCTGCGTTCGGCCGACGGAGACAAGTCGGAGAAGGCCCGCAAGGTCGGTTCCATGATCGCCGAGCGTGCCAAGGCCGCCGGTGTCGAGCAGGTCGTCTTCGACCGTGCAGGTAACAAGTACCACGGGCGGATCGCGGCCCTGGCCGACGCCGCCCGCGAGGCCGGGCTCGGCTTCTAACACGACGAAAGGAATTCACGATGAGTGAAACCCAGCAGCGCCGTTCCGGCGCGGGTGAGCGTCGTGGCCGTGACGATCGTCGTGGCCAGGCTCAGAAGGAAGAAAGCAAGTACCTCGAGCGCGTGGTGAGCATCAACCGCGTCGCCAAGGTCGTCCAGGGTGGTCGTCGCTTCAGCTTCACCGCGCTGGTCGTCGTCGGCGACGGCGAGGGTATGGTCGGCATCGGCTACGGCAAGGCGAAGGAGGTGCCGGCCGCCATCGCCAAGGGCGTTGAAGAGGCCAAGAAGCACTTCTTCCGCGTTCCGCTGATCCAGCGCACCATCCCGCACTCGGTCGAAGGTGAGAAGGCCGGCGGCGTCGTGCTGCTGCGTCCGGCTTCGCCCGGTACCGGTGTCATCGCAGGCGGCTCCGCGCGTGCGGTGCTCGAGTGCGCCGGCGTCCACGACGTCCTGTCGAAGTCGCTCGGTTCCTCGAACGCCATCAACGTGGTGCACGCCACCGTTGACGCGCTCAAGCAGCTCGAGACCCCCGAGGCTGTCGCTCAGCGTCGCGGTCTGCCCGTCGAAGACGTGGCCCCCGCCGCCCTGCTGCGCGCAGCAAAGGAAGAGGTGGCCAAGTAATGGCAGAGCTCAAGATCACCCAGTCAAAGTCTGGGGTGGGCGGCAAGCAGTACCAGCGTGACACGCTGCGTACCCTCGGCCTCAAGCGGATCGGTGACACCGTGACGCGCGAGGACCGTCCCGAGGTCCGTGGCATGATCCGCACGGTTGCCCACCTCGTTACCGTGGAAGAGGTGAAGTGACCATGTCGCTCAAGCTGCACCATCTGCGTCCCGCCCCCGGCGCCAAGACCGAGAAGACTCGTGTCGGCCGTGGTGAGGGTTCGAAGGGTAAGACCGCGGGTCGCGGTACCAAGGGCACCGGCGCGCGCAAGAACGTTCCTCAGAACTTCGAGGGCGGCCAGATGCCGATCCACATGCGCCTGCCGAAGCTCAAGGGCTTCAAGAACCCGTTCCGGGTGGAATACCAGGTCGTCAATGTCGGTCGCATCGCCGAGCTCTTCCCGAAGGGTGGCGACGTCACCGTCGCCGACCTCGTGGAGGCCGGCGCCGTGCGTGACGGTTCGCTCGTCAAGGTGCTCGGCACCGGTGACGTGTCCGTCGCGCTGAAGGTGAGCGCCAACGCGTTCTCCAACTCCGCAAAGGAGAAGCTGGAGGCCGCTGGCGGTTCCGCCAACGCGATCTGATCAGCAAGATCTGAAGGGGTGGGTCCGATTCTCCGGGCCCACCCTTTCGCATGCCCGCCCGTCCGGCGCTCATTGAGACTGGGAGGGGAGTTTTGGTGGTGGGGGAGTGCTTGGTAGGCTGCGGTGGTTGCCGTGCCTCGCACGTCGCCGTGTCATGTCACTAGTCGAAAGTAGTCTTGGATGCTCTCCGCTCTCGCTAACGCGTTGAAGACACCGGACCTTCGCAAGAAGCTCCTCTTCACGTTGGGCATCGTCGCCGTGTTCCGACTTGGCTCGTCGATCCCGACGCCGAACGTGAACATGGCCAGGATCGACCAGTGTGTCGCGATCGCCAGCACCGGCGATCAGGCAGGCATCTACAACATCGTGAACCTGTTCTCGGGTGGCGCGCTGCTGCAGCTGACCATCTTCGCGCTCGGCATCATGCCCTACATCACGAGCTCGATCATCCTGCAGCTGCTCACCGTCGTGATCCCGCGCCTCGAGGCGCTGAAGAAGGAGGGTGCCTCCGGCACCGCCAAGATTACCGAGTACACGCGCTACCTGACGCTGGTCCTCGCCGTGCTGAACGCCACCGCGTTCGTCACCATGGCCCGCACCGGCCAGCTCCTGCAGGGCTGCGACGGCATCCTCTACTCGCAGGACCTGTTCCCGCTGATCACCATGATCCTCATCATGACCGCGGGCACCGCGATCATCATGTGGATGGGTGAGCTCATCACCGAGCGCGGCGTCGGCAACGGCATGTCGATCATGATCTTCACCCAGATCGCCGCCAGCTTCCCCGCGGGCCTCTGGTCCATCAAGCAGGGCCACCCCGGCGCCACCGGCTGGGTGCTGTTCTTCGTCGTGATCGGCATCGGCCTGCTCGTGATGCTCGGCATCATCTGGGTCGAGCAGGGTCAGCGTCGCATCCCCGTCCAGTACGCCAAGCGCATGGTCGGCCGTCGCCTCGTCGGTGGGTCCACCACCTACATCCCGCTGAAGGTCAACCAATCCGGCGTCATCCCGGTCATCTTCGCCTCGTCGATCATGTACCTCCCGGTCCTCTACGCGACCTTCCGCCCCGAGGGCGCCGTGTCGCAGTGGATCACCGCGAACTTCACCGGCACCGGGGTCTACTCCTGGGTCTACAGCCTCGTGCAGTTCGTCCTCATCATCGCCTTCTGCTACTTCTATGTGTCCATCACCTTCAACCCTGAAGAGGTCTCGGACAACATGAAGAAGTACGGCGGCTTCATCCCAGGCATCCGCGCAGGCAAGCCCACCGAGCGGTACCTCTCGTACGTTCTGTCGCGCCTGACCGCCCCGGGCTCCCTGTACCTGGCCGTGATCGCCCTGATCCCGACCATCGCATTCATGGCCGTCGGCGCGCAGCAGAACTTCCCATTCGGCGGCACCTCGATCCTGATCATCGTCGGCGTCGGTCTTGACACGGTCAAGAAGATCGAGAGCCAGCTCCAGCAACGCAACTACGAGGGCTTCCTGAAGTGAAACTTCTGATCATGGGAGCGCCTGGTGCCGGGAAGGGCACGCAGGCGACTGCCTTGGCCGAGCGCTACGGCGTACCGGCGATCTCCACCGGTGACATCTTCCGGTACAACATCAAGAACCAGACGCCGCTCGGCGTCAAGGTGAAGGCGATCATCGACGCGGGCGAGTACGTCCCCGACGATGTGACCGAGGAGATCGTCGCCTCACGGCTCGCGGAGCCCGACTGCGAGCCGGGCTTCCTGCTCGACGGGTTCCCGCGGACCATGCACCAGGTGCACTTCCTCGACCGCTACCTCTCCGAGCGCGGCGAGAAGCTCGACGCCGTCGTGTCCCTGATGGTGGAGCCGGAGGCGCTGGTCCAGCGACTGCTGGCCCGCGCCGAGATCGAGGGCCGCGCCGACGACAACGAGGACACCATCCGCCGCCGGATGGAGGTCTACGCCGGTCAGACGGCGCCGCTGCTGTTCCACTATGAGCGCGGAGGCCTCCTGGTCGAGGTGGAGGGCACCGGAACCGTCGAGGACGTGCGCCAGCGCATGTTCGACCTGGTCGACGCCCACGTCAAGGCCTGAGCCCCCGGCATGAGCCACATCGAGATCAAGTCAAGCGACGAGATCCGCCTGATGCGGGCCGCAGGGCTCGTCGTCGCGAAGGGGCTTGAGGCGATGTGCGGCGCCGCTGCGGTCGGCGTGACCACCGGGGAGCTCGACGCCATCGGCCGCGAGATCCTGGCAGCCAACGGGGCCACCTCGTCGTTCCTCGGCTACGGGGCCGAGTACGGAACGCCGTTCCCGGGCGTCGCATGCATCTCCGTCAATGACGAACTCGTCCACGGCATCCCCGGCGAGCGGGTGCTGGCCGACGGTGATGTCGTCTCCATCGACTTCGGCGCCATCGTGAGGGGCTGGCACGGAGACGCGGCCCGCACGATCATCGTCGGCACCCCCGACCCGGCCGACGTCGCCCTGATCGAGGCGACCAGGCAGGCCTTCTGGGCGGGCGCGCGCGCCACGCACGAAGGCAGCCGCGTCGGCGACGTCTCAAAGGCCATCGAGGGCTACGTCAAGTCCCTGCCTGTGCGCTACGGGACGCTGCGCGAGTACACCGGGCACGGCATCGGCACCGAGATGCACATGAGTCCCGACGTGCCGAACTGGTACCGGCCGCGGCCAACACCCCGGCTCCGGCCAGGCATGGCGATCGCCATCGAGCCGATGCTCACCACCGGCACGCACCAGACCCTCGAACTCGACGACGACTGGACGGTGGTCAGCCGCGACGGTTCCCGTGGATCGCACTGGGAGAACACCGTCGCCGTCACCCCCGGTGGGGCATGGGTGCTCACGGAGCCCGACGGCGGGGCCTCGCTGCTCGGCGCGAACTTCGCTCCGCTGGCTGACTGACGCTGACCTATGATGGGTGGCATGGCGCTGCCCCCGAGTTCCAAGTACCTGCAACGTTCCGCCGACGCCGTCGATGATGCCGAACGCGAGTCGTTGACCCAGCGCCTCAACGCGGCCTTCGCAGACGGCAGGATCACCCACGACCAGTACGCCGAGGCGATGGATGTCGTCTACGCGGCGCGCTCCCTGGGTGACCTGGTACCGGTGATCGAGCAGCTGCCCGCGGCGGCGGACAACACCCCGGCCATCGTGCAGCAGGGCAACCTGCCCGCCGGCGAGGTCACCCAGTCGCGCAACCTCGCCCCCATGGGGTTGGCGGTCGCAGGCGTCGGTGTGGTCCTGATCGCGATCATCGCGATCCTCGTCGCCGTCCTGATCTTCTGATCCCGTGAGCAAGTAGGGTAAGCCTGCTGGACGGAGGGTTAGGAGGCTCAGCGATGCAGAACTGGTCGCACCAGGCCGATGATGCCCCCCCTCCGGCGGCTCCCGGACCCTCGCTGGACCGGCCACCGCCGCCCAACGCCCCCCCACCCGTCTCGGGTACTCAGTGGGGCGCTCCGCCGCAGAATCCGCCGGGCAGGCCGCCCGCCTGGGTCCCTCCGCCCCCCTCCTCGCACCAGCGACTCGCCTGGCAGCCGGCACCCCCGGAGCCGGGCCCGACCGTCGCGATGCGCGTCGGCATCCTCGCCACCGCGGTGCTGATCCTGGCCGCCGTGATCACCGTCGGGCTCGTCGTGGCCGACAGGCGCGGCCGCGAGAGCGTCGAGCCACCGCCGAGCACCCCGACCGTCGCGCCGACGCCCACGCCGTCGATGGAGCGGACCTGGACGCCCTCGCCGCGGCCGACGCCCACACCCTCGCCGACCGCCGTGCCGAGCGTCACCGTCGCCGCCGATCCCGGCGCGCGCTCCTGGGAGTTGCCACCCATGACGTGGCCCGCGCTGCCCGCCGCCGACCCCGACTCGCCGCTCTACGCCGCCCAGGTCACCCCGCTCGACGCCCTGCCACCGGTGACGCTCAAGGGCTGCCCCGAGCCCGCGACGACGCCGACCGAGGAGGAGTGGAAGGCCGCCGTCGGCGCCCAGTGGTCGTGCCTGCACGCAGCCTGGGTCCCCGTCTACGAGCAGCTCGGCTGGTCGGTGACCGAACCGGAGGTGCTGTTCTACCCGGGAACCGGCTCGAACAGCGAATGCGGCTACCTGTCGGCCCCGGCCTTCTACTGTTCGGCGGGGGAGGGGAAGGTGTACTTCGGGCAGGAGCACTTCGAGATGGCCACTGCCTGGGACCTCTCCATCAACGAGATGGTCAACCATGAGTACGGGCACCACCTTCAGAAGCTCGCCGGGATCACCGCGACGAAGCTGAGCCTCGGAGGCGACAGCGAGAACGAGCGCCGCGCCGAACTGCAGGCCACGTGCTGGTCGGCGATGCAGACCTGGCACAACCGGTCGTTCGAGTTCGACGAGGCCGACCTGGCATCCTGGAACCAGCGCCTGGAGACCATGCGCGAGGACGGGGTCCACGGTTCGCGGGCCTCGCTGACGAGCTGGGGCACCCGAGGGCTCTACGCGAAGACCGTTGGCGACTGCAACACGTGGGTCGCCACGGCCGAGGACGTTTCATGAGGAGGAACGCGTGACGCAGGGCAACTGGCCCGGACCGCAGGGACATCCCCAGTGGAACCGTCCCGGACAGGGCTGGAACCAGCCGCAGAGGTGGCAAAACCAGCAGGCTCCCGCGCAGTGGGGACAGCCCTGGCGGGCCCCCGGCCCCCAGCAGGGGTTCCAGCAGCAGGGCTATCAGCAGCCACCGGGCTTCCAGCAGGGATTCCAGCCGGGTTACCCTCCGCCCCAGTGGAGGCCGCCGAAGAAGCGCTCCGGCTTCGGTGGGGTGTTGTTCGTGATCTTCGCCGTTGTCGTGTGCCTCGTGATCGGAGCGCAGGTCTACCGCGCGGTCACCGAGCCGGAGTCGGTGCGCACCGAGCGACCCTCGGAGCCTGTGGTGACGCCCTCCGAAGAGTCGAGCCCGGAACCGCTCGACCCGGACGGGGTCAGCGACGAGCCCACCACCGTTCAGCCGGAGGGCCTCCCGGAGCGCCAGTGGGACGCCCTGCCCCCACCCGACTCGACCGACCCCGACTGGATGACGCTGCAGCAGAGCCCGCTGTACGCCATGGAGGTGCCGGTGATCGACGGGTGCCCCGACCTCGAGCTGGCCGCGAACCTGACCGACCTGGAACGGATCGCCACCGCACAGATGGACTGCCTGCAGGCGGCCTACCGCCCGATCCTGGACGAGCTTGGCTACGACTCGAGCGAGATCCCGATCTACTTCTACGAGGGAAGAAGCGTCGACACCCCCTGCGGTGAGGTGGCGGCCCCCGCGCTGTACTGCTCGGCCCAGGGCGGCGCCATCTACTTCGGTGAGGACGCCCTCAACGGGGCGAGCTGGGTCGACTTCGGCACCAAGGACGTCGCGGGGCACGAGTACGGCCACCACCTGCAGGCGAAGGCCGGCCTGTTCCACGCCGAGTACGCGGTCGGCGCGGACAACGAGACCGCGAGGCGGATCGAGCTGCAGGCCACCTGCTGGGGCTATGCGTCCCTTTCGCACGACACCTCGGTCGACATCGACGAGCGCAAGTTCGAGGAGTTCGAGCCCTTCCTGCGGGCGCTGATCGAGGACGGCATCCACGGCTCGAAGGACTCCAACGCGTACTGGGGCATCCGGGGCCTGTACTCCGGCACCCTCGGCAACTGCAACACCTGGACCGCCGCCTCGGCCGACGTCGACTAGCTCGCGCGGAAGCCCGCGGGAAGCAGCGGATCCTCGAAGCCGACCTGGTCCTCGGGATGCGCCCGCACGTCGTCCATCGACCGCGGGAGGTCGAAGGAAAGCCTTCCGACGGCCTCGACCTCACCGGTGAGCACGTCGACCAGCGCCGATCAGGTCGGAGACCCGTTCGTCGACGTCGAGGCCGGGATCCTCGTACGGGGGCCCTCGCGAGGCACGGCGACGGTGCGCAGCTGCTGCGTGCGCTCGCGCTCGCCGTTCCCGTCGGCGTCGATCAGCTGGTGCCGAGCGCCGCGCCGCGCCAGTCCAACACCTATGCGTCGAGCTCCGACGCGGCGTTCGCCGACCGCTACGAGGCGGCCGCGCACTACGACCGTGTCCGCGCAGGCGACGTCGCGCTCGAAGGGGGCTGGCGCGTCTACTCGTCGGGGCCGGGACTGTTCCTCGAGGTGCTGACCCAGCGGATGCTCGGCCTGCGCCACGCTGGCGTCGAGGTCGAGATCGACCCCGTGATCGACCCTGCCCTCGGGCAGCTCGAGGCGACGCTGCCAATGCTGGGGCACCCGCTCCGGATCGAGATCGAGACAGGACCGCTCGGTCACGGCGTGACAGCGGTGGAGGCCGACGGCCGGCCGCTCGACGCGCGGCCGCTCAGCAATCCCTACCGCGAGCCCGGGGTGGGGGTCAGTGCCGGGGACCTCAGGGACGTGACCACGCTGAGGATCGTCACGGCCTGAGTCAGGTCAGGGAGCCGATCACGGGGTTCCACGGTTCGATGACGCGCTCGGCGATCAGCCCCTCCTGCCAGAAGGGGTCGGCATTGAGTTGGCCGACGATCCGGTCCCTGCTCTCCGCATTGAAGATCAGCAGGGCGCTCGGCACCGCCGCCTCCGGGTAGGGGCCGCTCGCCACGAGGGTGTCCCCGACAAGGGAGGCGAGGTACTCACGGTGACGGGGGCGCACGAGATCGAGCGCGTCGGCGTCCTGGACGTAGCGGTAGTGCACGGCGAAGTAGCTCATGCGCTCAGGCTAGAGCCTCGCTCGGATCGGGTGGAGGCGGCCTGCGGGAGCCGCCGCTCGTGGTACCTCACTGTCAAGTCCCCGCGAAATGGTAGGCCTTACCTCAGATATTTTTCCCCGCGAAAACAAGGGTTAGCTGGCCCGGGTTTTGAGGCCGGCGGGGTCGGGTGAGCTCCTGTTGGATCTCGGTGATGCGTCGTTGCATTGCGACGGGTTTGAGGGTGGCCTTGTAGGCGGCTAGTTCTGTTTCCTGGGCGGGGTTGAGGACCCCGGCGGCCAGGAGCCTCTGGTAGGGGGAGCGTG
>RRZU012069024.1_pt1 | contig 11473 bp, 8 predicted proteins | sample 2165561 | NCBI WGS metagenome assembly RRZU01 (sample SAMN10456909, study PRJNA506462) | wastewater metagenome | isolation source: wastewater sludge | place: USA: Moscow, Idaho | reverse complement strand
CTAACAAGAAACTATCGCTGCCAATACAGCAGCCCAACACAGACAGCGACAAACGACCACAACCATTAACAAGCAGCAGCGTCCGAAAAAATCAACAAACAAGCAACAAAAACCACCAAAAAGGCAATAAACAGGCAATAAAAAAGCCCCTTGCGGGGCTTTTTTGTTTTGCGAGAAGCAAATCAGGGATTAGCGTGAGCCAACCACTTCAACTTCTACACGGCGGTTTTTAGCGCGGCCAGCAGCAGTCTTGTTAGTTGCTACAGGTTTGCTTTCGCCTTTACCTTCAACAACGATACGGTCTGCAGCAACGCCTTGGGAAACCAAGTATGCTTTAACAGCATTGGCGCGACGTACAGACAGACGCTGGTTGTAAGCATCAGAGCCAACAGAGTCGGTGTGACCTGTGGTAATCAGAGTTTCAAGGTTGATACCTTTAACTTTGGCTGCCAGATCGTTGAGCGTAGCTTTGCCTTCGGGCTTCAAAGTAGCCTTGTCGAAATCAAAGAAAGCGTCAGCGGAGAAAGTTACGCGGCTGCTAACAGCAGGTGCTGCAACAGGAGCAGGAGCGGCTTTAGTGGCAACGATGGCACCATCGCAGCCAGCAGCGGCAGAAGCGGGTGTCCAGAAGTTGTTGCGCCAGCACAGTTCGTTTGTGCCGTTTTTCCATTGCTGACCATCAACGTTGTTCCAGTTGTCAGAAGCCACAGCGCTACCTGCTACGGCGACCGTTGCGAACAACACAGCCAATTTATTCAGTTTCTTCATGTTTATCCTCTTGAAAAATACCACAGCAGGAGCTGTACGATGAATGCGAGCTTGCAATAATTAAAGCCAACCCGTCTGTCCAATTGTGCCACAACCACACGCGGTATGTAACCAGCGCTGTTGTTTAACGGCGAATTAAGATACAGGCTATCAGCCACTTTGTTGCAACATTGCCACATCATTTGCGTGACAATGTTCTGGAATATACCGCAGATATCAGCGGATAGAATAGAAGGCTTGAAATTTATTTTCCCAGTAATATTACTATCGGTGCCGCATGACCCAATTTGCCAAAGAAACACTGCCCATTAGCCTTGAAGAGGAGATGCGCCGCAGTTACCTTGACTACGCCATGAGCGTAATCGTAGGGCGCGCCCTGCCTGATGCCCGTGACGGTTTAAAACCCGTGCACCGTCGGGTGTTGTATGGGATGCACGACCAGAATAATGACTGGAACCGCCCATACCGCAAGTCTGCCCGTATTGTGGGTGACGTGATGGGTAAGTACCACCCGCACGGCGACTCGGCCATTTACGGCACCATTGTGCGTATGGCGCAACCGTTTTCTCTGCGCCATGTGCTGGTAGACGGGCAGGGCAACTTCGGCTCGGTTGATGGTGATAGCGCCGCTGCCATGCGTTACACCGAAATCCGCCTGTCAAAAATCGCGCATGAAATGCTTACCGATATTGACAAAGATACGGTAGATTTTGGCCCCAACTACGACGGCTCAGAAAAAGAACCCCTGGTGCTGCCCAGCCGCTTGCCTAACCTGTTGATTAACGGCAGCTCTGGCATTGCCGTGGGTATGGCTACCAATATTCCACCGCATAACTTGAATGAAGTGGTGGATGCTTGTTTGCACCTGTTGCGCCAGCCTGATGCCAGCATTGATGATTTGATGGAAATTATTCCTGCGCCTGACTTTCCTACAGCAGGGATTATTTACGGCGTGCATGGCGTGCGCGAAGGCTACCGCACGGGGCGCGGGCGCGTCATTATGCGTGCAGCATGCCACTTTGAGGATATTGACCGTGGCCAGCGCCAAGCCATCATCGTTGATGAGCTGCCCTATCAAGTCAATAAAAAGACGCTGCAAGAGCGTATTGCCGAGCTGGTGCACGAGAAAAAGATTGAGGGCATCAGCCACATTCAGGATGAGTCTGACAAATCGGGCATGCGTTTGGTCATTGAGCTTAAACGCGGCGAAGTGCCTGAGGTGGTGCTCAACAACCTGTATAAGCAAACGCAGTTGCAAGACACCTTTGGCATCAACATGGTGGCTCTGGTTGAAGGGCAGCCCAAGCTGTGCAACCTCAAAGATTTAATCAGCATTTTCTTGCAGCACCGCCGCGAAGTGATTACACGGCGCACGGTCTTTAATCTGCGCAAAGCGCGCGACCGTGGGCATGTGCTTGAAGGCTTGGCTGTGGCTTTGGCCAATATCGATGAATTTATCCACATCATCCGCGAATCGCCCACGCCCCCAGTGGCCAAAGCCGAGCTGATGAGCCGCATGTGGGACAGCCAGGTGGTGCGCGAAATGCTCACCCGCGCCCGCGCCGATGGCAGCACCATCAATGCCGATGACTACCGCCCCGAGTCACTCGAGCGCCAGTTTGGTCTGGCGCAAGACGGCTTGTACCGCCTGAGCGACGTGCAAACGCAAGAGATTTTGCAGATGCGCTTGCAACGCCTTACAGGCTTGGAGCAAGACAAAATCGTTGCCGAATACAAAGAAGTGATGGCTGAAATTGACGACTTGCTGGATATTCTGGCCAAGCCCGAGCGTGTTTCTACCCTTATTTCTGATGAGCTTATTGCCATCAAAACCGAATTTGGCCAAACCAAAGCAGGCGCGCGCCGCAGCCAGATTGAGCACAACACGCAAGAGCTGGGCACGGAAGACTTGATTACGCCTACCGATATGGTCGTTACCTTGAGCCATACGGGTTACATCAAAAGCCAGCCCCTGTCTGAATACCGCGCACAAAAACGCTGCGGGCGCGGCAAACTGGCTACTGCCACCAAAGAAGACGACTGGATTGACCAGCTCTTTATCGCCAACACGCACGAATACATTTTGTGCTTCAGCAACCGTGGGCGGCTGTACTGGCTCAAGGTGTGGGAAGTGCCCACAGGCAGCCGTGGCTCGCGCGGGCGGCCCATCGTCAATATGTTCCCCCTGCAAGAAGACGAAAAAATCACCGTGGTGCTGCCCCTGCCCGGCGAGGCAAGCCGCTTTCCTGAAGACTGCTACACCTTTATGGCTACTGCCAAAGGCACAGTCAAGAAAACGGCGCTGTCTGAATTCAGCAACCCACGCAAAGCAGGCATCATTGCCGTAGGCTTGGACGATGGCGACTACCTGATTGGCGCAGCACTTACCGACGGCTCGCACGATGTCATGCTCTTTAGCGATGGCGGCAAAGCCGTGCGCTTCGATGAAAACGACGTGCGCCCTATGGGACGCAACGCCCGCGGCGTGCGCGGCATGACGCTCGAAGAAGGGCAAAACGTAATTGCCATGCTGGTATCTGGCGGCAGGCAGGCAGGCGAGAAAACCAACGAGCCCACCACGCGCAACAGCGTGCTCACTGCCACCGAAAACGGCTTTGGCAAACGCACCCTGATTGACGAATACACGCGCCACGGCCGTGGCACCAAAGGCATGATTGCCATTCAGCAAAGCGAGCGCAACGGCAAAGTGGTTGCTGCCACCTTGGTGCATGACGATGATGAAATCATGCTGATTACCAACACGGGCGTGCTGGTGCGCACCCGCGCAATAGAAATCCGCGAAATGGGGCGTGCTACCCAAGGCGTAACGCTGATTGCGCTGGATAAAGGCGCACAATTGATAGGCTTGCAGCGCATTGTTGAAAACGATGCTTCTGACTACCTTGCGGGTAGCGAAAGCAACGAAGGCGATGAAGATGGCGAAAGCGCTTCTGCCGCAGAGCCAGCCGATAATGCGCCCGCCCCTGATACGGGAAGCGCAGACGATAGCAGCGCCACCTGATAGCTCGGTGCAATAAACCTGCATCTTGCCAGCCCTTTTAAAACTGAAGATTTTTAGCGACAACCATTCATGACACATTTTCCATTTATCGGCCGCGCCCTTGCGCCTGCGGCGCTGGCTTGCTCTTTGCTGTGCCTGGCTCCTGCTGCATTGGCGCAAGATGCTGTAAAAAAAGAGCTGGCAACGCGCATTGTCAATCTGCAAAAAGCGCAAGACATGGACGCACTCATTGCTCAACTGGCAGGCTCTGCCAACAAGGTTGTGGTAAACAACTGGCTGCCCAGACTCGACAAACTTCCCGCAGCCAAGCAAAAAGCCGCTGCCGACCAATTGGATAGCGAGCTGAAAAAGTTCAATGACGACAACGTGCGCACCATCAAGGCCAAAAACGACAAACTCAGCCTGGAAGTGCTCGTACCCGCCTATGCTGAAAAATTCAGCACCGAGGAGCTCAAGCAACTGGTGGCTTTTCTAGAATCAGCCACCATCAAAAAATACTACGCTGCCAATCCGCAACTGGCTAATTTGCTGGCGCAAAGGCTGGTTGAAGCCACGCAGGCCGATGTAGAGGCGCGTATCAAAACTTTCGACCTCAGAGCCGCGCAAATCGTAGGCGTGCCCACGCGCCGCTAAGTGCTAAGCAAACAGACGCAAAAAAAGCACTAAAACCAGTCCTTTTCGTATTTTCGGCATCTCCTACGCCTGTTGCTTGTCTTTTTTAAAAACCGTTTGCCCGCCCTTTACTTTTCCAAAAATTTTGCACCATGACACGAACCATTGCCGACCTGCGCGTAGCCATTGATGCACTTGACAAGCAACTGCTGCACACACTCAACCAACGCGCGGCTTTGGCTAACGAAGTGGGCGACATCAAGCGCAAAGAAGGCTCGCAAATTTTCCGCCCCGAGCGCGAGGCGCAAGTCATCCAGAAAATGCAGTCTGCCAACGGCGGCCCACTCAAAGACACCAACATTGCCAACATCTGGCGCGAAATCATGTCGGCCTGCCGTGCGCTGGAAGCGCCGCAGCGCGTTGCCTATCTGGGGCCCGCTGGCACTTTTAGCGAGCAAGCCGCTGAAGCGTTTTTTGGCGTCAGCATTGAGCATGTGCCTTGCAGCAGCTTTGACGATGTGTTTCAAGCCGTGGCATCTGGCCGCGCTGCCTTTGGCGTAGTGCCGATGGAAAACTCCACCGAAGGCGTAGTGGCACGTTCGCTCGATTTGTTTCTGGCCTCGCCGCTGCACATCATTGGTGAAACCAGCCTGCTGGTGCGCCACAACTTGCTGCGCCTGCAAGCCGATTTGGATGGCATCGAAGCCGTTTACGCACACCCGCAAGCACTTGCCCAATGCCAAAACTGGCTTACTACTCACCTGCCACAAGCCGAGCGCCATGCCGCTTCCAGCAACGCCGAGGGTGCGCGTCTGGCCGCTACCAATCCGCGCTGGGCAGCCATTGCCAGCTTGCGCGCGGGCAGCCAGTTTGGGCTGCATGTGGCAGCTCCTGCCATTCAGGATGATGCCTACAACCGCACCCGCTTTGCCGTAATGTGCCTGCCGCAAACGCTGGCCATGCCAGAAGCATCGGGTAACGACTGCACCAGTCTGGTCGTATCAGTCGTTAATCGCCCAGGCGCTGTGTACGAACTCATTGAGCCCATCAAGCGCCACGGCGTGTCTATGACGCGGTTTGAATCGCGCCCCGCCCGCAGTGGCCAGCCGTGGGAATATTTTTTCTACATCGACCTGCAAGGCCATATCAGCCAGCCGCAAATACAGGCCACACTCACCGACCTGCGCCCCATCTGCGCCTTCTACAAAGTGCTGGGCTCTTACGCCATCAACGGATAACAAGCAAAAAGGCAAACACACCATGTTCAACCGTTTGGGGCTAATTGGCTGCGGCCTGATGGGCGGCTCACTCTCTTTGGCATTGCAGCGGGCGCAACTCGTCAAGCAAGTCGTGGGCTACAGCACCTCGCAACACACGCTGGAAGTGGCTTACCGCAACGGCGTAATCCATGCTGCCGCACCCAGCGCCGCCGAAACCGCCGCCAGTGCCGACCTTATCGTCATAGCCGTCCCTGTTGCTGCCACAGGCAAAGTGCTGCAATCCATAGGCATGTACCTGCGCGATGGTGCAGTGGTAATGGACGTGGGCTCCACCAAGCAAAACGTGGTTGATGCTGCCACCTCGGCACTGGGCAGCCGCTTGGGGCAATTTGTGCCAGCCCACCCCATTGCAGGCAAAGAAGTAGCTGGCATAGAGCACGCCGAAGCCGACCTGTACCGCGGCAAGCAAGTCATCCTCACCCCCACCCGCCGCACCCAAATCGGCGCATTGCAGCAAATCACCGCCATGTGGGAAGCATTGGATTGCCGCGTGCAAACCATGACCCCGCAAGCACACGATGCCGCCTTTGCCGCTATCAGCCACCTGCCGCACATGGCAGCCTTTGCGCTCATGCACAGCATCTTGCAGCAAAACGACGCCGCCGACATACTCGCGCTGGCAGGCTCGGGCTTTCGCGACTTCAGCCGCATAGCCGCCAGCGACCCCGCCATCTGGCGCGACATATTTCTGTGCAACCGCGACGAAATGCTGCGCCAAACAGACATGCTGGTGCAAGCCCTGCAAACCTTTGCCACCTGCATAGCCAACAACGACGCACAACGCCTGCAAAACCTCATAGCCCAAGCCAGCCAAGCCCGCAGCCAGTGGCACATGACCACCAAAGACAACAACTCCCTGCCCTGATTGGGCATGCAGTGGCAGTGTTGGCAGCTTGAATATGAACGCTGGGCGCAGAGGTGCTGCACAAAACACGCGAAGATAACAAGATTGCTTACAACCAGTATTCATGCGGCTTACAGGGCATTTGTGGCTTGAAAGGCGCATGGATACTGGTTGCGCGGTTTTTGCTGGAGTGAGCGACTTGTTTATCAACGCAGTTACAAAAATACATGCTTTACCCATTGGCCTATGCTTTGGATTTTTTGAAATAAGCCCGCGCCAGCCACAAACTGCGCAAGCAAGCAGCGTCCACAACTGTCATTCCCGCGCAGGCGGGAATCCATGTCTTTAGCCAACTTTTTACCAAGCGCTGTTGTGGATTCCCGCCTGCGCGGGAATGACGGGCTTGTGTGCCTATGCCTATGCCTATGCCTATGCCTATGCCTGCGCCAGTGCCTAGAGCATTGCTTTTGTTTAAAACTAGCTGTTTTGTTTCCAACCCGCGTAAATTGGGCTGTCGGGCTTGTTATTGCTATGAATCAGCTCTTAATCAGCCATCAATCCGCCATAAATCTGCCGCATGCATTGCGCCCCGCCTATCGCGCTTGCCGCTTGCTTTTTATTGGCTTATCCTTGCCGCTTCTGTTTGGCACATGCAAATACCTCCCTCAAAAAAAATCTATGTTTCGCTTCTTTGAAAAACGCATCAACCCCTACCCAGACGTAAGCGCACAGCAGCCGCTGGCACAGATTCCGCCCTATTCATTCTGGGGCTTTGTGCGTTTCTCGCTGCACGGCATGGGCTGGCATTTGGCAGCACTGGTGCTGGTTACTGCCGCTGTTGCGGCGCTTGAAGCCATGCTGTTTGGCTTTTTGGGCAATATCATCGATTGGCTCGCTACCGTTGCCCCCGCGCAACTGTGGCAGCGCGAAGGCAGCAAGCTGCTGGCGCTGGCGCTGCTGCTGGCAAGCCTGCCTTTGCTTGCAGGGCTGCACACTTTGCTCAAGCACCAAATGCTGGCGGGCAATATGCCCATGCGCCTGCGCTGGGTGTATCACCACTTGATGCTCAAGCAGAGCATGGCGTTTTACCAAGACGAGTTTTCGGGCCGCGTTGCAGCCAAAGTCATGCAAACGGCGCTGGCCATGCGCGATATGTGCATCATCTTGTGCGATGTGCTGGTGTTTGTGGTGATTTACTTTGCTACCTTGCTGGGTATTGTGGGCAGTTTTCATCCGCTGATGCTGCTGCCGTTTTTTATCTGGCTGGCGTTTTATGTGTGCGCCTTGGTTTACTTCATTCCCCGCTTGGCCAAAGTCGGGCAAACGCAGGCTGACGCGCGCTCGCTTATGACGGGGCGCATTACCGATGCCTATGCCAATATCAACACCGTCAAGCTCTTTGCCCACGCTGGGCGCGAAGCGCGCTATGCCAAAGAAGCCATGCAGGAGTTTATGCAAACCGTTTACCACCAAATGCGGCTGGTTAGCGGCATTCATCTGAGCAACAACACCCTGAACATGGGCCTGATTGGCGCAACCAGTGCGCTGGCGCTGTGGCTGTGGAGCCGTGGGCAGATTACCGCGGGCGCAGTGGCTGCCGCGGGTGCCATGACGCTGCGCTTAAACGGCATGGCGCACTGGGTGATGTGGGAGGCGACTACCCTGTTTGAGCACATCGGCACCGTGCGCGATGGCATCAACATGCTTAGCCGCCCCAATCAGGTGCTTGATGCGCCCGATGCCAAGCCCTTGCAAGTTACCCGCGGCGAAGTGGTGTTTGAAAACATCACCTTTACTTACGAAGAGCCAGCAAGCCGCACCACCGCGCCCGCCCAAGACGCTACGCAGTCTGCCAACGCGCAAGCCGACAATTCGCAAGCAGCCAGCGCACCAGCCGCAGAACGCGGCAAAACCGTCATCCACAACCTGAACCTGACATTGCGCCCAGGTGAAAAAATCGGGCTGGTGGGGCCTTCAGGCGCGGGAAAATCTACACTCACCAACCTGCTGCTGCGCTTTTACGACCTGCAAACGGGCAGCATCCGCATTGACGGGCAAGACATTCGCCAAGTCACGCAAGACAGCCTGCGCCAAGCCATAGGCATGGTTACGCAAGATACGGCGCTGCTGCACCGTTCCATACGCGACAACATCTTGTACGGCCGCCCCGATGCCAGCCAGCAAGAAGTTGAGCAAGCCGCACGCCGTGCACAAGCACACCACTTTATCGATGAACTGCGCGACAGCCACAACCGCTGCGGCTACGATGCCCAAGTGGGCGAGCGCGGCATCAAGCTCTCGGGCGGGCAACGCCAGCGCATAGCCATTGCGCGCGTCATGCTAAAAAACGCGCCTATTTTGCTGCTTGATGAAGCCACCAGCGCCTTGGACAGCGAAATTGAAAACGCCATTCAAAGCAACCTGTACCAGTTGATGCAAGGCAAAACCGTTATCGCCATTGCGCACCGCTTGTCTACCATTGCCGCGATGGACAGACTCGTTGTGCTCGACAAAGGCCGCATCGTTGAGCAAGGCAGCCACGCTGAACTGGTTGCCTTAGGCGGGCTGTACGCGCGGCTTTGGGCGCACCAAAGCGGGGGCTTTTTGGGTGTGGATGTTTGAGAATCTGGGCAATGTTTGGCACTGCTGCCAGCGTTTACAGCCAGCAGCGTACCCAATCATTTCATCACTTCACCAGCGCCTGAATCGCCTTGAAGTGCTCATGCTCGGCACTGCGCATCCACTCAAACAGCACCATTTCAGTCGTCACCAACTCTGCGCCTGCGCCAGCCAAGCGGTCAAAAGCGGCATCGCGGTTGGCTTCGGTGCGTGAGCTGCAGGCATCCGTCACCACCCACACCTCGCACTCTTCCTCCATCAACTCCAGCGCCGTTTGCAGCAGGCAAATATGCGCTTCGCAGCCAGCAATCACCACCGTTTGCCCAACGGCAGGCTCATCTTGCTTTTTTTGCAAATGCCGTGGCAGGCTACGCGCATTGCCCGATGCACGCACGGGCGGGCGCACCAAATCAAGCAAACCTTCATGCACGCCGCTGAAGGCGAGTTTTGCAACAGTCTGGCGGCACAAGGCACGCAACTCGGGCGCGTTGCCGCCCAGCTTTTGGGGGCACTGCTCTGTGCCCCACACGGGCACGCCAATCCATTGCGCAGCTTGCGCCAGCCGCATGGCATTAGCCAGTACGGGCGCGGCATTGTGCATGGCAGGCATGAGCTTTTCTTGGTAGTCCACCAATACCAGTTGGGATAATTGAGCGTCAAGTAACATGGTCAAATTTTCGATATAAGTTAGGTCAAAACAAAGCAGCAGAAGTATCGCAGATAGCTAGTGCGCATCAGCATATTCATGAAAATATATGTGCTTGAATTATTTGAAGTTATTGCATTGCTGAATCAATCCTGACATTATCTTGACGGATTATGAAGCGATTCATCAGGAGCTGTCAGCTTCGGTTCAGCTTGTATTTGGTTTTTGAAACAATAAACATCCCAAAATAGGCGCAAATGTGATTTTTTCCATTCCATTTACTATGCGCATGGGCTACACTTGCTGCCTATGAAAAAGTTGATTTCCTTATTTGTAATCGGATTAGCCACCACGTGTGCCAGCGCATCCCCCCAGTCTGACGAGCTGGAAAAATTCCTCATCAAGCACAACACCGTGCTCTCGCAGCTCCAAAGCGCAGGCCAAAACGTCAGCAACAACGCATCTGATTTGGTAGGCAACGCCATGAAATTTTTGGGCGTGCGTTACCGCTACGGCGGCAACTCTGCCGAAACAGGTTTTGATTGCAGCGGCTTCGTACGCGCCGCTTTCGAGCAAACCATTGGCCGCGTGCTGCCACGCCGTGCCGTTGAGCAAGCAGCAGCAACACAAACTATTGCCAAAGAAGACCTCAAGCCAGGCGACTTGGTATTCTTCAACACCATGCGCCGCGCATTTAGCCATGTAGGCATCTACGTGGGTGATGGCAAATTCATCCACTCACCCCGCACAGGCTCTAGCGTGCGTGTTGATAGCATGGACGCAAGCTATTGGGTAAGCCGCTTTGATGGCGCGCGCCGCGTGCTTGATGCACAAAACAACGCAGCTACCCCCGCTGCCAAATAAACCCACTCTACCCTCCTGCGCATGGCTGCACATGGGGCAATGCAAAGTTGGTGATGTAAAAAAGCAGGTATAGCGCCTGCTTTTTTATTTCTTATCGCCTAAGACTGCAGAAGCAACTATTCGCACTTATCCATTCATCCTCGGTTAATCCTGTAATTTGTAAACTTGCCATAGTCTGCAGCATATTGAATGCAGCAACTTGTTTGTAAATACAGATTATGCGCAACATCAAATTCGCCCTGTGGCTTACTTTGCTGGCTTTGAGTGTGGCTTGGCTTGCGGCTGACACTTTCTGGCTTTCTTCTCCATTTGCCTTTTTTCCGTTTCGAAATGCCTTGCTGCAATACAGTGGCGTAATGGCCATTGGCGCGATGAGCCTGAGCATGTTGCTGGCTGCTCGCCCCGTCTGGCTGGAGCGCCACCTCAATGGTTTAGACAAAATGTACCGCCTGCACAAGTGGCTGGGCATTACCGCCTTGCTTGCCAGTGTGCTGCACTGGGCGGGAGCCAAAAGCGCCAAATGGGTGGTGGCTGCGGGCTGGCTACAAAAACCTGTGCGCCCTGCGGGCTTGCCTGCCACCGCGTTTTTTACGTTAGAGCAATGGTTTGGCAGCCAGCGCAAACTGGCTGAAGACATGGGCGAGTTTGCTTTTAAAGTCTCTTTATTGCTGCTTGTGCTGGCATTGCTTAAGTGGTTTCCATACCGCCTGTTTGCTAAAACACACAAGCTGCTTGCCGCTGCCTATCTTGTTTTGGTGTACCACAGCGTTGTGCTGCTGAAGTTTTCTTACTGGGCGCAACCCGTGGGCTGGCTCACG
>RRZU010135535.1_pt1 | contig 11473 bp, 9 predicted proteins | sample 2165561 | NCBI WGS metagenome assembly RRZU01 (sample SAMN10456909, study PRJNA506462) | wastewater metagenome | isolation source: wastewater sludge | place: USA: Moscow, Idaho | reverse complement strand
TCTCCACGCGCATCGAGGAAGAGGGCGTGCAGATCAACAACGTGAAGCTGGTGGAGCGCGGCGTGCTGCGCGAGGCTGAGATGATTGCGCTGCTGGAAAGCGGCGAATACCCCAGCCGCAACCCGCAGCAGAACATGGCGGACCTGCGCGCGCAGATCGCAGCGAATGAGAAAGGCCAGCAGGAGCTGCGCAAGATGGTCGAGCAGTGCGGCCTCGACGTGGTGCAGGCCTACATGCGCCACGTGCAGGACAACGCCGAGGAAAGCGTGCGCCGCGCCATCACCAAGCTGGCCGCGCGCATGCAGGGCGGGCAGTTCACCCTGCCGCTGGACAACGGCGCGCAGATCCAGGTGGCCGTCACCATCGACGGCACGGCGCGCAGTGCCAGGGTGGATTTCACCGGCACCTCGCCGCAGCAGGCGAACAACTTCAACGCGCCCACGGCGGTGTGCATGGCGGCGGTGCTGTATGTGTTCCGCATGCTGGTCGACGACGACATCCCGCTCAACGCCGGCTGCCTGAAGCCGATCGAGGTCGTCATCCCCGAAGGCTGCATGCTGCGGCCCAACCCGCCGGCCAGCGTGGTGGCGGGCAACGTCGAAACCTCGACATGCATCACCAACGCCATCATCGGCGCACTGGGCCTGATGGGCGCCAGCCAGTGCACGGTGAACAACTTCACCTTCGGCAACGACCGCTACCAGTACTACGAGACCATCTCGGGCGGCTCGGGCGCCGGGGGCCTGTTCGACGACAACGGCCAGCTGGTGGGCGGCTTCCCGGGTACCAGCGTGGTGCAGACGCACATGACCAACTCGCGCATGACCGACCCCGAGGTGCTGGAATGGCGCTTCCCCGTGCGGTTGGAAAGCTATGAGATCCGCAGCGACTCAGGTGGCCAGGGCCAGTGGAATGGCGGCAACGGTGGCGTGCGGCGCCTGCGCTTCCTGCAGCCGATGACCGCCAGCATCCTCAGCAACGGCCGCGTGCGCGGCGCCTTCGGCATGGCGGGTGGTGGCGAGGGCGCCACCGGCATCAACCGCGTGGTGCGCGCCGACGGCACGCAGGAAGAACTGCAGCACATCGGCAGCGCCGAGATGCAGCCGGGGGACATCTTCGAGATCCACACGCCGGGTGGCGGCGGGTTCGGCGCCGCCTGATGGCGGCCGCCTCGCCGGTTCAGGCCGCCGGCAGATCGAACACCAGGCAGGTGGTGGTGGCGTGCGCGTACAGCGTGCCGTCCGGCCCCACCAGCCGCGCCTCGGCCGTGGCCAGCTGGCGCCCGCAGTGGATCACCTGGCCCTCGGCGCGCACGCGCGGCACCTTGGGCGTGAGGGCCTTCACCAGGTTCACGCCCAGTTCCGCCGTCGTGTAGGCGCGCCCGGCTGGCATCATGGTGTGCACGGCGCAGCCCAGCGCCGAATCCAGCAGCGTGGCAAACCAGCCGCCGTGCACCGTGCCCAGCGGGTTGAGCAGCTGCGGCCCCGGCGTGCCCTGGAACACCGCGCGGCCCTTGCCGACCTCGACCATCACGAAGTCGAGCGTCCTGGCGATGGTGGCGTAGGGCAGGCTACCCTCCAGCACGCCCTGCATCAGCTCCAGCCCCGTCAGGCCGGCGATCTGGTCCATGCGCGCCACGCCGGGGCCGGGACCTTTTTCGAGGCGTTCGAGAATCGTCTTTTCATCGGCAAGCCATTGGTCGAGATGGTTCTGGGTCATGGTTCGTCTCGGGTTTCCCTGTGGCACCTGATGCACAGGCTTCAAGTCGACGTCAGTCGCGCGCTCAACTCGGTTTTCAACACCTTGCCGTAGTTGTTCTTCGGCAGCGCGCTCACGAAGATATAGCGTTTGGGGCGCTTGAAGCGGGCGATCTCGGCCAGGCAATGCGCGTCGAGCGCGGCCTCCGTCACGTCCGCACCGGCCTGTAGCACGACGAAGGCGACGACGTTCTCGCCCCATTCGGCATCCGGCTCGCCCACCACCGCCACCTCTGCCACGCCGGGGGCGTGCAGCAGCGTCTCTTCCACCTCGCGCGGGTAGATGTTGCTGCCGCCGCTGATGATCAGGTCCTTGCTGCGGTCCTTCAGGGTCAGGTAGCCGTCGGCGTCGAGCGCGCCCATGTCGCCGGTGAACAGCCAGCCGTCCTTCACGGCCACGGCCGTGGCTTCCGGGTTGGCCCAGTAGCCGGCCATCACGCTGTCGCCTTTGACCACGATCTCGCCGATCTCGCCCAGCGGCAGGTCGCGCCCTTCGGCATCGGTCACGCGCACGCGCACGGGCGTCTGCGCGACGCCGATGCTGGCGATGCGCGCCAGGTGGCGCGGGTGGGCCGTGTCCGCCAGGTCGGCGCGCGACAGCACGGTGCCGACCATCGGCGTTTCGCCCTGGCCGTAGATCTGCACCAAGCGCGGACCCATCACGCGCAGGGCGCGCTGGATGTCGGCCACGTACATCGGCGCGCCGCCGTAGACGATGGTCTTGAAGCTCTGTGCGCAGTCGGCGGGCGACAGGGCCTGCTGCTCGGCCTCGTCCACCAGCCGCCCGACGATGGTGGGCGCGGCGAACAGCGACAGCGGCCCAATGGCACGCCCGAGCGCGAACAGCTCGGCCGGATCGACCCCGCCCGAGGCCGGCACCACGTGGCGCGCGCCGGCCATCAGGTGCGGGATGGCGTAGATGCCGGCACCGTGCGAGATGGGTGCGGCGTAAACGATGGCGTCGCCCTGCGCCACTGGATCGACATCGACGTGGTAGCCCAGACCCATGGTCATCAGGTTGCGGTGCGTCAGCATCACGCCCTTGGGGCGGCCGGTGGTGCCGCTGGTGTAGAACAGCCAGGCGGTGTCGCCCAGGTCGCGCTCGGCCAGGGGCACGGCGAAGGGATCGGGCACGGGCGCGAGCAGGGCGGCGGCTTCGTCGCTTTCCAGGTCGATCTGGCGCTCGATGCGGGCCAGCGGCTCGGGCGCCACGTCGCTGGTGACGAAAGTCCAGCGCGCGCCGCAGTTGGCCGCGATCCATTCCACCTCGCGCGGGTGCAGCTTGGCGTTGACCGGCACGGCCACCAGCCCGGCCCACCACAGGCCCCACAGCACCTCCAGGTAGCGCGGGTGGTTGCGTGCGAACAGCAGCACGCGGTCGCCCGGCTGCAGGCCTGCTTCACGCAGGCGGCTGGCCAGCCCCGCACTGCGCGCGGCCCACTGCCCGTGCGTGGCATGCAGCGCCGCGCCTTCAAGGATGGCGGGCGAATCGGGGCGCTGGCGCGCCTGGCGCAGCAGCAGGTGGGCCAGGGTCATGGGTGTCTCCTCGTTCCGTACGGTGATGTGCTTGCCGATTTTGGGTAAAAACGGCCTTCAGCGCTTGTACAGCAAGCGACAGCAGCTATCAATAAAGAAGCGACCGCGGTCGCTGGCGTCAGATCGGGAATGGCCCGTCGAACGCCTGCACGTGGCTGAAGTGGCAGGCGATGCCGTCCTCGGGCGTCCAGCGGTACAGGCCGATCATGGGCGGCTCCAGCCGCACGGCCAGCGGTGCGTTGGGGTTCAGGTCCAGCTCGATCTGGTGCGAGGTGGAGGGCGCCACCACCACCGGCGCGCCACCCAGCGCGCCCAGGATGGGGCGGTGCATGTGGCCGGCGGCCACCAGCTGCACCTGGCCATGCGCGGCGATCAGGCGCGCCAGCTCGGCGCGGCCGTGGCGCAGGCCGCAGTCGTCCATCGCCGCCATGCCGGTCAGCATGGGCGGGTGGTGCATGAAGATCAACACCGGCTGGCCGGCCAGCGATTGCAGCGTGGTCGCCAGCCAGTCGAGCTGGGCGCTGCCCAGTTCGCCGTGCGGCTGGCCGGGCACCACGGTATCCAGGCCGATGAAGTGCAGGCCGCCATGCTCGGCCTTCACGCACACCAGCCCGGGCGGCAGGTTGTCGGGCGCGGGCATCCAGTCGGCCAGGTGCTGGCGGGCGCGCAGCGGCAAATCGTGGTTGCCGCCCACGGCCAGCACGCGCGGCTGGTGGTGGCGGTGGCCGGGCAGTTCCTCGTCGAACAGCCGGCGCAGCGTCTGGTAATCGGCATCGGCGCCCGATTCGGTCAGGTCGCCGCTGAGAAGCAGCACATCGGCCGGCGTGCCCAGCCCGCGCACATGCGCCAGCGCGCGGCGCAGCGCCGCGGCCGGCTCGATGCGGCCGACCAGCGCGCCGGGGTCCAGGCCCAGGTGGGCGTCGGTGAGGTGGGCAATCAACATGACGAGCGAATTGTCATCGGCTTGCGGGCAGCGGCGTGGGGTGGCCGGGGCGACGGTGCGCAATAGTTGCGCCCCGTGGCGGAAATCGGCACGCCACGCCGATGCCAGTGTGAATGATCAGGTCTGCACCGTGTAGTTCAGCGCCATGCGCCCGCCGTCCACCATGATGATCTCGCCGGTGATGTAACTTGATGCATCGCTGGCCAGGAAGGCCACCACGTCGGCGATCTCGCTCGGCTCGCCCAGGCGCTTCATGGGCGTGCGCATCATGATCTTGTTCTTCGCTTCCTCGCTGGTCAGCACCGCCTTGGCGGCCAGCTCGGTGGCGATGGTGCCGGGGCCGACGGCGTTGACGCGCACGCCCCGGTCGGCCAGCGCCAGCGCCATGGCGCGCGTGAGCTGGTTGATGCCGCCCTTGCTGACGTTGTAGCTGGCGATGTTGGGAATCGCCAGCACGCTGTTCACGCTGCTCATGTTGACGATGCTGCCGCGCCCGGCCCTGGCCATCTCGCGCCCCACGGCCTGGGCGACGAGAAACGAGCCCTTCAGGTTGACGCGCAGCACGGCGTCGGAGTCTTCCTCGGTCACGTCGAGGATGTCGGCGGCGAGGAAGATGCCGGCGTTGTTCACCAGCACGTCGATGCGGCCGTGCGCCTGCATCACCTCGGCCACCAGCGCGTCGACCTGGGCCTTGTCGCCCACGTCGCAGTGCACGTAGCGCGCCTGCAGTTCAGCGGCCAGTGCGCGGCCGCGCTCATCGGCCAGGTCGGCGATGACGACCTGTGCGCCTTCCTGCGCGAAGCGGCGCGCACAGGCTTCGCCAATGCCCTGCGAACCGCCGGTGACGATGGCGACGCGGCCCTGCAGGCCGAAGCGGATGGCGGTGGAAGATGCGGTCATGGGGCTCCTCGGTTTTCATGAACAAAATGGCCGCCAGCGCCCGCTAGTAGGGCGCGAGCAGCTATCAACAGCATAGTAAACGATCATGGCGCGCCGCCGCCTTGTTCCAGGTGGCGGGCCAGCGCCTCGTGGCCGGCGCGGCGCGCGTGCTCGATGGCGCTGACGCCCTGGCGGTCGGTGCGGCGCGCATCGGCACCGGCGCCCACCAGCAGGCGCGCCATGCCCACGTCGCCGCGCCGCGCGGCCAGCATCAGCGCCGTGCGGCCGCTGGCGTCGCTGGCGTTCACCGGCGCGCCGCGTTGCAGCGCGTCGCGCGCGGCGGCGATCTGCCCTTGCGTCGCCGCGGCCAGCAGGCGCTGTGCCGGCGTCAGCGCCGGGGCGCGCGGTGCGGCCTGCGGCGCGGGCGCGGCATCGGCGGGGTCGGCCGCCATGTCCCGGGCGGAGCCGGGCCGCTGCGGGCCGGGGGCGGCGCGGGGCGCGGTGGCCGGCGCGGGGGGCGCGCGGGCGTGTGCATAGGGCACGCCGGGCGCCGCGAACTCGCCGCCGGGGCCGGGGCGGCGGGCGGCATCGCGCGTGGGCGGCGGGGCGGCCGCATCAGGTGCCGGCGGTGCGGCGGTGGGCGCGGTCGGGGCCGGTTCCTGCGTGGCGGCGGCGGCGGCGGGCGCACGGCGCGGGGTGGGTGCGTCTGCGGGGGCGCTGCGGCGCGTGGCGGCGCGGTCGTCGCGGGCGGGTGCCGGGGGCTTGGCACGCGGCGCGGGCGCGGGCTTGGCGGCGGGCGCGGGGCGGGGGCGCTCGGCCGCGCGTTCGCGGGCCGGCCCTGCGGCCGCTTCGCCGCTCGCGCGGGGTGGTTCGGCCGGCGCGGCCACGGGCGGTGGCGCGGGTGGCTCAGGTGAGGCAGGTGGCGGCAGCGCGCTGGCTGGGGCGGGTTCGGGCACGGTTTCGGCAGACGGCGCTGCCGCCACGGCGTCGCTGGCCGTCGGTTCGGAGGGCGCGGGGTCGGCCACCTCAGCAGCCGGTGCGCCGCGCTGGCCCAGTGCCACGGCCTGGTCGGCCGGATCGCTGCGGTCGAACTGCAGCGCCAGCAGCGCGGCCAGGCCCAGCACGGCCACGCTGGCCACGGCGGGGATGAACCAGCGGCGGTCGTTGGCCGCCTCGGCCGCGGCGGCGGCGGGCAGCGGCAGTTCAGAGGAAAATTCGGCCTCAGCGCTTGCTGTGTCTGCGCTGGAAGCTATTTGTTCGATAGCAATTTCATCCGGATTCTCGGCCGCATCGGCGTGCTTCCACGCCGTCACCTCGGCCTGCGCCAGCACGGCGGCGCGCAGGTCGGCGCCGGGGCCGGCGCCCTGAAGCGCCGCGGCCTCGTGGTAGCGCGCGAGCAGTTCGTCCTCGGTCGGGCGCGGCATCGGGTCGGGGGTCATGCCATGGTCTCCAGCGTGCGGCGCAGCGCGGCGCGGGCGTAGCGCAGGCGGCTCCTGGCGGTTTCGAACGGCACGCCGGTGGTGCTGGCGATGTCGGCCACGCTCATGTCGGCCTCGGCCTGCAGCAGAAAGGCCTCGCGTTGCTCGGGCGGCAGGGCGTCCAGCGCGGCCAGCAGCTGCGCCGCCTGCTGGCGCGGCTCGGTGCGGCGCACCGGGCCGAAGCCGGAGGGCGCGGCCAGCGTGTCGGCCAGGGTCTGGCCGGCGTCGTCGCCCGCGGGCGCATCCAGGCTGGCCTGCGGGCGCGTGGCGCGCAGGTGGTCGACCACGCGGTGCCGCGCGATGGTGAACAGCCAGGTGGTGAAGCGCGCCAGCGGCAGGCCGGGGGCCGAGGCGCGCGGCGCGTACTGCCCGGCCTGGCGCGCCACGCTGAACCACACCTCCTGCGTCAGGTCGTCGGCCGTGGCGGCATCGCCCGTGCTTCGAAGAATGTAGCGCCACACGCGCGCCGCGTGGCGGTCGTACAGGGTTTCGAACGCGGTAGCGTCGCCGCCGGCGTAGGCGCGCATGAGCTGCTCATCGGCGGTGGCGGCCTGCACGGACATGGGGCCGATTATGTCGACGCCCCGCCCGCGCCATCACCCGTGCAGGGCAGGTTCAGCGCCACGCCGGCGGGTCGGGCACGTAGCGCGCCGAGGGGGCGTCGGGGAAGGCGTCTGGCCGGCGCCGCGCATCGGGCGGGATGATGCCCAGCGCCATCAGGTTCTCGCGGCTGTCGTAGCGGAGGGTGATGACTTCGTCGGGCTGCGCGCTGCGGCGCTCGAACGTGGTGTGGCGGGTGTACGAGGCTTCGCGCGCGCCATGGCCGGTGCCCAGCTGGGGCGACGCGGGGGAGCGCTGGCGCGCGGCGGATTCGGCGGCCGGGCCGGCGGCATCGGCGCTGGCAGCGGGTGCGCCGCCGCTGAAGCGCCCGTCGCGCGGCCAGGGCCGGGGCGCGATGGGCGGGGGCGGTACCGCCTTCTCACGGAACACCGCCACGCCGATCACGCCCACATGGTCGGGCCGGCCGGTGCGCGCGGCGTAGGACTGCGGCAGCGCGGTGAAGTGGAACGCCGCCACCTCGGCATCGCTCTTGCGCCAGCCGGTGATCTGCGCCGTCTGCCGACGCGCCAGCACGTAGCCGGTCTGCTCCCACGACGCGGTGTCGCCGCTGATGACGTTGACGCCGTCCACCGCCATCACGCCCAGCACGCGGCCGGGCGCGGCGTTGCGCACTTCGATGGCGTAGCGCGCGCCGGGGCGCCCGGCGATCCACCACTCGCCTTGGTGGCGGTACACGGGCAGGGTGGCGCCGCTGTCGCGGTCGATCACGTTGACGTCGACCAGCCCGCCGACGGCGTGGGCGGGCAGGGCGGTGAGCAGGCCGGCGGCCAGGGCCAGGGCGGACAGCAGCGGGGGCAGGGGTTTCATGCGGGGCTCCAGAAACAAGTGTTGGAGTCTGCTGAAACGGCGCCGCCGCGCCAACGGGGTCAAGCGCGGGCGGCGAAAGTGTGACGAATCGTCAATACGGCTCGGCGCGCTTGCCCTTGGGGATGGTCAGCACCACCGACAGCGCGGCCAGCGCCACCATCACCCCGTTGAAGCCCAGCGCCACCATGGCGGCCTGGCGCACGGCCAGGTTGTCCTGCCGGCCGGGGAAGGGGATCACGCCCTCCAGCCAGGGCGCGCCGGTGCTGCTGATGGCGGTGAAGATCGAGCCCGAGATGGCCACGCCCAGCGCCGAGCCGAGCGACGAGGTCATCTTGTAGATGCCGGCGCCCGCACCCGCCTGCGCCGCCGGCAGGCTGGACAGCGCGGCGTCGGTCGACGGCGTGGCGTAGAAGGCCAGGCCGATGCCGAACAGCGTGAAGCCGATGACCGACAGCACGCGGTACTGCTCCAGCAGCAGGTTGGCCGGCGACAGCAGCGCGATTGCCAAGCCGGTGATCAGGCAGCCCCACAGCATGGGCTGGCGCGGGCCGAAGCGCTGCAGCAGCTTCTCGCCCACACGGATGAACAGGATGATGGCGATGGCGTAGCCCAGCGTCAGCAGGCCGGCCTGCCGGGCGCTCATGCCGCCGCCCAGTTGCACCACCTGCAGCGCCACCAGCAGCGTGCCGGCCACGGTGTTGAGCAGGAAGTTGGACAGCGCCGCGCCGGTGTAGGTGCGGCTTTTGAACAGGCTGAAATCGACGAAGTTGTGGCGCCCGGGCCGCGTCTCCAGCCACACGAACAGCGCGCCCAGCACCAGCGTGGCGGCGGCCAGGCCCAGCGTGGCGGCGCTGGCCCAGCCGAGCTTGCTGCCCTGGGTGATGAACACCTCCAACGCGATCATGGTCAGCATGAACAGCAGCACGCCGGCCAGGTCGAACCTGGCGTTGCCGCTGCCTTGCGCCTTGCTTTCGGGCGCCCCGCGGATCATCCACAGCCCCAGCAGCGCCACCGCGATGGAGGTGAAGAAGATCGCGCGCCACCCGAACTGCGCCGCCATCAGCCCGCCGAACAGCGAGCACAGGCCCGAGGCGCCCCAGGAGCCGATCGACCACATGCTGACCGCGCGCTGGCGCCCGGCGTCCTGCCACCAGGTCTTGATCAGCGCCAGCCCGGCCGGCATGATGCACGCCGCCGACAGCCCCTGGATGGCGCGCCCCAGCAGCAGCACCGGCGCGGCCAGCGCGCCCGCCGGCGCCAGCGCCACCAGCAGCGAGCCGGCGATCGACAGCCCGAAGCCCAGCCGCATGATGCGCATGCGCCCCAGCCGGTCGGCCAGGCCACCCATCACCACCGTGAAGATGCCCGAGAACAGCGAAGTGAGCGACACCGCCACGTTCATGGTGCCCGAGGCCACGCCCAGGTCGCGCCGCATGTCGGGCGCCACGTTCAGCATGGTCTGGGCGAACAGCCAGAAGGTGACCAGCCCGGCGATCATGCCGAACAGCAGCCGGTCGTTGCCCTGGAAGGCGGCGGCGGGCGGGGCAGCGGATGGAGTGGTCATGGCAAGGGGGCAAGCACGCGCCCGAGAGATGATGGTTTGATGATCATCACATCGCCCACGGCCCGCTGTCTTGCGCCAGCGCAGGCGCGGTGCGTTACGCTCGGTGCGCCGTTGTCCACCCGCCACGCCCGCCCATGACCGCATCGCCCGCCGCCGAGATGACCCTGCCCGAACTGTTCACCGGCGCCGACGGCGTGGCGCGTTTTCGCGATCTGCGCGTGCCGCTGAGCGAGGGCACGCCGGCGGCCCGCCTGTCGGCCTTGGCGGCCTCGGGCGGCAGCCAGTTCCGCTGGAGCCCGGTGGGCTTTGCCAGCGACTTCCACTGCACCACCACGCCGCAGTGGCTGGTGGTGCTGCAGGGGCAGATGGAGATCGGCCTGCAGGACGGCAGCACGCGCGTGTTCGGGCCGGGGCAGTGCTTCTACTCGAACGACACCCTGCCGCCCGGCGCCATCTTCGACGCCGCGGTGCACGGCCACCGCAGCCGGCAGGTGGGCGATGAGCCGCTGGCGACACTGTTCGTGCGCGCGCCGCGGTGACGGTGCCTGGGGGCGTGCTTCAACAAATACTCCCCCTATATATGGCTGGCAGCGCTTGGTGGACGGGATCTGAGCAAGCATACTCCCCATGAGTGAGCGCAGACCGGTCGAGCTGCACGCAGCTCGACGACGGTTTTTTGTTTCCACCTCAAGACGTTGGCCATCGTCATCCCGGCGCAAGCCGGGATCCATGCGCTGCGCACGCGCGTCGTCTGGATTCCGGCTTTCGCCGGAACGACGAGATTCATGCCGCTTCGATCTGGAAACGGCATGCGAGTGTCGCCACTGGCCGCGCTGGCTGCACGGGCACCGAACCCGTTTCCGGGTACAAAAAAGGGGCCCTTTCCAAGGCCCCTGTTGCCGGTGCGGCGCGGTCGATCAGCGGCTGAAGCCACCGCGGCGGTTGCCACCGCCACCACCACCGCCACTGCGGTTGCCGCCGTAGCCGCCACCGCCACCCCCGCCGGAGCGGTTGCGGTTGCGGCCACCGCCGCCGCCCTTGCCCATCAGGTCGATGCTGGTGCGCATCGGGTCGGGCTGGCCCACGGCGCCGTGGCTGGGGCCGCGCGGGGCGTTGCGGCGCCCGTGCAGGTTGGTCTGCAGCGGGTCGATGTTGCGCGGCAGGTGGTCGATGTCGCGCTCGTCCTCGTCGTCGAAGCCGAACTCGCGCGTGGGGCGCGGCTGGTGGGCGCCTTGCGGGCGTGGCTGCTGCTGCGGGCCGTTGGCGCCGACGGGGCCGTTGCCCTTGCCGCGGCCGCGGCGGCGGTTGCGGCCGGTGCGCTGGCCCATCGGCTGGTCGGCGGCGGACAGGGGCGTGCCGTCGGCATTCAGCTCCACCGCGCCTTCGACCAGCGGCTGGCCTTCGGCGGCGGCGCGCGGAGCCTGCGGCTTGGGGCGGGCCGGCGGCTGGCCGCGGCCGGCGCCGCGCGGGCCCTGGCCGGCCTTGTTCTCGCGGATGCGCTGCATCATCTCCTGGCGCGCGGCCTTGGCGGCGGCCTGCATCACCTCGCGGCTGGGCGGCTTGCCCAGACCGCCCCACAGGGTCTGGCGGCCCATGGCGATGGGCTCGGCGCGTTCGCCTTCCTCGGGGCCGAAGCCGTCGAGCATGCGCACCGGGATCTGCTGCCTGGTGAACTTCTCGATCTCGTGCATGAAGCCTTCCTCGTCCATGCACACCAGGCTCACGGCCTCGCCGCTGGCGCCGGCGCGGCCGGTGCGGCCGATGCGGTGCACGTAGTCCTCGGGCACGTTGGGGATGGCGAAGTTGACGACGTGCGGCAACTCGTCGATGTCGATGCCGCGCGCGGCGATGTCGGTGGCCACCAGCGCGCGCAGGTCGCCCGTCTTGA
>RRZU010037744.1_pt1 | contig 11474 bp, 7 predicted proteins | sample 2165561 | NCBI WGS metagenome assembly RRZU01 (sample SAMN10456909, study PRJNA506462) | wastewater metagenome | isolation source: wastewater sludge | place: USA: Moscow, Idaho | reverse complement strand
CTTCCTCAATTTCACCTCCGAAAATGCTTCCGTGAATGGACTCCACATGCCCGATCCCGGCGAGAGTAGCCCAATCGAGACCGCATTCGGGCTGCTCTCCACTGAGTTTCATCGCGGCACCAGCGTAGGCCGCCAGGGCTCGCTCGGGGATATCGAGCCGCGTCGCGTTCTCCGCTACCCATGAGGAGGATGCCAGCCGCGCAATGCTCGCGGACTCAGATACCGCTTCATCCGAGGCATCTTCCGCGCCGGATGCAGGGCCAGATACGGCGTCACCACCGGCGAACTCCAACAATGCCACGTCACCGCGTCCCGGGGCAGCCGCCGAAGCCGCGGGCACGGACTGGGCCATCAGTCCGATAGCCATGAGCCCCACTCCAAGGGTTGCGGCTCCGGCCCCTCCCCACAGCAGAATGTTCTTGCGGCGCGCTGTCAGTTCAGCCACGCTCACTCCTTCCGGTCGCCGACGTTCACGAGTCCGTCAAGGGGTACCACCAGCGGGCGACCCACGTTGGGATCGGTAATCAGCTGGCACGGCAGTCCATACACCTGCTCGATGAGTTCGGCGGTGACCACATCGTTGACAGCCCCCTGAGCGACGATCGCGCCATCTCGCATCACCACAAGGTTGGTGGCGTAGCGGAATGCAAGATTCAGCTCGTGCAGCACCACAACCACGGTGAAGCCGTCGCGTTGCAGGCTTCGGGCAAGGTTAAGTACTTCGACCTGATGGGCGATGTCAAGGTAGGTGGTGGGTTCGTCAAGTAGTAGGAGGGGCGTCTCCTGGGCGAGGGCCATGGCAATCCACACCCGCTGCCGCTGACCACCGGAGAGCTCGCCTACGTTACGGTCGGCAAGGTCGCTCACCTTGGCTCGGTCAAGCGCGTTCTCCACTGCGCGCTCGTCGGCGTCGCTCCATTGGCGCAGTACTCCCTGGTGGGGATACCTGCCGCGCCCTACAAGATCCTCCACCACGATTCCGTCTGGAGCGATGGGGTTCTGCGGTAATAACCCAAGTCTGCGAGCAATAGCCTTCGGGTTCTGCCGCCCGATCGGTTGACCATCCAGTTCGACAGTCCCCACGGTGACAGGCAGCATGCGGGCGAGCGCACGCAATAGCGTCGACTTCCCGCACGCATTCGGACCCACAATTACGGTGAGCTCTCCCTCGGGAATGTCGATATCGAGGCCCTCAATGATAATGCGCGGCCCGTATCCAACAGTGATGTTGCGTGCGCGCAGTGGAGCCTGCGTCGTTGTCGTCTCGCTCATTCTCGGTTCCTTTTCCACTCGGTGACGAGCAGCCAAATCAGGTAGATGCCGCCGAGTGATCCGGTGACCACTCCGACGGGCAGCTGGGTGGGGGCGAAGATTCGTTGGGCGACGACGTCGCCCACCAGCACGATCGCTGCCCCCATGAGTGCAGCGGCACCAATCCCGATGCCGGATCCGCGGGTCAGTTTGCGAGCGATCTGCGGGGCAGCGAGCGCGACGAACGCGATAGGGCCGGTGGCGGCGGTAGCGATCGAAACAAGCGCGATACCGATGGCAATCATGCAGAGCCGTGTGCGTTCGACTTTCACCCCGAGGCCGGTGGCGAGGTCATCCCCCATCACCATTGCGCCAAGGGCGCGTGACATCCACAAGGCAAGCGGTAGCAACACGGCGACGCTCACACCAACGAGCCCCGCTTCAACCCAGCCGCGCGCGTTGAGTGAGCCGGCGAGCCATTGCGCCGCGGTTTGCGCGGAGGAAAGCGAGGCTCTCACCACGAGCAGCGAGTTCACGGCTTGGAGCACCGCTGAGACACCAATGCCCACAAGAACAAGCCGGTATCCTGCGAGACCTTTGCGCCAGGCGAGCACGTAGACGACGAACGCCGTGGCGAATCCACCGATCAGTGCGCCCGCCGCCACCGATCCTGGACCGGCCTCGAACACGATGATCTGCAACAGCGCACCTGTGGCAGCGCCGGTGGTGAAACCAATAATGTCTGGACTACCGAGCGCGTTACTCGAGACCGACTGGAAGATACCCCCACTGGTCCCGAGCGCCGCACCCACAAGCAGCGCGGTGAGGACGCGGGGCAGTCGGATGTCTCGCACGAAGTAGTTGGCAAGATAGTCGGCGTTAGTGCCGTTGATGGCGGCGAGTACGTCCGGCACACTGAGTGGGTAATCACCGATGAGCATCGCTGCGATGCCCACCGTAGTGAGCGCTCCGAGAATCGCTGCCGACACCCAGAGGGCACGACGTTCGGGGCGCAGCACAATCCCACCCACCCGGATGATGACGTGTCTGCGGCGCACGGGACGACGGCGAATCCGGCTCGCCTGGCCCGGAGAACTCTCGTTCAGGTGAGTGGCCGAGCGTTCACGTAGAACCTGCTTCATAGCGCCTCAATTCTGCGGCGGCGGGCGATCGCCACGAAGGCGGGGCCGCCGAGGATGGCGGCGATGATCCCCACCTGCACCTCCTGCGGTGCGATGATGATCCGGCCAAGCACGTCCGCGGAGAGCAACAGCGTGGGCGCCATGACCGCGGAGTACGGCAACACCCAGCGCTGATCTGGCCCGCAGATGGCGCGGGCAAGGTAGGGCACCCCGAGGCCCACGAAGGTGATGGGGCCGACGGCGGCCGTCGCTGCACCGGCGAGCAAGGTCACCGCGATCATGACGAGGGCGCGGGTGCGTGCCACTCGCACCCCGAGTGCCTTACCGGTATCTTCACCGAGGGCCAGAGCATTCAACGAGGGCGCCAAAGCGAAGGCGAGCAGCAGGCCCACAATGACGAAGCCAAGCACCGCCCACAGGATGGGATATCCGCGCCCCTCAGCGCTTCCCGCGGCCCAGAGCCGGAACTCGTTGAAGGCATTCTGGTTCGAGAGGATAACCGTCTGCACCAGCGAGGAGATCGCCATCGTAATCGCCACACCAGCGAGGGCAAGCCGCACCGGCGTGGCTGCGGACCCGCCAGTGGCACCAAGGACGTACACCGCAACAGCAGCGAGAGCGGCACCGGCGAAAGCGAACCACAGGTAGAACCAGATGGATGCGATACCGAAGAAGGCAACGGAGAGCACCACCGCCAGGGAGGCCCCGGCGTTGATGCCAAGGATGCCCGGGTCCGCAAGCGGGTTACGGGTGAGGGACTGCATGAGGGCACCGGAGACGCCCAGCGCGCCACCCACCACCAGCACCAGGAGCGAGCGCGGAACGCGTTGCTCGGCGATGACGATTGATTCAAAACTGCCATCGGGCTGGGTGAGGAATCGCCACACATCCCCAAGTGGGATGGGATTGGACCCCACTGCGAGGCTGACCAGGAGCACCACCGCAAGCAGAGAAAGGAAACCCGCGAGCACCAGCAGGCGCACACTGATCGGTGTGCGCCTGCTGGGCTTGGTCCGCGTCCGGCTCGGTTGTTCGAGAACTGACGTGGCGGCCACGGCTACTTCGAGGTCAGGTCAGAAAAGTCGAACGGGTCCTCACCCTCCACGAATTCCTTCGTGACTACCGAGGCCTTCTTCGGCTTGCGCAGAATTATCCAGAACACCAGCGCGGCCGCAATCACTGCGGCTCCACCAATACCGATAGCAGTCCAGGGCAGCGCACTCTCATTCGGCATCGGCGCAGCTTCGGCTCCGGCTGCGAGGTCATCGCCGGATACACCGGTGGCAAGTTCCACCGCCGCCTCGACAGCTGCCTCATCAATGGTGGCCTCAGTCCATCCGAGCAACTCGCCATCCTCGTTGAGCACGGCAAAGCTATGCTCGCCCGGTTCCAGGTTGAGAATCGAGAAACGAAGCGTGCCGTCGTTGGCAACCTGCTGCCAGCCGAGTTCCGTGGGTTCGGAGTAGGCGTAGACGAATGCCCACTCGGCCGAGTACTGGACGTCCACGCCGAGGGTAAGGTTGCCGTCCGCAATTGCGGCCTGCACACCAGTCTTCTTGTCCTTGGGCAACTTGTCCCCGCTCGGGGCGGGAGCCTGAGGAACCGTCTGCGGTTCGTCGGTGGGCACCTCGCCGATCACTGCCTTGGCGATGGCGCCCGCTCCTGCAGCAGCATCAACACTTCCGGGTTCACCAACAACCTCACCGGGTGCGGCACCGCCACCGCTGGGAGCCTGAGGCGCCGATCCGCCGCCGTTGGAACCACCGGCAGAACCGCCACCTCCACCGCCGGAGGAGTTGCCCGGGCCACCGTTGCCACCGGCCGAGATGCCCTGGCCACCAGAGCCGCCTGCTACCACGGTGAAGTTGCTATTGCCGTAGCCACTACCGTTACCACGCAGGGTGAAACCGAGAATGCCGTCACCGCCAGGAGCCGGTGTTGACGCGAGGAAACGCAGCCAGTGGTCACCGGCAGGCAAGTCGGAAGGGATCACTACGGAGCCGACGGTCACCCCGGAGGTGGGGATCACCTGCGTGTGGATAACGCACGCACCGTGCACGGCGGAGGACCCACAGACGTTCTCGTTGCCGTCGTCGTACTTCAAATGGATGATCTCACCGGCCGGGAATCCTGAGACGCGGAAGTTGAGAACATCGCCCGCCGACACGGTGGTGGGCCACACTTCGGCGTAGGTGCCGGGGGTGTTGGGCGAGGGGCCATCCGGCGGGAGTGCCATGGCGCTTAGTGGCGCGAGGACCACGCCGATAGTGAGTACCGCGGCGGCTGTGACCCGCATCCAGAACTCGTGGGTGATGGCGCGCAAAGAGGAAGCGCTCTTGTTCATTGGTTTCGTCTTTCTCATCGTGCTTGTTCCCTCCGGTTGCGCAGCGCGAATGCGATCATCGCAGCGGCCGCGATGAGTAGCAGTGCGCCGCCAGAGAGCAACGTATTGACCATCCATCCCGGCATCCCTGTCAGGACCGGAGGCAAGATAGCGGCCTCCTCTTCGGCATTCTGAGCGAATACCTCGTCAGCTTTCTCCTGCTGGAGTTGGGCGGCGGTGATCTTGCCCTTGGCAGCGGAACTCCAACCAACCAAGGTGCCGTCCACGCTCACCAGGGCAATCTTGTGGTTGCCATCAGGCAGTTCGCTGATGTCCACCTTCATCTGCTTGTCGGCATCAAGCTGCACCCAGCCGATTGGGCGGACCTGGACTCCGGTGTAGATGTAGGCGTATATCCACTGGTTGGGCTCGCCATCGGCAACAGTAAGGGTGACAACGTCCCCCTCAATCAGGCCGGTGACCTGCCCGGCGTTCGACGCATCGAGCTGGCTACCGCGCTTGACCGGCTGCTCAGGGATCGTCGCGGGCGCGGTGGACTGGGCTGCTGCCACGCGCGCGACAGGCGCCGTGGTGGGTGTTGGTGTCTGCACGGTGGGTGCCACGCCGGGCGGTGGTGGCGTGACAACCCTCGGCGGCACCACATTCGGTACCGTGACCGGAGGAAGCTGAGACTTCGGCTTCTCGATCGTCACCTGAGCCCAACCAAGCAACTCGCCCACGTGGGCTTGGTTTTCACTTTGCACCGTGACGTTGAGGTCGCCTACCGCGAGCGTGACACCGGCAAGGCTCAGTGTGACCTGGCCATTGGCGTCAAGCTGCTTCCACTCGGGGAAGTAGCCGCGCGAGGAGGGCCCGGCGTAGGCGTCAACATACACCCAGTCACCCTGCTTACCGCCCGGAACAGTAACCGTCCACTGACCAGGAGCGGGCGCCTGCTGCTGCGTCACTGTCACGCCATTCTTGTTGGCCTCGGTGAGCGCACCGCCCTCGATATCGAGCGGCGAGGGCAGAGCATTCGGACGATATTCGCCGACGACGAAGGTGGTGTTCTGGCCGGTCGGAGTACCGACTGTACGGATCGCGTCCCCTTCCTTGAGAGTTCCGGTGAGGAGCCGGATGGAGTGCGCACCCTCAGGGAACGCAGGAGCGGAACCCTTGGTGCCACTGGTGGTGCCATCGGGCAGGGTGATGTCCACCTCCCAATCGCCGGTCTCATCATCCGCGTAAACGATGTCCCAGATGGTGCGATTGTCATGTAGATCATCGGTGAGGTGACTGTAGGCACCATCATCAATCTTGATGGCGATAGTTGATCCGCCATTGGTGGGATGGCACCATCCTTGGCCACTGATCTTCAACGTGCCACCGAGTTTGGCCTGCTCCTGCACATTCCACGTTGGCTTCTCCGTGCTTGGTTCACACACGCCGCCAACGATCTCGTCCTCTTCCCACGCGATACCTCCAACAACGAGAGGTGGCGTCACAATCGAACGCGACACATCTCCGTCCTTGAAGACTCCAGAGGTAACGGTCATCGTCAGGCGTTGGCCGGCGCGCACGTTCTCAGGAAGATCGATATCTTCGCCGAACGAACCATCCGCATTCGCTTGAATGAGCTTCCAGATGGTGGCTTCTTCGTTGCCGTTCTTGGGATGCAGCACAATATCGCTGCCGGTGCGCTCGTACTGGCCAGTCTGCCCGGTGAGCTGCTCGTAGTTGAGCTTCACCGCAATGAGAGAACCCGCCTTGCCAGACTCATCGGTCCAATCGCGCCCGCTGATCCGCACGCTCTTGCCCGCTTCTGCGTCACGCTCAACCCAGACCGTCGCCTCGTCACTTTCGACCGTCGAGGTGCCGGTGACGTGCGGGTAGGTTGGAGCGCCGTCCGCCGGAATGACTTCAATGACGCTCTCGAGCCTCACCGCGCCACCGCGGCTCCACGCCACGAGGTTTACCATCGCACCGTGGTTTTCCAGCAAGCCTTCAACCTCGATAGGTTCAGCAGTACTGTCGGACCAAGAGCCAAGCCAATCCCCGCTCTCCGGAACGGTAATGGAACCTAAGACGCCAATCACCTCACCGTTGAATGTCGGAGCAAGCACATGTGTCTCGCCCTCGTTGATGGTGGTGACGGCATTGAACCCATGTTCCACAGCTGGTGGAGCGACGTTCGGGTCTGGTTCCAGGACGAACTCCGGTCCGATAGCTGCACCAGCCTCGAGATCGAAGCCACCAGCCCGAATCGAATAGCGGCCGGGGAGGACCGGCTCCTCAACCTCCAATTCCAACGCAGGATCCCATTGCGGGTATGCCCCTGGAATGGTGAATGAACCGGCGAGGTTTCCCTCGCTATCCGTTTCGAAGTCACCATATCCGTCCAGCATGGCAATCGGTATCAATGAATTCGGAGTGAATCCGGTGCCACTCACCTCGATGGTGTCACCGTACGTGTAGCTCCGGCTGGTGTCATACGTGAGCGTCTGCTGCCCGGCATCAGAGAAACGGACGGTAGCAGGCTTCGAATAAATGGTCCCCTTATTGGTGCTCAGCGCTACACGGATCTTTCCACCGTCAAGGTCTGGACGCCCTGCAGCAGGCCAAGCAGGAGCTGTCAGGACGTTCCCCTCGAAGGTCCATCCGTCGTTGTACTCGCCGAACGAGAACCATTTCTCCCCCAGCCGCGGCTGGTATTCCCATCGATATGTGATGGGCGTGGAAGCATCCGCTTCTATGGAGAGCTTGTTGCGGTCTTCATCCGAGTGGATGACGAACTCCTCCGGGAGGTCGCGAGTGATCTCCGCGAGCTCGTAGGCAGGGGCAGCCACGAAGTCGGCACGTTCCTCGCGAACAGCATCACCCTGTTGCAGCTCCCCGGAGCGGATTGTCACATTGTAGTGTCGCCCTACTTCCAGCCCTTCAGGCTTCGGAATTTCCACCAGCCACCGGCCGGTTTTCGATGCCTTAACGGCAGCAAGGACCTCATGTGGCAACAACTCACCAGTCACCGGGTCGTGTACCGGCTGAGGATTTTCCATACCTGAGATGCGGACCGTGACGGCTGACCCGGTGTTCTTCTGCGACGGGTCAAGCCAGCGGCGCCCGCTGATCGTTATCGATTCATCGTCCTCAGACACCGCAAGCGGTACCGAGAGAATCACTGTGGGATCGCTCTGACCCCAATATGATCCCGGTGGCAATTTCCTTTGCAAGAGAACCTGCGCGGCTTCCGAGTATGCCACACCGAGGCGATTACGGTAGACGGCACGATAGCTATTGCCATTGTGTTGTTCCCCCAATGAAAGAATGAGCATGCCGTCAAATCCGCCGACTTCTCCCGAGGCGTCATTCTGCTCGATGTCCTTCCAGGCCCCAGAGCCTTTACGCCACTGCCAGTTCAAGGTTCCGACCGGGTTACCCAGATCGCCCTCCGCAAAAAGACGAACGATCGTTTCATCGCCTTCCGGCTCCATCACAACATTCTCGGGAGACTTGGTGACCGAGGGGGCACGCCAGTCGCTCGGCTGCTGGTAATCGGTCACCGTCAACTTCACCGCCGGGCTCTCGCAGAAGCCATTACCGAAAATGCCACAGTTCTTGTAGCTGGCAGACAGCGTCATACCATCCATTTCGGGAGTTACCGCAGCGATTCGGTAGTGGAATTCACCGTTACGTGGCTGTTGCTCCACCGGGAAAACGTTCTTCCAACTCTCTGGCATTTCTTCGCTCACGATCTGGAGGCCGTCGGCCGTGACAAGCTTCCAGAATTGCTGACCATCACCCACGTATGGCACCGGGGTGCCCGAGGCTGTGAACACAAACTCGACAGGTTCGCCCACCTTGACAGAGGCATCCTGCGGGCCGGAGATCTTTGGTTCGCCAATCATGGGGCCGGTGCGATATTCGTAGGTGGCTTGATAGAGAACAGCTGCGGGCATCTCCCCGTTGTCCGCATAACCAACACTGATCGTCAGTTGATGCGATTCTTCGGCCTCTGTGCTGTAAAAGGTCCAGGGTAGAGACACTTCTCCATCAACGATGTCGTACGGATAACGCCAGCTCTCAGGATCTTCCTGGCTTGTCAGGCTCCACGCCTGAAGTGGGCGACCATCACCGGTGCCTGGGTCCACCAAACCACTAAGCCTCGCGTAGGCAAAGTTACTCGTATTTGTGGGTCCATAGGCGGAAAAGAGCACCTTGTTCAAATCGACTACACCACGCCCGTTGTCCCAGAAGATAGGAGCCTTGGGCAATGACTGAGCGGCCGCAAGTGCACTTGGCTGAGCCCCGTCTTGAGGGGCCTCATCAAAAGCAGTCTCAGAAGGATGAGTTAACAGAGGAGAATCTTCTACAGGAGATAAAATGGGCAGCTCTGGAAACGCTGGCTCAACAACAGCCAGGCGAACTGGTTCAGAGGTCGCTTCTCCCTCTGTTCCTGAGGCAACGAGACGATAAATGCCGTCATCTTCAGTGGTGACGCGTTCGAATCGAAGCACCTTTTCAGCCGCGCTGGGTTGCAGTTCTAGGTCAATATCCGCCCAAGCTTCCGGTGTATCCGGTTGCTCTTCGTAGACCTCGGTGGCTCGCTGCCAACGCACCGTAGCTTCACCGTCAATCCGCACACCAAGTTCAGCAGCATTACCGAGTTCCACCACCTGCGGTTGCGGTTGTTCCACGATGATTGGGCCCTGTTGGCGGGCCGCTGGCACATCGGTATATTCGATAGAATTCTCAGCTCGATCGAAGGTTGAGGCGTGAGCTACCGTAGGTAAAGCGATACCACTGAGGGCAAGTGACCCTGCCATGACAAGGGCAAGAAGACTATTTTTTCGTGACGGATCCACAGTGGGCATTTTCAGGAACTTTCCGTTGAAGCTGAATCGGGCAACGGTGTGGAGGGCCTTGAAAGGCCCTCCACACCGGATCTTCTACTTGATAAATGCAGCGAACTTGGTCAGCTACTTGGTGAAGGTCGCGACCTTGGCACGCGCAGCATCACCGGTTGCCAAACTTCCTGTAAGGAAGCGCAACGTATGGTTACCGCTCGCGAGCGAAGAAGGAACCGGGATCGTCACGGTGAAGTTTCCAGAGGAATTGATACCGGTGGATCCGTATGTCGAGTTGGGCAATGGGCCCGGGCCAATGTAGTACCACACACTGGCAGGTGAAGCACCCTCGGTCGGCCACGGCGTGGGCACCGGGTTCGAGGCAAGAGGATGCGTGTACGCACCGTTATCGAGCTTGATGGCAATCACCGAAGCACCACTGGCGTGGCTCTTGACGAATCCAGTGCCAGAGATAGTGACCTTGTTTGTCGCAGCATTGAACGTGGCTGTGCCAAGCGAAGAGGAATCCACAAACGGACCCTTGATCTCGATCTTGCTCGAATCCGCTAACTTGGAACCCCCACTGCTTCCGGGGTAAAGCCTTACATAGTAATTCTTGCCGATCGGAACACTGGTGGTGACTTCGATGCGCTGGTATATTCCATCGGTCGGAACTCCACTCGCATTGGTCGTGAAGACCTTTGTCCCGTGTATGGAACTACCCTTCCTCAGCTCGACGCGGTACGTCGTTGAGGGACTGAGACCACCGACAGTCGAGGTGAGGAAGTCACCATGCCGGAAGATGGGAGTCGCCACGGTGACTGTCTCGCCTGCAGCACTCGCCGCAGTCGAGACGCCGAGCACCGAGCCCAGCGCGAGCAGAGTCGCGAGCAGCAGAGATACAATCCCCGACTGCTTTTTTACGGTGCGGGGCGAGGCCCCCACCGTTGTTGTTGTGATAGACATTTCTGCCGTATCCTTTCCTGTTGAGTCAGAACTCCGCGTTGACAGCTTCCTACGGCTCGCGGAGCCTGACTGTGGGACTGCGCCGGGTTGACATACCCGGCGTAGTTTCTTATGTCATGGACATGGGCTCACCTGAGAACCTGAGCCGGCATAAGAAGTCTGTGGGCGTGACAGCACGCCATAACCTCGGGCGCTCATGCGAGTGCCTTGAGGACGTCGTCGATAATGCTGTTCATGAGAATCGGGCCACCCGTGGAGGTCCATGAGGAGCCGTCCACCAGGATGATGTGATCGTTTTGGTAAGCGCTCAGCTCCGTGAAACCAGGTACCTTCTCCGCCTCGGCGAGCGCCTTTTCACCACCCTTGATATCCGTGGTGCCGCCCGCGTTCGGATTCTCAATACTCGAACCGCCCAGGGTGCCAAAGAACATGTAATCGGCGTCGATGCTCTTGAGGTTTTCCAGCGACACCGGATCCGAGTGCCCACGGCCCTCACGGTCCTGATTCGGCGGACGTTTGAGTCCAAGATCGGTGGGCGCGCGGCCCGGCAACAGCTCCTTGAGGATAAGCGCAGCACCCGTACCCTGCCAGCGCACAATGGAGAACGTGCTATCGGCGTATTTAGCAAGCTTGGGCTTGGCCTCTTCAACCTTCGCGTCATACTCGGCGATAATCTTCTCACCTTCGTCCACCATGTTGAGGGCCTCAGCCACACGCCTGAAGTTCACACGCCAGTCACCGCCCGCGTAGCCGGTGTAGACAACCGGGGCAATCTTACGACGCGCCGCCACCACGGGCGGATTGTTGTTGACGCTCGTGCCGTCTACCAGGATGAGATCCGGCTTGGCCGCACCGATGGCCTCGAAGTTGGGCTGCGCGATACCACCAAGGATGGGCAGATCGGAGGCGACATCAGCGAGATAGTTGGGAACCGTCTGCTGGCCACGG
>RRZU013581918.1_pt1 | contig 11475 bp, 9 predicted proteins | sample 2165561 | NCBI WGS metagenome assembly RRZU01 (sample SAMN10456909, study PRJNA506462) | wastewater metagenome | isolation source: wastewater sludge | place: USA: Moscow, Idaho | reverse complement strand
GGCTGGAAAGCCGATGAGGGTTTGCCTGCCACGGTGTATTTCCATGATTTCGGGCAGTTCGCCAAAGCTCCAGTTGGTGTAGCGCATGCCTTCGGTGATTGCAAGGGGGCTGGCTTGGCTGGCTGGGCTAGATGGGCTGGCGGGTGTGGCGGTGGCTGTGGTAACAGGAGCACCAGCAGGAGAACCAGTCATGGCGCGGGTTGCGGGCTGCTTTTGGGCTGCAGGGCGCATGGCGGCTGGTGATGCGCTTGTTGTGGTTGCAGCCGTGTCCGCCTGTTTGCTGCTTGGCAGGGCGGTGCGTAGCACGGCTAGCGCCTGAAATGCGCCGCGCGCCTGCCCGCCCAGTTCGGCTTTGAGTGCGCCCAGGTTGCGGCCTGCGCCCAGTTGCCGCCCGTGCTCGTCTGTGATGCGCAGGTGCATAAAGAGGTGGGCGGGAACCATGTCGAGTTTGAAGTCGGTGCGTTTGACATCCAAACTGGTGTGGTCGCGCACGGTTTTGAGTAGTGCGTCTATGAGGCTGCCTTGGGCAAAGCCCGGGGTGTCTTGCAGTTGTGCGGCCAGCCGTGTGGCGCTTTCAGGCAGGGGCACAAAGCGGCTGCGCGGGCGCTGGGGCAGGCTTTTGAGCAGGGCTTGCACTTTGTCTTTGAGCATGCCTGGCACGAGCCATTCGGTGCGTTCTTCTTGCACTTGGTTGAGGGCAAATAGCGGGATATCGACGCTCAAGCCGTCTTTGGGGTCGCCAGGCTGGTGCAGGTAGCTGGCGCGGCAGTCTACGCCACCCAAGCGCACGGTTTTGGGGAACTGGTCGGTGGTGATGCCTGCGGCGTTGTGCCGCATGAGTTCATCCTGATTGATGTGCAGCAGCTTCGCAGTAGCTTTGCTGGCTTGGGTGTACCACTTTTCAAGCTGGTGGGCGTTGCAGACATTGGCGGGGATGTGGGCATCGTAGTAGGCGTAAATCAGTTCTTCATCCGCCAGCACGTCTTGGCGGCGCCATTTGTGCTCGATTTCTTCGATGTGCTGCACCATGCGGCGGTTGGCGGCCAAAAAGGGCAGCTTGCTTTCCCACTCGTCGCCTACGAGGGCCTGGCGGATAAAGATTTCGCGGGCAGTGGTGGGGTCGATGCGGTCAAAATCAACGCGGCGGTTGTTGTAGATGACTAGCCCGTAGAGGGTGGCACGCTCAAGGGCAATGACTTTGCCGCTTTTTTTCTCCCAGTGCGGGTCAAGGAGCTGTTTGCGCAGCAGGTGGCTGCCCGCTTGCTCAAGCCATTGGGGCTCGATTGTGGCAATGCCACGCCCAAACAGGCGGGTGGTTTCGACCAGTTCGGCGCACATGACCCAGCGCCCGGGTTTTTTGCGCAAGTGTGCGCCTGGGTGGCGGTAAAACTTGATGCCGCGTGCGCCCAAGTACCAGTCTTGCTCGTCGCTTTTGCAGCCGATATTGCCCAGCAGGCCCGAGAGCAGGCTGATGTGCAGTTGCTCGTAGCTGGCGGGTGTGGTGTTGAGCTGCCAGCCTTGCTCGGCGGCAACGGTAAGGAGTTGGCTGTAGATGTCGCGCCACTCGCGCACGCGCCGCACGTGGATGAAGTGCTGGCGCAGCAGGGCTTCGTACTGGCGGTTGCTGAGTTTGTGAGTGGCTGGCGTAGGGGCTGCTGTGGTGGCTTGTGTTGTGCCTGCTGCTGTGGCGCTCGCTGTTGGTGCGTTGGTGTTTTGTGTGGCTGGCGGCTGGCTTGCGCTGCGTTGGCTGGCAGGTAGCACGGCTTGCTGGGCGCTTTGTTTGGTTTTGCCTTTGGCGGCTGCTTGTTGCGCTTTGGCCGAGGGCAGGGCGGGCGTGCCGCCGCGTGCGTCAGCCAGCCATTGCCAGAGCTTCAAGGTGCTGGCAAATTCGCTTTTTTCGTCGTCAAACTTGGCTTGTTGCTGGTCGGCTTGGGCTTGCTGCTCCAAAGGGCGGTCGCGCACGTCTTGTACTGACAAGGCTGCAGCTATGACCAGCACTTCGTGCAGTGCGCCGCGCGTGTGTGCTTCAAGCAGCATGCGGCCTACGCGCGGGTCTAGCGGCAGGCGCGAGAGGGCTTTGCCTATTGTGGTGAGCTGGCGGGCATCATCTACCGCGCCGATTTCTGCCAGTAACTGGTAGCCGTCGGCTATTGCCTTTGGGCGGGGTGCTTCAAGAAAGGGAAATTGCTCCACATCGCCCAAGTGCAGCGACTGCATGCGCAAAATAACGCCAGCTAAAGAGGAGCGCAAAATTTCGGGGTCGGTAAACGGGGGGCGAGCAGCAAAGTCTTTTTCGTCGTACAGGCGTATGCAGATGCCACCTGCTACGCGCCCGCAGCGGCCTGCGCGTTGGTTGGCAGCAGCTTGGCTGATGGGCTCGACCAGCAGTTGCTCAACTTTGTTGCGGTAGCTGTACCGCTTGACGCGGGCGGTGCCGCTGTCAATAACGTAGTGGATGCCGGGCACGGTGAGCGATGTTTCGGCTACGTTGGTTGCCAGCACAATGCGACGCTGGTTGTGGCGCTCGAAAATGCGCTCTTGCTCGGCTTGGCTCAGGCGGGCAAACAGGGGTAGCACTTGGGCGGCGCGTAGCAGTGGGCTGTGGCTAAGGTGCTCGCGCAGATGGTCGGCAGCTTCGCGGATTTCGCGCTCGCCTGGTAGGAAAACGAGAATGTCGCCCGCAGCGTGTGGGCTGCTCCAGAGCTCATCAACCGCATCGGCTATGGCAGTGTTCAGGTCGGTATCTTTGCTTTCTTCAAACGGGCGGTAGCGCATTTCTACTGGAAACAGGCGGCCTGAGACCATGATGATGGGTGCAGCTCCCTTGCTGCTGGCAAAGTGCTGGGCAAAGCGCTCGGCATCGATGGTGGCAGAGGTGACGATGACTTTTAAATCGGGGCGGCGCGGCAGTATTTCGCGCAGATAGCCCAGCAAAAAGTCGATATTCAAGCTGCGCTCGTGTGCCTCGTCGATGATGAGGGTGTCGTAGGCTTGCAGCAGCGGGTCGCTTTGGGTTTCGGCCAGCAAGATGCCATCGGTCATCAGCTTGACGGATGCGCCTTTTTGCAGACGGTCGGTAAAGCGCACCTTGTAGCCCACCACCTCGCCTAAAGGCGTGTTTAGCTCTTCGGCAATGCGTTTGGCTACGCTGCTGGCAGCAATGCGGCGCGGCTGGGTGTGCCCGATTTGGCGTGGTTTTTGCCCTGGTGCGGCATTGCATGCGCCTCTGCCAAGCGCCAGCGCAATTTTGGGCAGTTGCGTGGTTTTGCCCGAGCCTGTTTCGCCGCAGACGATGATGACTTGGTGTGCGCGTATGGCAGCCATGATGTCATGGCGCTTGCCTGAGACGGGCAACGATTCGGGAAAGTCAATCTGCAAGGGAGAAGCTGGGGACAAGGCGCACCTGTAAATTCAATAGCAAAGGGAGAAACAAAGGCAAGCTGGCAATTATCGTCTGTGTGGTGCGGTTTTGCTGGACGCAGAGGACGCAGAGGTTACGCAAAAGTCGCAAAAGAATAGCAAAATTATTTATGACTCATTTTCCGCGTTTTCTGCACTATTGTTGCAAACTCTGCGTCGGATATGGTCGTCGTGCTACTTGCGGCGCAAAACAGCCTCATCGGACGCGCACAAATGCCCGCGCCCTCACCGCGTCATTCCCGCGTAGGCGGGAATCCACGGCTGCGTCACTTGTGGGCATGGATTCCCGCCTACGCGGGAATGACGGAAATCAGGTGCATTTTTTTCTGGAATTGGACTTACTGCTTGGGGCGCAATATGGTTGCGGCAATGCTGCTCAAGATGATGGTGGCTATGCCCAGGCAGTTAATCAGGGAAAGTTTGTCATGAAATAGCCAAACGCCCATCAACGCCGAAAACACCAGCCCCAGATACTGCAAATTGGCCACCACCAGCGTTGCGCCGCGCGAGTAGGCGCGGGTTAAGCACCACTGCCCAATGGCAGCCAGCACCCCAACAGCAAGCAGCCAGCCCAGTGTGTTGCCTTGGCGCGGCATGGCAAGCCCGCCATCAAATACAAGGCAGCCCACCAGCCCCATCAACGCTGTGCCAATCGAAAAATAAAAAACGGTGCGGGTATTGGGCTCGCCCGCCTGCCCGAGTGACTGCACCTGCATATAGGCAATGGCAGCCAGCACGCCTGCGGTAAGCCCCGCCACAACGGGCCACAAAGCAAAGGCTTGGGCGTGGTGGCCGCGTGGGTCAAGCAGCAGCACCACACCTGCAAAGCCCAGCAGCACCGCTGCAAATAGCTTGGGGTGCAGCAGCGTGCGCGTTTGCCACCACGAAAGCAGCAACACGATGGCAGCCAGCCAAACGCTGCTCATGCTGTTGAGCACCACGGCAGTGGCAAAAGGCATATGCACAATCGAGTAAAACCACAGCGACATGGCGATAACGCCAGCCAGATTGCGCTTGATATGCATGCCAATGACGGGTGTGCCTAGCGGTATGCGGCGCAGCCACATCAACACCGCAAAAATGGCAATGCCCACCAAGCCGCGGTACATCAAAATCTCCATCGAGCTGTAATAGACCGAGGCGTATTTGATGCACACGCTCATCACAGAAAATGCCAGCGAGGCGAGAATCATCCAAAGGGCTTGCATAGGGAAAAGTGGGGCAGGGAAAGATTGGGAAAGGCGGGCAAATGCAGTCAAGGCGGCAAATGCAGGCGATGCCAGCGCAGGGGCTACGCCAAGAAAAGCCACGCTTGCCGCGTGGCGTATGCTGCCATTGTAGTTGCAGTGTGATAATTTTTAATACACGCAATATTGGTGCGGCTTGGGCTTGGCGTATGCGCGAAGGTGGCTGTGTTTCAAGCAGGCGCGGCAGAGCGCATCAAGTGCGTGTGCTTGTTGCTTGTTGCGTAAAGCCGCGCCAGTGCTTTATTTTTGCGCGGGCGGTGTGTTGGCAGCCGCAACCGATGCGGGCTTGCGCTTGGGGCGCAGCAATGTGGCGGCAACGCTGCTGGTAACGATAATGCCCATACCAAGCCAGCTCAGGGAGGAAAGGCGGTCGTTAAACAGCCACACCCCTATCAGCGAAGAAAACACCAGCCCCAAGTACTGCAAATTGGCCACCACCAAAGCCATGCCGCGGCTATAAGCCCATGTTAAGCACCATTGCCCCAGTGCAGCAAACAGCCCCGTGGCAGGCAGCCAGCCAAAAGTATGCCATTGCAGAGGTGTTAGTCCGCCATAAAACACAAAAGAGCCAAGCAGCCCAATGATGACTGTGCCCACCGAGAGATAAAAAACAGTACGCAACTCTGGCTCGCCAGCTTCGCCCATCGCCTGAATCTGCGTATAGGCAAAGGCCGAGCACACCCCCGAAGCCAGCCCTGCCACATTGGGCCAAAAAGCCCCTGCAACTTGGCTGCGCGGGTCAAGCAGCAACACCACCCCTGTAAAGCCCAGCACCACAGCAGCAAACAGTTTGGGATACGCCAGCGTGCGGGTGCGCCACCAGGCAACAGTCAAAATAATGACACCCAGCCACAAGCTGCTCATGTTGTTAAACATCATTGCCATGGCAAAAGGCAGCTTGGTAATGGCAAAAAACCATAAAGACATTGCCACCACGCCCCACAAGTTGCGGCGCACATGCAGCCCGGGCACAGGCGTTGCCAGCGGTATGCGCCGCGCCCACATCATGGCAGATAGCAGCACAACCCCTGTTATCCCACGGTACAGCACAATCTCCATTGAGCCGTAATGCGGGGATGCCATTTTGATGCATACACCCATCATCGAAAAAAACAAGGCACCAAGAGCCATCCAGAGGGCTTGCATAAGGGGGAATGGGAATATGAAGGAGGTGGTTAAAAAAGTAACGCTACAGATAGCATAGGTACATGCCATGCAACGTGGGCAGCACTTTATGCAGTGCCTTGCGCTGCACAGCGGGCAGTGTGCGCCGTATGCATTGTAGCGGCGGGGGTAGGGCGCGCAAGGCGGGCATTGGGGTAAACGCTTGCAGGGGTTTGCTGCTTCTAGTGGGCATTTTGTGCTGTTTTCACTCTTTGTTTTCAATCAACTGGAAACATATGCAGTCGAGTAATCTGCAACAATCACCAACTCTGAAGAACTTCGGAAACGCTGATGTATTTTTTCAAGGAAGAGAGAGCCCATAAAGCCGTCATTCCCGCGCAGGCGGGAATCCATCGGCAGAAGGGGCGCAGATGTTGATTACCGCCTGCACGGAAATAACAGGCGATTGCGTTTTATACGAAACTGGAACAAATCAGCGTTTCCCTGACTTTGTAACTTTTGCCGCCAGTTTGCTGGCTGGTTTTTTTGATTGAATGGCTTTATGGCGCATTTTTTAGAGCTTGTGATGCAATGGCTGGCATTGCCACAAAACGGGCTTTCAACTGTATTTGTTGTTTCCTTTATCTCGGCCACCTTGTTGCCCTTGGGCTCGGAGCCCGCCGTATATGGGCTGGTGGTGCTGCGGCCTGATTTGTTTTGGCCAGTGATACTGGTTGCCACATTGGGCAATACGCTGGGAGGAGGCGTAAGCTGGTGGATGGGGCTGGGTGCAAGCCACGCCGTGCATCACGTGCGCAAAGGAAACCGCATAGAGCTACGCGCCCTGAGCTGGCTCAATAAGTTTGGCGCAAAAGCCTGTTTCTTTGCTTTTTTACCTGCCATTGGCGACCCCCTATGCGCGGTAGCTGGCTGGCTCAAACTGCCATTTTGGCCATGTCTGGGCTGGATGGCGGTTGGCAAGTTTCTGCGTTACGTGCTTATGACGGCGCTGCTGCTATGGGCAGTGCCCGATGGCTGGCTTTCCAAGCTGCTGCATATGGCGGGCTAAACAAGGCAGCATCACTGTCAAACAGGTTTGCCGCCCAGAGTGGTTTTTATCAAAAAATGCCACAAGCAGTATTTATGCGGCTTGCAGCCCTAAAATGCCCCGCAGCCCGCATAAACACTGCTTGCTTAGATAAGGACGTGATATGGCTGTGATACAGGCTTGTGCTGGGCTTTGGGGGGCTAAAACACGCTGCTACTTGGCCTAGCGCTGCCTGCTCTTCATGGCACGCTCAACCTCGCGTTTGCCTTCGCGCTCTTTGATGGTGTCGCGTTTGTCATGCTCGGCCTTGCCTTTGGCTAGCGCAATATCGCACTTGATGCGGCCGTTTTTCCAGTGCAGATTAAGCGGCACCAGCGTGTAGCCCTTTTGCTCAACCTTGCCGATAAGGCGGCGTATCTCGGCACTGTGCATCAGCAGCTTTTTGGTGCGGGTTGCATCAGGTGTGACGTGGGTGGATGCGGATTTGAGAGGGTTAATCTGGCAGCCAATAAGAAACAGCTCGCCATCGCGCACTACCACATAACCGTCAGTCAGCTGCACCTTGCCTTCGCGTGCGGCTTTGACTTCCCAGCCGTACAGCACCATGCCTGCTTCGTACTTTTCTTCAAAAAAATAGTTGAAAGCGGCTTTTTTGTTATCGGACATGCGGTCGGAACCGGTTTTTTTCTTGGTGGCCATATAAAAATGAAATGAAAACGGTATATCCCGTGTGGGCAATGGTTGGCTATTTACAATGTGGCCATTGTATGAAATCTATCCATAAATCCGTTGTTGTTAATTACAGCCCGGCTGAAATGTTTCAGCTGGTTAGTGATGTGCCTGCCTACAGCCAGTTTTTGCCCTGGTGCGATTTTTCGCGGGTGTTGCAAACCACACCTGAAGGAAAAATTGCCGAGGTGGGCATTGGCTTGTTCGCCGTGCGCCAGAGTTTTACCACGCGCAATGTTGAGCAGCCCGGCAAGCAGATTGATATGCATTTGGTGCGCGGGCCATTTTCGCAGTTAAGCGGGCAATGGCGTTTTGCGCCAGTGGGCGATGATAACGCCCGCGCCTGCCGTATCGACTTTCAACTGCGCTACAGCTTTACCAACCTGTTGCTAGCCCGCTTGGTGGGTCCCTTGTTTGACAAAATCGCCTGCAACATGGTGGATGCTTTTATCCAAAGGGCAAAAAAGGTTTATGGCTGAAACAAAATCTGGCTCATGCCCTTTATCAGAGCAAACGCTTGTCACTATTATTGCCGTTTATGCGCCGCAGGCACGCACGGTTGTTGAAAAGCACCTGCAATTGCCCGTGGGCAGCACTGTTTGGCAGGCACTGCAAGCGGCTGGCTTCAGTGAGTTGCCCCAAGTACAAGTCATGCATCAAGCCATGCTGCAAGCTGCCGAGCCAGATGCCAAGGCACAAGCCGCTGGCGGCTGGGCGTGTGGCGTATGGGGCAAGCAGGCTGCGCCCGAGCACGTTTTGCGTGATGGCGACAGGGTTGAGCTATACCGCCCCTTGCTGGTAGACCCTAAAACAGCACGGCGTGAGCGTTTTGCACGGCAAGGCGCTAGAACAACAGGCTTATTTCAGCGGCGCAGGGTGCTTTCCGATAAAGATTCGGCTTAAAGCACAGCGGTTTGCACGCGCTTTAAGCCACCAAACTTTATGCAGCCAAACGTGCTTGCGTGGCGCGTGTTTTTGTGCCTGCCTCTTACTCGGCTTTGGTGGCGCTAAACTCTTTGTATGCAGCCAGCGCATTGGCTGAATACATCAGCGAAGGGCCGCCACCCATATACACGGCCATGCCCAGTGCTTCTTCTATTTCGGGCAAAGTTGCGCCCAAGCCAACCAGTGCTTTAACGTGAAAGCCGATGCAGGCATCGCAATGGCCAGCAATGCCCAGCGCCAGCGCAATCAGCTCTTTGGTTTTTTTGTCCAGTGCGCCGTCGCGTGTGGCAGCAGCGGCCATATCGCCAAATGCCTTCATCAAGTCGGGCATATCGTTGCGCAAAGGGGTGAGGTTGGCAGAGATGGCGCGGGTGTGTTCGGTGTAGTTGGGCAGGCTCATGGTGAAGGCTCCTTATGAAAAGTCGTGCATGAATAAAGATGATGCCAAGGCGTAGCAATGCTATCAGCCTTGGCATAGATTGGCAAAAAAGGGCATCAGATGTGCAGGGGCTTGCAGAGCACCTGATGGCGCGCGCAAGGCGGCGGGATTTACGCCTCTTGCTCCAGAAAACGCTGCGCATCAAGTGCAGCCATACAGCCTGTGCCCGCGCTGGTGATGGCTTGGCGGTAGTTGTTGTCTTGCACGTCGCCAGCAGCGAATACGCCTGCCATGCTGGTTTGGGTGGCAAAACCGTTTTGCCCGCCACGGGTAACGATGTAGCCGTTTTTCAGTTCAAGCTGGTCTTTGAATAGCTCTGTATTGGGTGCGTGGCCAATGGCGATAAAGCAGCCTTGCACGGCAACATCTTCGGTGGCGGCAGTGTCTACGTTTTTCAGGCGCACGGCGTTTACGCCTTTGTCGTCGCCCAGCACTTCATCAAGGGTGGCGTGCAGTTTGAGCACGATTTTGCCTTCACGCACTTTGTCCATGAGCTTGTCAATGACGACGGCTTCGGCGCGGAAGGTGTCGCGGCGGTGAATGAGGTAAACCTTGCTGGCAATGTTGCTGAGATACAAGGCTTCTTCTACGGCGCTGTTGCCGCCGCCCACTACGCAGACGTCTTGGCCTTTGTAGAAAAACCCGTCGCAAGTGGCGCAGCCGCTTACGCCACGCCCCATAAAGGCTTGCTCGGAGGGCAACCCCAGATATTTGGCTGAAGCGCCTGTGGCGATGATGAGTGTGTCACAGGTGTAAGTACCGCTGTCGCCTGTAAGCGTGAAGGGGCGCTTGCTTAAGTCGGCGGCGTTGATGTGGTCGAATACGATTTGTGTGTTAAAACGCTCGGCATGCTCTTGAAAGCGTTGCATCAAGTCAGGGCCTTGCACGCCTGCTACATCGGCAGGCCAGTTATCAACTTCGGTGGTGGTCATAAGCTGGCCGCCTTGCGCCATGCCTGTAATGAGCAAGGGTTGCAAGTTGGCGCGGGCGGCGTAGATGGCAGCAGTGTAGCCCGCTGGGCCAGAGCCAAGAATCAGGACTTTTGCGTGTTGTGGTGTAGTCATATCGTGTTTGTACCTGTAAGATTGCGGGGGAGAAAATAAGATGTCAGATTATGACATTTAACGAAAATATAAACTATTTGAACGGGCTTGAAAAGCCACAGTAATTAGTGGGATTTTACTAGCCTGGCACCAAGCAGTTTATTACGCGTAGTTTCATCTCTTGGATGTGTCTACCACATTGGGTTATGTTCGCTGTATTGGCCTGCATCAGGCTTGCAAGGAGAAGTTAAATGGCTATTGTTTCAAATCTGGATTTGATTCGCCGTGTGCCGATGTTTAGAGATTTGTCTGTGATGCAATCGGGCATTGTTTCGGCTTCGGTGCAGAAAAAGCGCTACAAACGCGGCGAGTTGATTGTGGAGCTGGGCAAGGTGTCTAATGCGCTTTTTATGATACTGGCGGGCAAGGCGCGGGTGCTCTCGCAAGATGAGCGTGGGCGGGAGGTCATTATTGCTACGCTGGATGTGGGCGACTGCATTGGCGAGATGAGTTTGATTGATGGGCAGCCGCATTCGGCAACGGTGCGCTCTGAAGGGCAAACAGATATGCTGGTGCTCGGGCGCGATGCTTTTGTGCGCTGTTTGCAGGAAAACATGCCAATGGCAGATAGCGTCATGCGCAGTTTGGTGCACAGGCTGCGCCAGGCCGACAAGCAGATTCGCTCCTTGGCTCTCATGGATGTGTATGCGCGCGTGCTGTCTGTGTTGCAAGATATGGCCGAAGAAGATGGCAACGGCGAGAAAATTTTGCGTAAAAAGGTTTCGCGCCAGGATGTGGCCAAAATGGTTGGCGCTTCGCGCGAGATGGTAAGCCGAGTGATTAAGCACTTTGAAGAAAATGGCGTGTTGGTAGCGCGCGAAGATGGCAGTTTTGTGCTGCAGGGCGGCCAGTCTTTGGGTTAATCTTCAATGTGTCATGGGTGCAGGGCGCAAACTGGGCGGCTTGCGCCTGCGGTCGTGCTGGTGTGCAACTGCTGCTGACAAGAATCTGCTGCTGACATGCATCTGGCAGGCGGCTGGCAAATCACTGCTTGAAAGGGGTTTTTATGGACACTTCTTTGCATGGGCATGGCTGGCTGTATTGGGCGCTGCTTTCCGCGTTGTTTGCGGCGCTTACAACTATTTTTGCCAAGGTTGGCATTCAAAGTCTGGACTCGGATTTTGCAACGCTGCTGCGCACGGGCATGGTTGTGCTGCTGCTTTCGGGTTTTGTCGTGGCAACAGGTAAGTGGGGCAGTTTGCAAACGATTGCGCCCAAAACTTGGCTTTTTCTGGCGCTATCGGCCTTGGCAACTGGCGCATCATGGGTTTGCTATTTTCGCGCCCTGCAAATCCGGCAGACAGCGCAGGTGGCGTTGGTAGATAAGTCCAGTCTGGTTTTGGTAGTGCTGCTGGCTTTTGTTTTTCTGGGCGAGCAGCCCACATTGCGCCAGTGGTGTGGTATTGCCTTAATCGCCTCTGGAGTGCTGGTGCTGGCGAG
>RRZU012672088.1_pt1 | contig 11477 bp, 9 predicted proteins | sample 2165561 | NCBI WGS metagenome assembly RRZU01 (sample SAMN10456909, study PRJNA506462) | wastewater metagenome | isolation source: wastewater sludge | place: USA: Moscow, Idaho | reverse complement strand
TGGCGGCCGCGGCGGCGTGCGCCGCGCGCGAGTGGGGGGGGTGTCGAGCAGGGTGCGGCGTTCGGCCGCGCCCTGTGTGTGTCTGGGGGGGAGGCAGGCCCTGCTAGAGGGGAGGAAGTCCCCCTAGAGCCGCTGGGAGATGACCTGGGCTACCTTAACTCCCGAGGCCCCCGCCTGGGCAAGTCCCCGGGTGACTCCCGCGCCGTCGCCGATGGCGAAGAAGCCGGGGAGGGCGGTCTCCAGCTCATTGGAGAGGGTGATACGGGAGGAGTAGAACTTGACCTCCGCGCCGTAGAGCAGGGTGTCGTAGTTGGCGCTGCCCGGGGCCAACTTATCAAGCTGATAAATCATCTCAATGATGTCGTCCAGCTGCCGCTTCGGCAGCGCCAGGCTCAGGTCGCCGGGGACGGCAGCGGTAAGGGTGGGCTGTACGAAGGACTTGGCCATGCGGTGCTCGTTGGTACGGATGCCGCTTACCAGGTCGCCAAAGCGCTGGACCAGCACCCCTCCGGCCAGCATATTGGAGAGCGCGGCGATGTGCTTGCCAGACCGAGAGGGCTGGTTGAAGGGGGCTGTGGAGCGGGTGGAGACCAGGAGGGGGAAGTTGGTATTCTCGCTTCTGAGCTTGGGGTCGGAGTAGGAGTGGCCGTTGACCGTGTTAATGCCCTCTACATTCTCAGCCACCACATGGCCGTAGGGGTTCATGCAGAAGGTGCGCACCTGATCGCCGTACTGCTTGGTGCGATAGACCAGCTTTGACTCATACACCACATCGGTGATGTGCTGGAAGACCTTGGCCGGCAGCTCCACCCGCACACCGATGTCCACCTGGTTGTTGATGAGAGGGAGCCCCAGGTCGGTGCACTTGTTGGCAAACCACTCGGCCCCTGAGCGACCGGGCGCAGCGATGAGCCATTTGCAGTCCACCCCGTCCCCCTTCTCGGTGTGGAGGCGGTAGCCCTCCTCCCCCAGGGGCTCGATCTCCTTCACCGTGCTGCGGAAGCGGTACTCCACCCGCTGGCGGACCGTCTCATAGATGCTCTGGAGGATCTTCAGATTGTTTTCGGTGCCCAGGTGCTTGCACTGGGCCTGGAGCAGGTGGAGGTCAAACTCCAACGCGCGCCTCTCCAGTGTCTGGGCCTCGGGGGTGGAGGTGGAGAATATCTGGTCTGTGGCTCCGTGGGCCATGTTGATGGTGTCCACGTAGTAGATGAGCGCCATGACCTCATCCTTGGGCATGAAGTCGGTGAGCCACCCGCCAAACTCTGTGGTGAAATTATACTTTCCGTCAGAGAATGCCCCCGCGCCGCCAAAGCCGCACATGGTGTCGCACACCGGGCAGTGAATACACTCTCGCACCTTGCCCGCCACGATGGGGCAGCTGCGGCTGTAGATATCGTCCCCCAGCTCTAGGGTGACAATCTTCAGCTCGGGGTGCCGGAGGGAAAGCTCGTACCCCGCGAAGATACCGGCGGTGCCGCAACCGATGATGGCTACGTCATACTTTGTGTTCATGGGACATCTCCTACTTTTTACGATTTCGGCCATTTGACCTAAACGTAGTATACCACAAAGTAGGCAAACCGTATAGAGTTGAACCCGCTATTTCTTCCCCAGTGTCTCCACCTCCACGCCGGTATAGTACCATTTGATGATTTCCTCATAGGTCTTGCCCTCCCCGGCCAGGGCGTTGGCCCCGTACTGGCTCATACCCACCCCGTGGCCGTACCCGGTGACCGAGAACTGGACCAACCCATCGATCAAACCTAAGGTGAATTGGGTGGAGCGCAGACCAAAAAGGGTGCGCACATCCATCCCCGATACCTCCACCCCCCCGATGACCAGCTTCTCCACGCCCCCCACCGAATTTTGTATTACGCCGGAGAACCAGCCGCTCTCCGGCCCGGAGAAGTCGGCCTGGGGATACTGGGAGCGGAAGATGGACTGAAAGCCGTCCACTGTCAGACTCATGGTACTGTGGTAATTGGGTACCTCCTCCCCCTCGGGGCTGGTCACCCCGGAGAGATAGGGTACTGCATTACCCCAGACCTCCGCCGCGGGTAGGGTGTGCCCGGCGGCAGAGGAGAAGAAGACCGCCTGGATGGGTACGCCACCGTAGGTGGCCACCATGCCGTCGGTCTCGGTCACGGCCTGGGCGATCTTCTCGGTATAGCGCTGGGCCTCCTCCCCCCAGGTGGCCGCCGCCGCTTCCGGTGTGATATAGGCCTGGCAACAGGTAATATCGGTGCACATATCAGCGTCTGGATGGTTGTCCACCGTGGCGGCCATCTTAGCCACGGCATAGGTGCGGGCGGCCACGGTCTGTGCCTTAAGCGCCTCCGCATGGAAGGAGGCGGGCATCTCCGCGGCCACCACCCGCCAGAGATAGTCGGCCAGATTGGTCTGGCTCACCGTGCCGTCGGGGAGCTTGACCCGGACGGGGACCCCCCGGTCCACCGCCCCCCCTGCCTGGGGCATGGGGCTGGGCGCTGTGTCGGGCGGGAGTGTAGCGCTGGGCGCTGGACTTGTGGGGGGGGCCACCAAGGGCTCCCCGTGGATGAGAAGGAGTGGCATGAGAAAGAGGAGGAGCAATAGGGCCAGTGAAACGGCAGTGATTTGGGCCAGCCCCGCCTTTTTGTCCGCGCTCCGATGCTTTTGCAAGAAAATTCACCTGCTTTCCGTTGACGCTTCTTTGGAATCGTAGTATTGTATTCTAAATCTAGTGCTGCTCCAGGAGAGGAGAGTTTTTTCATGTCCACCGAACACGACCTGTCCATGGGCTTTGTGAAGAGTCTATGCGGGGAATTTGAAAAGCATAACCGAATTGACCCGGTCTATTATGAAAAATGGGATGTGAAGCGGGGCCTGCGCAATGCCGACGGCACCGGCGTCATGGCCGGCGTCACCCAAATCGGCAATGTACTGGGCTATTATGTCCAGGATGGCGAGCGCAACCCCATGGAGGGGCGGCTCCTCTACCGGGGCATCAACGTGGCCGAGCTCATCGATGGCTTTGTGGGCGAGGACCGCTTCGGATTTGAAGAGACGGCCTATCTCCTCCTCTTCGGGGCTCTGCCCACCGAGGCACAGCTCTCTATGTTCAAGGGGGCGCTGGTCGCCCACCAGGACCTGCCCCCCATGTTCACCGAGGATATGATTCTTCGGGTCCCCAGCCCCGACCTGATGAACAAGCTCTCCCGGAGTGTGCTCTCCCTCTACTCCTACGATGACTCCCCCGAGGACAGCTCTCTGGAGGGGGAGCTGGGCAAGGCCATTGCCCTCATCGCCCGGGTGCCCCTCATCGTGGCCCACGCCCACTCGGCCAAGCGCCACTACTACGACGGAGAGAGCCTCCACCTCCACCGGCCCCAGAAGGGTCTGTCCATGGCTGAAAATTTCCTCTGGTCGGTGCGTCATGACAACCACTTTACCCAGGAGGAGGCCAGGCTTCTGGACCTGTGCCTGGTGCTCCACGCCGAGCACGGCGGCGGCAATAACTCGGCCTTTGCCTGCCGGGTCCTCTCCTCCTCCGGGACTGACATCTACTCCTCCATCTCAGCGGCCATCGGCTCCCTCAAGGGCCCCCGCCACGGCGGCGCCAACAAAAAGGTCATGGAGATGTTCGCCCATATCGAGGACGGTGTGGCCGACTGGAAGGACGAGGACGAGGTCTGCGCCTACCTGGGCAAGCTCCTGCGCAAGGAGGCAGGGGATGGGTCGGGCCTGATCTACGGCATGGGCCACGCCATCTACACCCTCTCCGACCCCAGAGCTGTCCTTCTGAAGAAATTTGCCCGCAGCCTTGCCGAGAAGAAGGGTGTGCTGGAGGAGTTCCAGCTTTTCGAGACGGTGGAACGGCTCACGCCCCAGGCCTTCCTCCAGGTGAAGGGGGAGTCCAAGGTGGTGTGTGCCAACGTGGACCTCTACTCGGGCCTGGTATACAAGATGATGGGCATTCCCCAGGAGCTCTATACCCCCCTCTTCGCGGTGGCCCGCATGGTGGGCTGGTGCGCCCACCGGATTGAGGAGGTCTATAACCCCGGAAATAAAATCATCCGTCCGGCCTACAAGGCCGTGGCCCCCACCCGCTCCTTCATCCCCCTGGACCGAAGAGGATAAAAAACCGCACAGCCTAAGCTAGCTAAGGGGGGGCTACGTCCCCCCCCTTAGATACAAACAGGGCGCGGCCTTCGGCCACACCCTGTTTGATACCCCCTTCACTTGCGCACAGCGCAAGCGGCTGCGGCCGCCACGGCCACAGGCAGCGATGTCCTCCCCAGGCGCATGTCCTGGTCCGGACTCCATTTTTATCTTTTTTCCGCCTGCGGTGAAAACTCTGCGAGGCTTCCTGAGGCAATGCCTTTACTCCGGGGCGGTGGGTAGTGAGATGACAAAGCTGGTGGATTTTCCGTTGCTCTCCGCCCGGATGGTTCCCCCGTGGCGCGCTACGATTTCGCGGGCAATGGCCAGACCCAGTCCCGCGCCCCCGGTACGGGTGGAGCGGGCTGTGTCCAAACGGTAGAATTTCTCAAAAATGCGGGCCAGCTCCCCCTCGGGAATCTCCAACCCCTCATTGGTGATGGTGACCTCCACCCACTCCCCTGCGGCCTGTGCGGCAATCTGCACCTCGCCGCCGGGTGTGGAATAGCTCACTGCGTTTTTGAGCACATTGTCAAACACCCGAACCAGCTTGTCCGGATACCCCTGCACGGTAAGGTGGGGGGCCAGGGCGATGGTGCACTTCAGGTTTTTCTCTGCAAAGAGGGGGTAGAACTCGTCCGCAAGCTGCTCCAGCAGCAGCGTGAGCTGTACGGGGACCCGCTCGTCCTCCACGCCGTCCAAATCCATCCGGGTAATGTCGAAAAACTCCTCCATCAGGGCCTGGAGCCGCTGGGCCTTCTCCAGGGCAATGCCGGTATACTTGGCCCGCTGGGCTCCGTCCAGCCCGGGCTCCCCGTCCAGCAGGGCCAGGTATCCCACCACCGAGGTGAGAGGGGTCTTCAGGTCGTGGGCCAGGAAGGCCACCAGGTCCTGCTTGCGCTGCTCGGCCTCCCGCTCTGTCTCCTCCCTGGCGCGAAGCTGGCGCTGGATGGCCCGCAAGTCCTCCTCTACGGGGGCCAGTTCCCGGGGAAGGGAGATCTCGCCCCCGCGCTCACTCACCACCTGGCGGGTGGCCCTGCCAATCTGGTCCATCCATCGGGTAAATCGGCCCATCGCCAGGTAAAAGGCCACCAGCATGAGTACCCCCATGCCCAGTGTCAAGATATCCCGTTTGTTGTTGCGGATATAAGTCTGGTAGAGTGCCAGGCCCTCGGCCTCGGTCCTACCTGAGATATGCTGGGTCCACCAGAGAAAGATTCGGGCGAAGGGGTCCTGGAGGACGCCGTCCACCACCACCTCCTGCAGGAAGATGCCCAGCCCCATAGCGATGGCGGTACCCACGATGACCAGCAGGAGCATGCTCAGCTTAAGCCGGGTATATCTCATGTCCTTCCCCTCCATATCCCCTGTCCTTGTTGGGCCCATTATACAGGAATTCCCTCCCCCTGACAACCGCCCCGGCACGGACTGTCAAAGAACCATGGCGGGCCCTGCACCGGACACGGCCCCTCTTCCACTATTTTAATTCCGCCGGAGACCGTACGGAGGTGTAGTATGGGTAAATACATTCTCGCCCTGGATCAGGGCACCACCAGCTCCCGCGCCATTCTCTTCGACCGGGCGCAAAACATCGTGGCCCTGGCCCAAAAGGAGTTTACCCAGCTCTACCCCCACGAGGGTTGGGTGGAGCAGGATGCCATGGAGATTTGGTCCAGCCAGTACGCCGTGATGATGGAGGTCATTGCCCAGTCGGGGGTGGTCCCCGGTGAGATCGACGCCGTGGGCATCACCAACCAGCGGGAGACCACCGTCCTCTGGGACAGGACCACCGGCCGTCCCATCTACAACGCCATCGTCTGGCAATGTCGCCGCACAGCCCCCCTCGTGGACGCCCTCGTGGCCGAGGGTCGGGGGGATCACATCAGAAAAACCACCGGTTTGGTGCCTGACGCCTATTTCTCCGCCACCAAAATCAAGGGGCTTTTGGACCACGTGGAGGGGGCGCGGGAAAAAGCGGAGCGGGGAGATATTCTCTTTGGCACGGTGGACTCCTGGCTCCTCTGGCGACTCACAGGCGGCGCAGTCCACGCCACCGACTACACCAATGCCTCCCGCACCATGCTCTATGACATCCACCACCTGTGCTGGGACAACAAGCTCCTCTCTGCGCTGGACATCCCCTCCGCCATCCTTCCCCAGGTGGGGAACTCCAGCCAGGTTTACGGCCACACCGAGATCCTGGGCCGCAAGGTGCCCATCGCGGGCATGGCGGGAGACCAGCAGGCCGCCCTCTTCGGCCAGACCTGTTTCTCACCCGGGGACGCCAAAAATACCTACGGAACCGGCTGCTTCCTGCTTATGAACACAGGGGAAACCCCCTTTGAGAGCAAGAACGGGCTGCTCACCACCATTGCCATCGGCCTGGAGGGGCGGGTGCAGTACGCCCTGGAGGGCTCGGTCTTCGTGGGTGGGGCGGTCATCCAGTGGCTGCGGGACGAGCTGGGCCTCCTCTCCGAAAGCCGGGATGCAGAGTATTATGCCCAAAAGGTGAGCGATACCGGGGGTGTCTACCTGGTGCCCGCCTTCACCGGGCTGGGCGCACCCCACTGGGACATGTATGCCCGGGGCTGCATGGTGGGACTGACCCGCGGCACGCGGCGAGAGCATATTATCCGGGCCGCCCAGGAGTCCATTGCCTACCAGGTGGCCGACCTGGTGCAGGCCATGGAGGCTGACACCGGCCTGCCCCTCAAGGGTCTCAAGGCCGACGGAGGTGCCAGTCGGGACCGCTTTCTCATGCAGTTCCAGGCCGATGTCCTGGGTACGGAGGTCCGCCGCCCCGTGGTGCGGGAGACCACAGCCCTGGGCGCCGCCTATCTGGCCGGTCTTGCGGTCGGCTTTTGGTCGGGCCGGGAGGAGATCGCCGGGCTCTGGGCCTGCGACGCGGACTATACCCCTATGCTGGAGGAAACGCGCCGCCGGGCCCTCCTCTCCGGCTGGCACAGGGCGGTGGACCACAGCCGGGGCTGGGCAAGGGAATAATTTCACCTTGGCACAGAAAGCCTCTTGACTTTCTGTGCCAACATGTGCTATGATACCTATGCTCTTCTAATGTACGACCCAGACTCACAGTCATGTAAGTCATCGTCCGTTCGTTTGATGACATACAGGTTGTGGGCTTTTTGTATTTAGGGGCAAATATTTATAGGAGGTACCACTCATGCAGGGTACTGTGAAATGGTTTAACGAGACCAAGGGCTTCGGCTTCATTTCTAACGACGAGGGCAGCGGCGACGTGTTCGTGCACTTCTCCGCCATCCAGACCGATGGCTTCAAGACCCTGGCCGAAGGCCAGAAGGTCTCCTACGAGACCGAGCCCGATCCCAAGGACGCCGGCAAGCTGCGCGCTGTCAACGTTCGCCCTCAGTAAGTTCGTTCTCCGGGGTTTGCCCCCTGGATACAAAAGGCGTGGCCGGTCCGCATGGACCGGCCATGTTTTTTATATCCGGAGGGGGAGTATGTGGGTGGAATCACCCGTATCATGTAGAAATAAGGAGTGAGAGCCATGGAAACGCGGAGCTTCCCCGCCATCGGCGCGCCCATCTCCCTGCTGGGCTTTGGCGGAATGCGACTTCCCACCGTCGGCGGCCCCGGCGGTGAGGTGGACCGGGTGGCGGCCCACGCCCTGCTATGCCGAGCGCTGGAGCAGGGCATCAATTATTTTGACACAGCCTATCTGTACCACGATGGTAAGTCGGAGGAGATTATGGCCGAGGTGCTCTCCCTGCACCCCCGGGAGGGCTACTACCTGGCTGACAAATTCCCCGTCTGGCTTGCCAAGACCCCGGAGGACGTGGAGCGCATTTTCTTTGAGCAACTGGAGCGCTGCCGCACGGATTATTTTGACTTTTACCTGGTCCACTCCCTGGACGCGGAGCACTACACCCATTTTGAGGAGCTGGGCGCGTACGACATCCTTCGGAAAAAGAAGGAGGAGGGCAAAATCCGTCACCTGGGCTTCTCCTTCCACGACTCCACCACCGTGCTCAACACCATTCTGGCCGGACACGCCTGGGACTTTGCCCAAATCCAGCTCAACTACCTGGACTGGACCCTCCAGGACGCCAAGGGCCAGTACGAGGCCATCACCGCCCAGGGTCTGCCCGTCATCGTAATGGAGCCGGTGCGGGGCGGTGCCCTGGCCAAGCTGTCGGAGGATGCCGCCGCCATCCTGACGGCCGCCGTCCCCGGACGAAGCGTGGCCTCCTGGGCCATCCGGTTCGCCGCCTCCCTCCCAGGGGTGATGACCGTCCTCTCGGGCATGAGCAGCCAGGAGCAGCTGGAGGATAACCTCTTCACCATGACCCCCTTTGCCCCGCTCTCACCGGAGGAGAGCAGTGCGCTGGACAGGGCCTTGGCCGCCTATCTCTCTGCGGGCACCATCCCCTGCACCGGGTGCCGCTACTGCATGGACTGCCCCTTCGGGGTGGACATCCCCCGGCATTTCGCCCTCTACAACCAGTACCGGCTGGACGGCCGGGCCAGTCATTTCACCAATACCTATGAGTTCCTGGGGACTGCGCACCAAGCCACCCGGTGCGTCCGCTGCGGGGCCTGCCTCCCCCTTTGCCCCCAGCATATCGCCATACCCGACCGCCTAGCCGAAGTGGTGAGCGCGGTGGAGGGCGTCCCCTCCACGGACAGCTGACCGACCCTTCCATGTATCACCTGTTTGGAATGCCCGTAAGACCATCCTTTGTTGCAATGCTTGATGGATGCTCCACCAAGTCGTCTTCATAGCTCTGTGTGTGGCAGGAGAGCAAACGGGTGCAGCTCGCCAAGGAATTGAATACCAGCCTGTCAAAAGAACCGCAGTTTTCATCATACGAAAACTGCGGTTCTTTTGTGAGCGCTATCTGGCTCAAAATCCTCTGAGAACAAATGAAAATCGTCTAAAATCCTTAGATTCTAGACGATTTCATGGTGGAGACAGTAGAACTCGAATCTACGACCCCTCGCGTGTGAGGCGAGTGCTCTACCGGCTGAGCTATGCCTCCGGATAAACTGTGATACATGGTGACCCGTACGGGAATCGAACCCGTGTTACCGCCGTGAAAGGGCGGTGTCTTAACCGCTTGACCAACGGGCCATTTTAAGGTTCCGCGGGGCGCCTGGCGCCCCGCGGACTCTGGTAGCGGCACCTGGATTTGAACCGGGGACCCTACGGGTATGAACCGTATGCTCTAGCCAGCTGAGCTATGCCGCCATGGTTCCCTGCCCAAAGAGGACATGAGCTAGTATAGCCGAAATATACCTGCTTGTCAATATGTTTTTCACATACCCGGGGAATAAAATAGGGTGGCGGCCCCACACTCCGCAGGGCCGCCGTGGGGGACATTAGAATGAGCAGCCGAACATCTGGCTCAGGAGCTGCCGAAGAGAATTGCAGTTAAAGTTAAAGTTGCACATAGTTGTCTGCCTCCATTATTTAAGTAGTGTCTCGCGAGGACAGTGTAATTGTAACCCTTTTGTAACTATTTTTCAATGGTAGGTATTTGGATAAATTGGATGCTTCCTTATCCGATGAACATCTGTGTCCAGTAGTTGCCGTTGGCCACGTAGCCTACGCCGATTTGGGTGAACGAGGCGTTAAGGATATTGGCCCTGTGGCCGGGGGAGTTCATCCAGGCGTTAACCACCTCCTGGGGGGTGCGCTGGCCGTAAGCGATGTTCTCCCCGGCAGCGCGATAGGAGATGCCAAAGGCCTTCATCATGTCGAAGGGGGAGCCATAGGTGGGGCTGGTGTGGGAGAAGTAGTGCTTGTCCACCATGTCCTGGGACTTGTAACGGGCCACCCTGGAGAGCTCCCAGTGGGTGGAGAGCGGGGCCAGGCCATTTTGCTTGCGGGCTTCGTTGGTGAGGCGGATGACTTCGCTCTCATAGGCGGAGACACTGCTGTCCAGGGTGGGGATGTTGAGGACCTGTCCGGGGTAGATCAGGTTGGGATTGGAGACCTGGGGATTGGCCTTGATGATTTCGCTGGTGCCTACCTGGTACTTGACGGCCAGCTTCCACATGGTGTCCCCCGAGGCCACGGTGTGGGAGACGGCAGCCGACGCCGCCGAGGAGAGCAGGGCTACGGCCAGAGTGGCAGCAGCAATGGTGCGTGTCATTTTTTTCATAGTAAAATACCTCCTGACCAAGAGGTTAGCACCGCCAGCAGTGCCGCCGCAATGCAAAAATACTGGAAAGAGAGGGGGAATCCGCCCGAAAAAATCAACTTCCCTTTCCCCTATAAAAGGTGTATACTATAAACAGTGACCGCCTCCCCAACAGGGGTTTTTGCGGGAAAGAAAGGGAGTATTACCATGGATTACAATGAAAACGGAGGCTTGCCCGGCCAGTATCACGAGGGTTATGGCCCCGTCGAAAGCGTAGGACGGTACACCGCCCGGACCTTTCTGTGGATGTTCCTGGGCCTGGGAGTCACCTTCCTCACCGCGCTGGGGCTGGTGGCAAGCGGACTGATCGCATGGGTCTTTTCGATTCCCTATGTCCAGATTGTCTTGCTGGTTTCCACGCTGGCGGTGGTTTTCATCCTCTCCAGTCGGGTTCAAAACATGTCAGTGGGCGCAGCCAGGGCCATGTTCTTTGTCTACGCCATACTCAACGGCATCGTCTTCTCGGTCTATTTTCTGATTTATGATGTGTTCAACCTGGTCCTGGTCTTCGGCGCCACAGCTCTCTACTTCGGGGCCATGGCCATCTTCGGCTGGGTAACCAAGGTAGACCTGTCCCGTATCCGGAATGTGCTGGTGGGTGGACTCATCTTCCTCATCGTCTTTGGCATACTGTCCCTCTTCCTGCCCATGGGTGGCTTCGACCGAATCCTCTGCCTGGTAGGCATCGCCATCTTCCTGGGCTTTACCGCCTATGACACGCAGAAAATCAGGGCGTACTACGCCGCCTTCCAAGGCGACCCCGCCATGCTCAGCAAGGTCTCCATCCTGTCCGCGCTGGCGCTCTATCTCGACTTTATCAACCTCTTCCTCTACCTCCTGCGCATCCTGGGCAGAAGGAGAAACTGAGCCAAATCGAGTAGGAGGTCACCCATTCATTGAGTGACCGTCCTCTCAGTCGAGTAGCAAAGAGGAGTTTCACCTCAATGCTCTCACGGAACCGTACGTGAACCTCTCGGTTCATGCGGTTGAACCTACCAAAATAGTTCATCCATCCTCGTAGAATTGGATTTAGTGACTCAGCTATCAGTTCAAGCTTGCTTCCTGGTCTCTTGTGCAATTCTAGTGACTTCACTTTGGCTTTTAATGTCTGTTCAGCTCTTTTACGCACAGATTCATGAGCAATTCATGGTTTGG
>RRZU012035084.1_pt1 | contig 11477 bp, 10 predicted proteins | sample 2165561 | NCBI WGS metagenome assembly RRZU01 (sample SAMN10456909, study PRJNA506462) | wastewater metagenome | isolation source: wastewater sludge | place: USA: Moscow, Idaho | reverse complement strand
GACAGCGTTTATCAGCAGCTGTTTCAATGGCTGGCCGATAAAGGCCTATAGCGCATCCATCAGCTGCTGCCGTAGAGCTTCTGCTTCAGCAGCGTTTGATGAATCGGATGCTGCCTGGGCATCAGCTCAATCAGCCGCTCCACCGCATCAATGGCTTCAGGAAACCGCGCCACATGGCGCAGCAGCACATCGGTTTCATTGGCCTTGAAAATCGCATCGCTGAGGCGCGACTCTAAACAGTCCCGCCAAGCGCATAAAAATGGACTTTCTGTTTTCGCCAGGAAAACGCCTGAACACAGTTTCAGCGCAGATTCGATATAGCCGGCGTCCAGCGCCTGCTCCGCCAGCAGGAAGTCCGCTTCAACGTTGGCTAAAATCCGATAAGGCCGGGATCCCAGCATGCCGCCCAATACATCGCGCAGCTGCGACATTTCCGCTTTTAACGTGCCGATACTGACCTTGCGCTCGCCATAGAGCGCCTGATGCAATGTATCTAAGGTCATGCCCTGCGGACACAGCGCCAAAATCGTTAAAATTTCAATCTGCCGCGGAGTCATGACCAGCACTTTGCCGTTAAACAGCACTTGCGAGGCCGAAAATGCCCGAATATACAGCTGCTGCTTATACTGCTCCTGCAGCGCAGACTGAATAATCGAAGCGCAGCGCTCAGCAGCCAGCAAACCTAAGCTATTGTGATTTTTCCATGTCGTGGATAAATCAATCACCCCCAGAATCTGCTTGGAATAAGGGTCAATAATCGGCGCGGCATAGCACACCCAGTCATGAATGGACGCCATATAGTGTTCATTGGAAAAGACGCAGCTGGATTGCTGGGTTTTTAAAGACAATGCCAGCGCATTGGTGCCGACCAGTTCTTCTTTCCATTGCCCGCCCTCCATAAAATGCACGCTTTCAGCTGCGCTCTGCATTTGCTGGCTGGAGGCTGTCCATATAATGGTGCTGCCGACATCCCCAACCGCCACCACCATCGAAGACTGCTGCGCAATATGCTTTAAATCTTCAGCGCAGTGTGTCAAAGCCTGCTGCAGCGCATTCGGCGCCTGCTTGGCCACAGGCAGCATAGGCGCCGCCGAACGGCCTTGAGGAATTTCGGCGGTTCTGGAGCGCTGCCAGGAACTGTGTATGCTTTGCCCCAGCAGTTCAGCATGCATGGGCGATAGGCTGCTGCTTTGCCTAAATTTCTCTATTTGCTTCCTTTTTTCTACTAAATTCTGCATCACTGTCATCCTTTAGCTTCTCAAGCTATGACTGATCATCTATCCCTGTAATTGCTATCCTTGTAACCATTTGTCTAAAGGTTGTAAACCGTCATTCAACCAACCTTTTTCCAACCTTATATTAGGTATGCTAGTTAAATAATGTACAAAAGTACCTTATACCAAAGCAGTAAGCTTTGAGATAAAGCACACCATAATAAGCAAAGGAATTTTCATATGCGTTACGTCGATCCCAATCAACCCGGTTCAAAAGTTCAATTTAAATCACAATATGAAAACTTTATTGGCGGCAAATGGGTGCCGCCTGTAAATGGAGAATACTTCGGCAACATCTCCCCTGTCGATGGCAAAGTATTCACTCAAATTCCGCGCTCCTCTGCCGCTGACATCGAATTGGCGCTGGATGCCGCCCATGCAGCCAAAGCATCGTGGAATAGCGCCTCTCCCACCACACGCTCGAATCTGCTGCTGAAAATTGCAGACCGCCTGGAGCAAAACCTAGAACTGCTGGCTGTGGCGGAAACTTGGGACAATGGCAAGCCTGTCCGTGAAACTTTGGCGGCGGACATTCCTCTAGCGATTGACCACTTCCGCTATTTTGCAGGCTGCATCCGCGCGCAGGAAGGCGGCATTTCAGAAATTGATGAAGACACCATTGCCTATCATTTTCATGAGCCGTTGGGCGTGGTTGGGCAAATCATTCCGTGGAACTTCCCTATTTTAATGGCGACGTGGAAATTGGCGCCGGCATTGGCCGCAGGCAACTGCATTGTTTTAAAGCCTGCTGAACAGACCCCTGTCAGCATTCTGGTTTTGGTGGAGCTCATTCAGGATTTATTGCCGGCGGGTGTACTGAATATTGTCAATGGCTACGGTGTCGAAGTGGGCCGCCCGCTGGCGACCAATCCGCGCATTGCGAAAATTGCCTTTACCGGCTCTACAGCTGTTGGCCAGCAAATTATGCAATATGCCACCGAAAATATTATTCCTGTGACGCTGGAACTCGGCGGAAAATCACCAAATATCTTCTTTGAAGACATTATGGATCAGGATGATGATTTCCTGGATAAAGCGCTGGAAGGCTTTGCGATGTTTGCCTTAAACCAAGGTGAAATCTGTACCTGCCCTTCTCGTGCCTTAGTGCAAGAAAGCATTGCAGATAAATTCTTGGAAATGGCGGTAGAACGTGTAAAACGCATCAAGACGGGTCATCCGCTGGATACCGAAACAATGATTGGCGCGCAGGCATCTCAAGAACAGCAAGAAAAAATCTTGGGCTGCATTGCCACAGGTAAAAATGAAGGCGCTCAGCTGATTACCGGCGGCGATCCACGCAATGAAGTAGGCACAGGTTTCTATATTGAACCGACCATTTTCAAAGGTACCAATGACATGAAGATTTTCCAGGAAGAAATCTTCGGCCCTGTGCTTTCAGTCGCAACCTTTAAAGACTTTGATGATGCGATTAAAATTGCCAATGACACCATTTACGGTCTAGGCGCTGGGGTTTGGTCACGTTCAGCGCATACCTCTTACCGCGCTGGCCGCGCAATTCAAGCGGGCCGTGTATGGACCAACTGCTACCACATCTACCCTGCGCATGCAGCCTTTGGCGGCTATAAAAAATCAGGCATCGGCCGTGAAAACCACAAAATGATGCTTGATCATTATCAGCAAACCAAGAACCTGCTGGTAAGCTACTCTACCAAAGCAATGGGCTTCTTCTAAGCTGTTCATTGATCCATCTCAAAGAAAAAGCGGACGCCTGTCCGCTTTTTTCACTTTTTATTCACTCAAATCGGCCGATTCTGAAAATCTGCCGAATTTAAAACAATCAAATTGCTGCGCACCTAAGCACAGCAAAAACAAGATCAGCCAAACCGCTGCAATTCGACGCATGCTGAACACTTCCAAAAAAATCCTGTCTTCAACATAGGCAAAATAAACGATCTAATCTAATATCAAATTTATAGCAACCTATCTCTTTTCAAGATATGAAGACCCTGAAACAGTTTCAATATTTCATTGCCATCGTCGAGCACGGCAGTTTTACCGCCGCTTCTGAACAGCTTTTTATTGCCCAGTCCGCCTTAAGCCGGCAGATTAAAATGCTGGAAGAAGAGATTGGATTCTGCTTATTTGACCGCACGGACAAGAAAATTCAGCTGACAGCGGCAGGCCAATCTTTTTATCAAAAGCTGAAAATGCATTTATTGAACATTGAACATTCCATCGACGCCGCGAACAGCATTGCCCATGGACGCGGGCGCTGCCTGCAGCTGGCGCATTCCAGCAGCATCGTGATGGATTGCATCAAAATTCAGTCTCTGCATAAACTCTGTGAAAAATACACACTCGAAGTGGAAATCAGCACCCTGTCTTCCGAACAGCAGATCGAAGCCGTCCTGAATGGCCGGATTGACCTTGGCTTGATTCGTCCGCCAACCCGCCGCAATTTGCAGGATGTGCACTGCGCCGAACTGTATGCGCAGCCGCTCTATGCTGCCGTGCATCAGGATGATCCTTTTTTTCAACACAAAGACTGCATCAGTATTGCCGAATTAAGCCAACAGCAATTTGTCTCCACACCGCATGCGGAGCGCGGCGGATTAAGCTATTTAGCTGCAAATTTATGTATCAATCATGGATTTTATCCGCAAAAATCATCCATCCGCTCACGCAAGGCCTGCCAGCTTGATTTAGTTGATGCGGGCCTCGGCATTTGCATTGTGCCGGAAGAGTTCCGCAGCCAGCTTCCTGCTGCCGTCAAACTGATTGCGCTTGATCCCGCGCCTGCGCCATCCAAAGTTTGCTTGATTTGGAGTAAAACCGCCGATGAAGCGGTGCATCAAGCTGCCGCTGAGCTGCAAAAAAGTTTTATCGGCGCTGATCAATAGCGCATGATTCAGCCAAGCAGCCGTTTAGGAATGCTGCCTGGCCCGCTGTGCGGCATATAGCAGCATCTGTTCGCCCATCTGCTGATCTTAAGGTCCCCAAAAGCCATGATGCGTGAATTTTTAACAGCGGACTCTGGATAAAGGCGGCAAATCCAGACCTAAATAGGGCTGATTTTTCGGTGATGCAGGATCGATTGATAAAAAAATGCAGAATTTGCATATTTTAAAGCCGCGCCGCCAAATTGAATGACGCTTTATGCGCCTGCGATATAACTTTGTCATTTTTCATTCTTTTCAATCGCTTAAAGATTATACACATATGCATTCTTTTGAAATAAAGCCGACTTTAAAAGTCGGCTCGGACTGTGTATAACAATGAACCTGAAAGGGAAAATGATAAGCATAGGCAAAGAACGCAAAAAAACGTTAGACTATGCAGCAATCCATACAAGTTTAGTGTCTTCACAGAAGACGAAGAAGAAGGTGAAGGCTGATGCCGCTCAATACAGTTGAAGAGCTCGTCGCAGATATTCGTGCAGGCAAAATGGTTATCCTCATGGATGATGAAGACCGTGAGAATGAAGGCGATTTAGTCATCGCAGCGACTCATGTGCGCCCTGAAGACATTAACTTCATGATTACCCATGCCCGCGGTTTAGTGTGCTTAACACTCAGCCGTGAACGCTGCGAACAGCTGAAACTGCCGCTCATGGTGGATGCCAATGGCGCGCAGCACGGCACAAACTTTACGCTGTCTATTGAAGCAGCCAAAGGCATTTCGACAGGCATTTCTCCTGCTGAACGCGCGCATACCATCCAAACGGCGGTTGCTGCGCATGCCAAACCTGCAGATATCGTCCAGCCGGGCCATATCTTCCCATTAATGGCGCAGCCGGGCGGCGTACTGCACCGCGCAGGCCATACCGAAGCCGGCTGTGACTTATCACGCTTGGCAGGTTTAGAGCCAGCATCGGTGATTTGTGAAATTATCAATGAAGACGGCACGATGGCGCGCCGACCTGACTTGGAAGTGTTTGCAGAAAAACACGGCCTGAAAATCGGCACCATTGCGGATCTGATTCATTACCGCATGACCAATGAGCAGACGGTTGAACGTATTGACCAGCAAACACTGGATACCGAATACGGCACCTTTGAATTATTCCGCTACCGTGAAATCGGCAACCCGGATATTCATTTGGCGCTGGTGAAAGGTGAGCCTAAAGCAGGTGTCACCACAGTCCGTGTACACGGCTTCAGCCCTGCACGCGACTTGCTGAAAATCAACAAGCAAGACGGCGAACCCGCGTGGAATTTAGATAAAGCGCTGAAAGAAATCGCCAACAGCGACCGCGGCGTCTTAGTCTGGATTGGCCAGCGCCATTTGCAGGACTTGGGCCCAGCCCTAGACAGCCTGTGTTCGCCAAAACCGACCAAATCTAGCGCCGCGCTGTCTCAGCAGTACCAGACCATTGGCGTGGGCGCGCAAATTCTGCGTGATTTAGGCGTCGAAAAGATGAAGCTGTTGAGTTCACCTTTACGCTTTAATGCGCTGTCAGGCTTTAACTTAGAAGTGGTGGAATATATCACCGCAAACCAAACATCAGAGAAATAATCGAGGTTGCTATGGCAGTTCGCCGTATTGAAGGTATGTTACATCTCGCGAGCGAAGGCCGTTACGCGATCCTGGTTGGCCGTTTTAACAGCTTTGTTGTCGAACATCTGCTGGACGGTGCAATTGATACATTGAAACGTCATGGCGTATCAGAGGATAATATCACTGTTGTTCATGCACCAGGCGCATGGGAACTTCCAGTGGTGGCTAAGAAATTAGCGGAAACTGAACGTTTTGATGCCGTGATTGCGCTCGGCGCAGTGATCCGCGGCAGCACGCCTCACTTCGATTTCGTTGCTGGCGAATGCGCGAAAGGTTTAGGCGTTGTTGGCCTGAATACGGGCCTGCCGGTGATTAATGGTGTATTGACTACGGACAGCATTGAACAGGCGATTGAACGCTCGGGTACAAAAGCAGGCAATAAAGGCGGCGAAGCTGCCTTGACTGCTATTGAAATGGTTAACTTGTTAAAGGCTATTTAACGCTATGTCGCAAACACTTCAAGCAACTTATGCAGCAAAACGCAAAGCACGCCGTTTTGCTGTGCAAGGAATTTATGAATGGCAGATGAGCCACAATCCAGTCCATGAGATTGAAGCACGCACGCGTGTGGAAAATGCCATGCACAAAGTGGATCTAAGCTATTATCATGAATTGTTGACTCAAGTGGTTGCCAATCATGAAGCATTGGATGCGCTCTTAATTCCTGTACTGGACCGCGAACTTTCTGCGCTGGACGGCGTAGAACGGGCGGCGCTCCGTCTTGGCGCCTATGAATTGAAAGAGCATCTGGAAATTCCATACCGCGTTGTTTTAGACGAAGCGATTGAACTGGCTAAACATTTTGGCGGCGCAGACAGCCATAAATACATCAATGGTGTATTGGACCGTTTAGCAACGACTCTACGTGCAGCAGAAAAGCAGCAAGCTCAATAATTTAAGTTGATTTGCGCGTATGGCTGAGTTCTCAATTATCGACACCTATTTCAACCGCAAGAATGCAAATTCTGTCGATTTAGGCGTCGGGGATGACTCAGCCCTGCTTACCCCTCCTCCGCATCAGCAATTGGTCATTTGCGCCGATACTTCGGTTGCTGGCCGGCATTTTCCCCTCGATACACATCCGCATGCCATTGGCTGGAAATCTGTTGCCGTCAATTTATCTGATATTGCCGCAATGGGCGCGAAACCGCACAGCATCTTATTGGCATTGAGCTTACCCCAAATTGATCACGGCTGGCTCAAAGGCTTCAGTCAGGGCTTATACGATTGCTGCGATCAATTTGGCGTAAGTTTAATTGGCGGCGATACAACACAAAGCCCCCACCTGACAATTACCGTGACGGCGCTCGGCTGGATTGAATCCGGCAAAGCGGTGACCCGTTCAGGCGCGCAGCCCGGTGATTTCATCTGCGTCAGCGGCACGGTTGGTGATGCCGCTTACGGCCTGCGGCATTTAGGCCATCCGCTGCAAAAGCGCCTGGACTATCCCTCTCCGCGCTGCCAGCTTGGACAGCAGCTGAAGGGTCTGGCATCCAGCATGATTGATATCTCAGACGGCCTGGCGCAAGACCTAGGACATATTTTGGATGCCTCAAATGCGGGCGCAATTGTGCATTTGGAAAGCCTTCCCGTCTCTCCTGAAGTTGCAAAATTAGAACAAGAAAAAAAATGGCAGCTGGCTTTAGCCGGTGGCGATGACTATGAATTATGCTTTACAATAAGCTCGGACAACTATCAGCTGCTAATTCAGCAAAAATTAGATGTAAATCTTACAATTATTGGACAAATTACCCAAAATTTGGGATTAACTTATTTACAGAATGGCGTAAATTGTTCCATTCAATTTCATGGGTATCAACATTTTGCATAAACCGGCAATCAACTTCAAGCAAATGAGCTGGCGGGAACGCTGCATCGTGTTTTGCGGTGTTGGCTTTGGTTCTGGCCTAGCGCCCAAGGCGCCGGGCACCTTCGGTTCCGCATTTGCTTTACTGTTCATTCCGCTCTGGCTTGCAATTGGCTTTTCCGGCACCATTATTGCGATTATTCTAATGTCGCTCATTGGCATCTATATCTGCGGCCAAACGGCCAAAGTCATGGGTGTCCACGATGATGGACGGATTGTATGGGATGAGTTTGCCGGCCAGTCCATTACTTTCTTGCCTTTGATTTATCTGGGCTCAATGAGCTGGTTTTGGGCACTCACCGGATTTGGCCTATTCAGACTGTTTGATGTCTGGAAGCCTTGGCCGATCAGCGTGATTGACCGTCAGGTTGGCGGCGGTTTCGGCATTATGCTGGATGATATCATTGCCGGTATTTGGGCTGCGCTCTGTATCTGCATTTATTTTTATTTCACGTCTATATGATAAATACTCCTAGGATCTGACATGTCTACTAGCGTTATCATTCTCGCAGCAGGTAAAGGGACACGCATGCGTTCCAGCTTGCCAAAAGTCCTTCAGCCGCTTGCTGGCCGTCCTTTGCTTGGCCATGTCATCGAGACTGCAAAAAAACTTCAAGCTGATAATATTATTACAATTTATGGACATGGCGGGAATCTTGTTCAAAACGAGTTTGCACATGAACACGTGCAGTGGGTAGAGCAGGCTGAACAGTTAGGCACAGGCCATGCGGTTAAAGTCACCCTGCCTGTGCTGCCGAAAGACGGCCAAGCTTTGATTTTATCCGGCGATGTGCCTTGCATTAGCCAGCAAACCCTGCAAAAACTGCTGGATGCCGCGCAACATACCGGCATCGGCTTAGTGACACTGACCCTGCCTGATGCATCAGGTTATGGCCGCATCGTGCGTGAAAACGGCAAAATTCAAGCCATTGTGGAGCATAAAGACGCTTCTGATGAACAGCGCCAAATTAAAGAAATCAATACCGGCATTTACTGTGTCAGCAATGCCAAACTGCATGAGTGGCTGCCGAACTTATCCAACAGCAATGCGCACGGCGAATCTTACCTGACGGATATCGTGGCGATGGCGATCGCAGACGGCTTAGAAGTGGCTTCGGTCGAACCCGAACGCGCTTTTGAAGTTGAAGGCGTGAATGACCGCGTGCAGCTGGCGGCTTTAGAACGTGAATTCCAAACCTATCAGGCCAAGCTGCTGATGCAGCAAGGCGTGCATCTCATTGACCCAAGCCGCTTCGATTTGCGCGGCCAGCTGACTGTCGGCCAAGATGTGCGCATCGATATCAATGTCATTATTGAAGGCGACTGCGCATTTGGCGATAACGTTGAAATCGGCGCAGGCTGCGTGATTAAAAACACCACCATCGCCGCTGGCACCAAAGTGCAGCCATACAGCGTATTTGACAGCGCCATTGTGGGTGAAAATACTCAGATTGGCCCCTTCTCACGCTTGCGCCCAGGGGCAAAACTGGCGGATGAAGTGCATATCGGCAACTTTGTTGAAGTGAAAAATTCCAGCATTGGATTGGGCTCTAAAGCCAATCACTTTACCTACTTAGGCGATGCCGAAGTCGGCGCAGGCTCTAACATTGGCGCAGGCACCATTACCTGCAACTATGACGGCGCCAACAAATTCAAAACCATTATCGGCGATGCCGCCTTTATTGGCTCCAACAGCTCGCTGGTTGCGCCTGTGAAAATTGGCAACGGCGCGACCGTCGGCGCCGGTTCAACTATTACCCGTGATGTCGCTGACAACTGCTTAGCCGTAGAACGCTCTAAACAATTTGTCAAAGAAGATTATCCGCGTCCGCAAAAGATTAAGAAATAAGAGGGTTTTACTATGTGTGGTATTGTCGGCGGCATTGCTGAACGCAGCATTACAAATATTTTAATTGAAGGCTTAAAGCGCCTTGAATACCGTGGCTATGATTCGGCGGGTGTTGCGCTGATTAACGGCGGTCATGTACTGCGCGAACGCCGCGTCGGGAAAGTGGCAAATCTTGAACAAGCCGTGAATGAATCGCATATTGCAGGTTCGCTCGGCATTGCGCATACCCGCTGGGCAACGCACGGCAAGCCGACTGAAAACAATGCGCATCCGCATGTTTCAGGCAATGTGGCTGTGGTGCACAACGGCATCATCGAAAATTATCAAGAACTCAAAGATGATCTTGAAGCGCTGGGTTATGTTTTCACTTCACAAACAGATACTGAAGTGGTTGCGCATTTAGTCAATGATGCGCTGAAATCTACCCCAAGCCTGCTGGAAGCTGTGCGCCAAGTGGTGCCGCAGCTGAAAGGCGCTTATGCGCTGGGTATTGTGCATACCGACCATCCTAATGAATTGATTACGGTTCGTGAAGGCTCGCCGCTGGTCATTGGCGTCGGCATTGGCGAAAACTTCATCAGCTCTGACCAGCTGGCGCTGCTGCCGATCACCAACCGCTTTATCTACCTGGAAGAAGGCGATATTGCCCGCTTGACCCGCACCAGCATTGAAGTCTTTGCTGACGGCAAGCGTGTTGAGCGTCCAGTGAAAGAACTGGATGCAACGGTCAGCAACGCCTCTAAAGGCGAATACAAGCATTACATGCTGAAAGAAATTTATGAACAGCCGGAAGCGATTCAGCAAACGATTTCTCAAGCCCTCAACGGCAACAGCCTGCGCGCGGACTTCCTGAAAAATGCGGAAGCGGATTTCAGCCAAATCCAGCAAGTGCAAATTATTGCCTGCGGCACCAGCTACCATGCCGGCATGATTGCCAAATACTGGTTTGAACAGCTGATTGATGTGCCTGCGCAAGTTGAGATTGCCAGCGAATTCCGTTACCGCTCACCAGTGATTGTCGGCAGCACGCTGTATATCTGCATTTCCCAATCTGGTGAAACGGCTGATACTTTAGCGGCGCTCCGCGACACGCAAAAGCGCGCCGCGGCCAAAGGCCTAAGCATCTCAACCCTGACCATCTGCAACGTGGCAACATCATCGATGGTGCGTGAAACCAACCACAGCCTGCTGACTCTGGCAGGCCCTGAAATTGGGGTGGCATCAACCAAAGCCTTTACCACTCAATTGGCGGCATTGATGCTGCTGATTCTAAAAATCGGCCAGGTCAAAAACACCATCTCTGCTGAAGAAATTGCAGCCATTACCGCTGAATTGTGGCATACGCCAAAAGTGATTTTGGATACCCTGCAAAACAATGAAGCCATTCTGCGCCTGTCTGAATTGTTTAAAGAAAAGCAGCATTGCTTATTCTTAGGCCGCGGCACGCAATTCCCGATTGCACTGGAAGGCGCGCTGAAACTGAAAGAAATTTCTTATATTCATGCAGAAGGCTACGCTGCCGGCGAATTGAAGCACGGCCCATTGGCGCTGGTTGACAATGACATGCCGGTGGTGATTCTGGCGCCGCAAGATGACATGCTGGACAAGCTGAAATCCGATATGGAAGAAGTTCAAGCGCGCGGCGGTGAATTATTTGTCTTTGCCGATGTCAACAGCGGCATTAAAGGCAAGGATCGCCAGCATGTCGTACATGTGCCGAATATCAGCGCTGTTTTGGCTCCAATCGTCTACAGTATTCCAGTACAATTGCTGTCATACCATGTTGCCGTCCTGCGCGGCACTGATGTAGATCAGCCTCGGAACTTAGCCAAATCTGTAACTGTAGAATAAGTACAGACCATAAAACTGAAAAGGCTGGTTATTCCAGCCTTTTTTATGCCTATTAGATGAGAATAATGATGACCCAACTGACCTGTTTCAAAGCTTATGATATTCGGGGCAAACTCGG
>RRZU012708322.1_pt1 | contig 11478 bp, 8 predicted proteins | sample 2165561 | NCBI WGS metagenome assembly RRZU01 (sample SAMN10456909, study PRJNA506462) | wastewater metagenome | isolation source: wastewater sludge | place: USA: Moscow, Idaho | reverse complement strand
GCCGTTCGTGCCGATGAGACAGACCACCTCGCCCTGGTCGACGGTGAAGCTGATCCCCTTGACGGCCTTGATCTGGCCGTAGGAGACGACGAGGTCCTTGACCTCGAGCATCGCGCTCATCGCCCCTCCTCGTCGTCGTGGGCATCCGGCCCCTTCGGCGTCGTCGCCTCGAACGCCGGCGCGTCGTCGGCACGCGGCAGCCCGCCGTCGTCGGCGGGATCCGGGTCGTCGGTGCCCTCACCGGTGCCGATGTAGGCCTCGATGACCCGCGGGTCCGACTGCACCTCCTTCGGCGTCCCCTCGATGAGCGTCTTGCCGCGCACGAGGCACAGGACCCGATCGCAGAGGTTGAAGATGAAGCGCATGTCGTGCTCGATGACGACGACGGCCAGGCCGCTGTCGCGGATCTTGAAGATGAGCCGCTCGGCATCGCGCGTCTCCTGCGGATTCATGCCCGCCGTCGGCTCGTCGAGGAGGAGCACCTTGGGGTCCGTGGCGAGCGCCCGCGCGATCTCCAGGCGCCGCTGGTCACCGTAGGGCAGGTTGCGGGCGAGGATCTCGCTCGTGTGCCCGAGCCCGACGTAGTCGAGCAGCTCCTGGGCCCGCTCCCGCGTCTCGGCCTCCTCCCGGCGGTACTTCGGCCCGCGCAGGATCGACGTGAGAGGCCCCGCCGACGTGCGGCAGTAGCGGCCGACCATGACGTTCTCCAACGCGGTCATGTTGGCGAAGAGGCGGATGTTCTGGAACGTCCGGCTCATGCCCGCGATGACGACCCGGCGCGGCTTGGGTGGCACAACGTCGCCGGCGAGCCGCACCTCGCCCTCCGTCGGCTTGTACATGCCGGTGAGGCAGTTGAAGAAGGTCGTCTTGCCGGCACCGTTGGGGCCGATGAGTCCGACGATCTGCCCCTCGTAGACGGTGAGGTCGACGTTGTCGACGGCCGTGAGGCCACCGAAGCGCATGACGACCCCGCGGGCCTGGAGGAGCGGCTCGCCGGTCTGCGGCCGTGCGTCCTGCACGTCCGTCGTGGCTGTGGTCATGACGTCTCCTCCGCGAGGTGCACCTTCTGGATCTGCTCGGCGAGTTCCTCGTCCTCCTCGTGGAACTCCAGCTTGCGCCGCTGGCTCGGCACGAGGCCCTCGGGCCGGAAGCGCATCATGAGGACGAGCAGGAGGCCGAAGAGCAGGAGCCGGTACTCACTGAAGAAGCGCAGCTTCTCCGGGAGCAGCTTGAGCAGCACGGCACCGATGAGCACACCGCCGACCGTGCCCATGCCGCCGAGGACGACGGCGGACAACAGGAACGCGGACTCGAGGAACTGGTACTGGTCCGGCGTCACCGACACGTCGTGGTGGGCCTTGATCGTGCCGGCGAGACCGGCGAGGAAGGCCCCACCGGCGAAGGCGAGCAGCTTGAGACCGAAGACGTTGACGCCCATCGCGTCGGCCGCCTTCTCGTCCTCGCGGATCGCGATCCAGCCGCGACCGATCCGGCTGTTGTTCATCCGCACGAAGATGAGGATGATGAGGGCGAGCACGAGCAGGAGCAGGAAGTAGTAGTTCGCGAAGCGCGTGAGCACGATGCCGAAGATTTCGTGCCGCTGCCCGAAGTCGAACCCGAAGAAGTTGAGCTCGGGAATGTTCGGGATGCCGTTCGGCCCATTCGTCAGGTTCGGCCCGTTGTTGCCGTCGAGGTTGAACATCGCGTAACGGAAGATCTCACCGAAGGCGAGCGTCACGATCGCCAGATAGTCACCCGAGACGCGCAGGGTCGGTGATCCGATGATGAGACCCAGGAGCGCCGAGAAACACGAGCCGATGAGCACCGTGACGATGAACGGCGGCGTCCAGTTGATCGTCGCGAAGGCCGATCCCGACAGGATCGCCCCGACGTAGGCACCGGCGCCGAGGAAGGCGATGTAGCCCAGGTCGAGCAGGCCGGCGAGGCCCACGACGACGTTGAGGCCCAGCGCCGTCGCCGCGAAGATGATGACCTGCGTGGCGATCGACATGTGCGCGTCCGACCCGCTCTGGGTGAGCGGGAACGCGAAGGCCGCCGCGAAGGCCGCGAGCATGAGGACCCGGCTGTGCCGGGAGCCGATGAGGCCGAGCCAGGTGAAGAGTCGACCGCCGGAGACCCCCGCGGCCGCCGCGCCCACCCCGATGAGCAGGAGGACGAACTGCCACGGGTCGCGCAGCCCGAGGGCGTAGGCGACGAGGACGAGGAAGCCGGCGACGCCGACGATGATGACCGTGAGCTCGGCCCACGACGGCAGCGACACCTTGGTGATGTCACGCCGCGGACGGTGCTGCAGGAGCAGGCTGCCGACGAAGAGGGCGAGCGTGCCGACGAGCGTCACCCAGGCGCCGGGGTCGGCGTTGATGAGGCCCTTGGTCTCCATCGTGATCGCCAGGAGCACGATCGCCATGTAGGCGAGGGCACCGAGCGAGAGCCCGCGCAGCGCCTTGCGGACGTCGACGAACGCGCCGGCCTTGGTGAACGGCCCCTTGGCCATGAGCACGAAGACGAGCGCGAGGATCCCGAGCACGAGCATCGTGAGCTGCACCGGTGCCGGGTTGAAGTTCAGCGAGAGGTTGCCGAGGACCTTGGGCCGCCAGCACCACGACAGGAGCGAGCCGACGATGAGCAGGAGCGCACCGGTCAGAGCGATCGGCCAGCCCAGCGGGGAGCGGGGCACGGAGACGGAGAACTTGCTCATGCGCGATCCACCACCCGGGCGCCGAGGAGGCCCTGCGGCCGGAAGACGAGGACGAGGATGAGCAGCGCGAAGGCGAAGACGTCCTTCCACGTGCCCCCGATGAAGGGGATCCCGCTGGCGAGGGCCTCGGCGACGCCGAGCGCGAGGCCGCCGACCACCGCGCCCTGCACGTTGCCGATGCCGCCGAGGACGGCTGCGGTGAAGGCCTTGAGGCCGGCCATGAAGCCCATCTTGAAGTCGATGTTGTTGTTCTGCAGGCCCTGGGCCACTCCGGCGATCGCGGCGAGCGCGGCACCGACGGCGAAGGCGATGACGATGATCTGGTCGACGTTGATGCCCATGAGGCGCGCGGTGTCGGGATCCTGCGAGACCGCCTGCATCGCCCGGCCCTGCTTCGTCTTGCTGATGAACCACCAGAGGAAGACGGCGCAGACGAGGAGGCAACCCATGGTGAAGAGCGCCGGGCGCTGGATCTGCACGGGGCCGAGCGGGATGGCGGAGCCGGTGACGACGTCGATCCGAGGGAAGGGGATCTTGGACTTCGCATTGGGGAAGCCGGGGATGACGCCGTAGAAGAGTCGGATGAATTCCTGCAGGAAGATCGAGATACCGATCGCGGTGATGAGCGGCGCGAGTCGCGGCGCATTGCGCAGCGGTCGATAGGCGATGCGCTCCATGAGGACCGCGGTGACGACGGAGGCGATGATCGCGCCGATCACCATGATCGGCAGGACCCAGATCGAGGTGTTGTCCTTGAAGAGCATGAAGTACGTGCTCAGCGCGCCGAAGGCGCCGATCATGAAGACTTCACCGTGGGCGAAGTTGATGAGTTGGACGATGCCGTACACGACGGTGTAGCCCACGGCGATCAGCGCGTAGAGCGAACCGTTCGTCAGCCCGTTGACGAGCTGTTGGAGAATGTCTCCCATAAGGGGCCGACCTCCTGTCCTGGGTTATCGGAGGGGTTATCGGACACACCGCTTCGGGCGGCGGGGTTCGCCCGCCGCCCGAAGCTTGGATGTGAAAGTGGATCGGCCTACTTGAATTCGTCGGTCTTGACCGGCGCCCACTTGCCGTCCTTGACCTCGTAGACGGTGAGCACGCGGGTCTTGGAGTCGCCGTACTGGTCGAAGGCGACGGTGCCGGTGACACCCTCGAAGTTCACCTTGCCGACCGCGTCGACGGTGGCCTGACGTGCGGACTTCGCGTCGGTGGCGTCCTTGAGCGAGGTCTTGAGGCCCTCGATGATCGCGTTCGCCGCGTCGTAGGCGTACGCGCCGTAGGCGGCGGCCGGCTCCTTGTAGCCCGCGGCCTCGTAGGCCGAGAGGAAGGTCTTGCCCTTCTCGAGGCTGTCGGTCGGCGCGCCGACGGAGGTCGCGAGGTCACCCTCGGAGGACTTGCCACCGAGCTCGATGAACTTGGCGTCGAAGATGCCGTCACCACCCATGAGCGGCACGTTGAGCCCGGCGCTCTTCATCTGCTGCGAGAGCGGACCCGCCTGTGGGTACTCACCGCCGTAGTAGACGGCCTGCGGGGCCGACCCCTTGACCGCCGTGATGGCGGTCTGGAAGTTGGAGTCGTCCGGGTTGATCGTCGTCGCCGCGGAGACCGTACCGCCCTTGGCGGTGAACTCCTTGGTGAACGCCTCGACGAGGCCCTGACCGTAGGTCTTCTTGTCGTGGATCGTCGCGACCTTCTTGATGCCCCTGGACAGCAGGTACTGCGCCGCGAACGGGCCCTGGATGTCGTCGGTGGTGCAGGTGCGGAAGTAGGTGGGGTAGGCCCGCTTGGGGGCGTTGGCGAAGTCGGCGCCGCGCGTCAGGCCGGGGCCGGTGTTGGCGGGGGAGACCTGGACGATGTTCGCCGAGGCGAGGACCGGCTGCACGTTCTGCGCGACCGAGCTGTTGAGCGTGCCGACGACGCCGACGACGTTGTCGTCACCGGAGAGCGCCGTGGCGGCGTTCTTGCCGGGCTCGGGCTTGCCCTCGTCGTCCTTCGGGTCGACCTTGAGGGTCCAGCCGGGGATCGCCTTCGATTCGTTCGCCTGCTTGACCGCCAGTTCGACGGAGTGCTGGATGCCGAGACCCAGGGCGGAGAGGTCACCGGTCAGGGGCGCGATGACGCCGATGGTCGCCGTCTTCTCGTCGCCGCCGCCACCGCCGGTCGCGGCGCCGCCGCTGCCCCCGGTGTCGCTGCCACGGGAGCCACAGGCAGACAGGGCCAAGGATGTCGCAAGGATCGTCACGCCGACCCGAACCACGGAACGCTGGAGCACAGGGCCTCCTGTAAGTACTCGATCCGGGCGGTCGCCCGGGGTCGACATTCGCCTGCGCTGATGCAGGCGGGTGTCGTGACGATAGATCGTGCTGCGCGCTCGGTGCGTCGATTTGTGGCCTATGTAGCCAGGTCGTTATGTAAGGCTCGCCACATCCCGTGCAGCGCGACCCGTGGGTCTGTGGGCAAAGTGCCGATCTACCTGGGCAAAGGCGAGCTGATTGTCCGGTGCACGCCGGAGCTGTCCGAGCCCGCCCGGGGCGCTGCTGCGGGCGAACGTAGGGTGGTGCGGTGGCCGACCCCTCGACCTACCGACCCCGCCCGGGAGATATCCCGACCGACCCCGGCGTCTATCGCTTCCGTGATCGCGACGGGCGGGTCATCTATGTCGGTAAGGCGAAATCCCTTCGGCCCCGGCTGTCTTCGTATTTCCAGGATCTGTCGGCGCTGCATCCGCGGACCCGCACGATGGTCACGACGGGCGCCTCCGTCGAATGGACGGTGGTCGCCAACGAGGTCGAGGCGCTCCAGCTCGAGTACTCCTGGATCAAGGAGTTCGACCCGCGCTTCAACGTCAAGTACCGCGACGACAAGTCCTACCCCTACCTCGCGGTGACGATGGGGGAGGAGTTCCCGCGGGCCCAGGTGATGCGCGGCGCGAAACGCAGGTCGACGCGCTACTTCGGCCCGTACGCCCACGCGTGGGCCATCCGGGAGACGCTCGACACGCTCCTGCGGGTCTTCCCGATCCGCACGTGCAGCGCCGGGGTCTTCCGGCGGGCGGGCCAGGTCGGGCGCCCCTGCCTGCTCGGCTACATCGACAAGTGCAGCGCCCCGTGCGTCGGGCGCGTCGACGCCGCCGAGCATCGGGCGATCGCCGAGGACTTCTGCGACTTCATGGCCGGCAACACCGGGCGCTTCGTCCGGCGGCTCGAGAAGAAGATGAAGGAGGCCGCGGCCGAGCTCGACTTCGAGACCGCCGCGCGGCTGCGGGACGACATCGGCGCGCTGGAGAAGGCCCTCGAGCGCTCGACGGTCGTCTTCACCGACGCGACCGACGCCGACGTCTTCGCGATCGCCTCGGACGAGCTCGAGGCCGCGGTCCAGGTCTTCCACGTGCGCGGCGGCCGGATCCGCGGTCAGCGCGGCTGGGTCATGGAACGCCAGGACGAGGACGACGCCGACCTCGTCGGTCACCTGCTCCAGCAGATCTACGGCGGGGAGTCGCCCGAGGGGGTGCCGCGCGAGGTCCTCGTGCCGCTCGAGCCGACCGACGCCGCCCCGCTCGCGGACTGGCTCACGTCGCTCGCCGGGCGGCGGGTCGACCTGCGGGTGCCCCAGCGCGGCGACAAGAAGGCGCTCCTGCAGACCGTCGAACGCAACGCCCAGCAGTCCCTGGCCCGGCACAAGGTCGCCCGCGCGGGTGATCTCACCGCGCGCGGCCGGGCCCTGGAGGAGCTGCGCGAGGCGCTCGAGCTCGACGAGGTGCCGCTGCGGATCGAGTGCTTCGACGTCTCGCACGTCCAGGGCACGAACGTCGTGGCCTCGATGGTCGTCTTCGAGGACGGTCTGCCGCGCAAGTCGGAGTACCGCCGCTTCATCGTCCGCGGCGACGTGCTCGACGAGGAGGGGCGCGGTCGCGTCGACGACACCGCGGCGATGACCGAGGTGTTGACGCGGCGCTTCCGGCGGCAGGCGCGGGAGAAGGCCGAGAGCCTCGCCGAGGCTGCGCCCGGCAGCTCGTCGGCCGGCAGTTCCGTCGATGGATCGATCCCTGGTGGCGACCAGGGCGACCAGGGCGACCGGGGCGACGAGGGCGGCGAGGTGACGGCGGCCGTCCCGGTCGGCATCGATCCGGAGACGGGCCGGCCGCGCCGCTTCGCCTACGCGCCCCAACTCGTCGTCGTCGACGGAGGGCTGCCGCAGGTCAACGCCGCGCAGGCGGTGCTCTCCGAGCTCGGCATCACCGATGTCGCCGTCGTCGGCCTCGCCAAGCGACTCGAGGAGCTGTGGCTGCCCGGGGCGGACTTCCCGATCCTCCTGCCGCGCACGAGTGAGGGACTCTTCCTCCTCCAGCGGCTGCGCGACGAGGCGCACCGCTTCGCGATCACCTTCCACCGGCAGCGCCGCTCCAAGGCGATGACCCGCAGCGAGCTCGACGGCATCCCCGGTCTCGGTGAGGCCCGCCGGGCGGCCCTGTTGCGCCGCTTCCGCAGCGTGGCCGCGGTGCGGGCCGCGAGCGTGGCGGAGCTCCAGGAGGTCTCGGGCATCGGCCCCGCGCTCGCGCAGGCGATCCACGAGCGCCTCGCGCAGGAGACACCGGAGCCGAGCGTCAACGTGATGACCGGTGAGGTCATCGACTGAGGGAGCGCGCCGGACCGCGGGTCGGTCCAGGGATGCCGAGTGTGTCCAGCCCCTGTCCGACCTGGAAGGATGGAGGAGTTCGACGTCGCCATCAGAGCCCGAGGAGCACCCGATGAACGGGCAGAGCCCCCCGCAGCCCCGATCCGAGTGGGAAGCCCCACGCACGGAAGGGTCGGACCCGACCGCCGGGAGCCCGGCCGGCGCCCTCGACGCCCGCCCCGACGTCGTCATCCTCACCGGCATGTCGGGCGCCGGGCGCAGCACGGCGGCGCACGCGATGGAGGACGCCGGCTGGTATGTCGTCGACAACCTCCCGCCGCAGATGCTGCCCGCGCTCGCCGAGCTCGCGAACCGCCGCGTCGACGACCGCCAGGCCGTGCCGCGGCTGGCCGCCGTCGTCGACGCGCGCAGCCGCGACTTCTTCGCCGCCCTGCGTCAGGCGGTCGCCGACCTGCGCGCCTCCGGGCACCACCCGCGCGTCGTCTTCATCGACGCGAACGACGAATCGCTCGTGCGCCGCTTCGAGAGCGTCCGCAGACCCCACCCACTCCAGGGCGAGGGTCGCCTGCTCGACGGCATCCTGCAGGAGCGGGAGCTGCTGTCGGACCTGCGCTCGGACGCCGACCTCGTCGTCGACACCTCGGGTCTCAACGTCCACCAGCTGTCCTCGAAGGTGCGCGACGCGATGGGCACCCCGGGCGACACGGCCCGGTTGCGCATCGCGGTCGTCTCCTTCGGCTTCAAATACGGCGTGCCGCTGGATGCTGACCTCGTCTTCGACATGCGCTTCCTGCCCAACCCGTTCTGGATCCCCGAGCTGCGCGCGCACACCGGCCGGGAGCCGGAGGTGTCGGAGTACGTCCTCTCGCGCCCGGGCGCGACCGAGTTCGTCGAGCGGACCGTCGACCTCCTCGACACGATGATCGCCGGATATCTCGAGCAGGGGCGGCGCTATATCACGCTCGCCGTCGGCTGCACGGGCGGCAAGCACCGCTCGGTCGCCGTCGCCGAGGAGTTGGCGGCCCGGCTGGCGACGCCGGAGATCCGGACGCTGCTCTTCCACCGCGACCTGGGGCGCGAGTGACGCGCCGGGCCGTCGTCGCCCTCGGCGGCGGGCACGGCCTCTCCGCGTCGCTCGCCGCGCTGCGGCACGTCACCGACGCGCTCACCGCGATCGTCACCGTCGCCGACGACGGCGGCTCGAGCGGCCGCCTGCGGCAGGAGTACGACGTGCTCCCGCCCGGCGACCTGCGGATGGCACTAGCCGCGCTGTGCGACGACTCGGAGTGGGGGCACCTGTGGCGCGACGCGCTTCAGCACCGTTTCCCCGGTGGCGGGCCGCTCGGCGGTCACGCGCTCGGCAACCTGCTCATCGTCAGCCTCTGGGATCTGTTGGGAGACACCGAGGTCGGGCTCGAGATGGTCGGCCGGCTGCTCGGGGCGCGCGGTCGTGTGCTGCCGATGGCCGCCGTGCCGCTCGCCCTGTCCGCCCGCGTGCGCGGCGCGAACCGCGAGGCGCCCGAGGAGATCACCGTCGTGCGCGGGCAGGTCGCCGTCGCGACGACCCCCGGGGATGTCCTGAGCATCACGCTCGACCCGACCGACCCGCCCGCTTCGCCCGACGCGATCGCGGCGGTCATGCAGGCCGACTGGATCGTGCTCGGCCCGGGGTCGTGGTTCACCTCGGTCATGCCGCACCTCATGGTCCCCGAGCTGGCCCACGCCCTGCGGGTCACGCAGGCCCGTCGCATCCTCACCCTCAATCTGCAGATCACGGGGGAGACCGCCGGTTTCTCCGCCGCGCACCACCTCGAGGTGCTCGCCGAGCACGCCCCGGCGATGCGGCTCGACATCGTGCTCGCCGACCCCGGGGTCGTCGACGACGAGCGCCAGCTGCGGGCCGTCGCGCGGGGGATGGGTGCGGAGCTCGTGCTGGAGTCGGTGGCCCAGCCCGACGACGCGGGCAAGCACGACATCCTCCGGCTCGCCGCCGCCTACCGCGACATCCTCGGGACGCCGAACGACTGACCCTGCGGCTCGCCCGCTCACCCCGGACCGCCCCGAGGGGAACGAGCAGGCCCGCGCGGCCCGACCAGCCCCGACAAGTGCGCTCGGAGTGTGACGTACGTCGCTGTCCTGCAAGGCAATTCACACTCCGGACGCCGCGGAGGGGGTCGAGGGTCCTTGACCCGGATGGCAGGATTGCCCCCATGGCGATGACGGCGAAGGTGAAGGACGAGCTGAGTCGGCTCACGGTGACGAAGCCGTGCTGCCGCAAGGCGGAGGTCTCCGCGATGCTGCGCTTCGCCGGCGGACTGCACATCATCTCCGGCCGGATCGTCATCGAGGCCGAACTCGACACCGCCTCGGCCGCCCGCCGCCTGCGACGCAACCTGCTCGACATGTACGGCACGACGAGCGAGCTCGTCGTCATCTCCGCCGGAGGCCTGCGCCGCACGAGTCGCTATGTCGTGCGGGTCGAGGAGGGCGGCGAGGCCCTGGCGCGACAGACCGGCCTCATCGACCTGCGTGGCCGCCCGGTGCGCGGACTGCCGCCGCGGGTCGTCAACGGCGCGACGTGCGACGCCGAAGCTGCCTGGCGCGGCGCCTTCCTCGCGCACGGCTCGCTCACCGAGCCGGGGCGCTCCTCCTCCATGGAGATCACCTGCCCCGGGCCCGAGGCGGCGCTGGCGATGGTCGGTGCCGCGCGCCGGCTCGAGCTGTCGGCCAAGGCCCGCGAGGTCCGCGGGGTGGATCGCGTCGTGATCCGCGACGGCGACGCGATCGGCGCCCTGCTCACGCGACTCGGCGCCCACGACGCCGTGCTGGCGTGGGAGGAGCGACGGGTCCGCCGCGAGGTGCGGGCGACGGCCAACCGGCTCGCGAACTTCGACGACGCGAATCTGCGCCGGTCCGCCCGGGCCGCCGTCGCCGCGGGCGCCCGCGTCGAGCGGGCCATGGAGATCCTTGGCGACGACATCCCCGATCACCTGCGCGAGGCAGGCGCGCTGCGCCTGGAACACAAGCAGGCCTCCCTGGAGGAGCTCGGCTCCCTGGCCCAGCCCCCGATGACGAAGGATGCCGTCGCCGGTCGAGTCCGTCGCCTCCTCGCGATGGCCGACAAGCGCGCCCAGGAACAGGGCATTCCGGGCACGGAAACGGTCCTGACGGAAGAAATGCTCGAGGCCTGACGACGCCGCAGCGCAGGGTGAGAACGGAGCGTGCGGAGTTCTCGCCCGGAGCGGAGTCGAGGAAGGCCGACCAAGAAACTCGAGGCCTGACGACGCCGCAGCGCAGGGGCTCCGAGGGCCGACTTGGTGACCTTCGTCCTTGCGTCGGCTTTCGCGCGAAAGCTGGGGGTCCCGAGGATGCTCCGGGCGGGCTCGATCGAATAAGGTCGAGCGTGATCGTACGAAGGGGTACGAGTTCGCCGCGTCCGCTCGACCAGACGTCTCGCGCCCGATCCGGGAGCGAGCACCGACCGCGAGCTCATCGGCTCGCGACGGCGTGATCGCGGCGTTCATGCACGCCAGACATCATCCTCAGGAAGGCACAGCTGTGACTGTACGTGTGGGTATCAATGGCTTCGGCCGCATCGGTCGTAACTTCTTCCGGGCCGTCCAGGCCTCCGGCGCCGACGTCGAGATCGTGGCGGTCAACGACCTGACCGACAACAAGACGCTCGCCCACCTGCTCAAGTACGACTCGATCCTCGGCCGCCTCGACGGCGACGTGACCTACGACGACGAGTCGATCTCCGTGGACGGCAAGAAGTTCGCCGCGTGGGCCGAGCGCGACCCGGCGAAGCTCGACTGGAAGTCGGTCGGCGCGGACGTCGTCGTCGAGTCCACCGGCTTCTTCACCGACGCCGAGAAGGCGAAGGCGCACATCGACGGTGGCGCGAAGAAGGTCATCATCTCTGCCCCGGCGAAAAACGAGGACCTCACGGTCGTCATGGGCGTCAACGACGACAAGTACGACGGCAGCCAGACGATCATCTCCAACGCCTCGTGCACGACGAACTGCCTCGCCCCGATGGCGAAGGCGCTCAACGACGACCTCGGCATCGTCAAGGGCCTCATGACGACGATCCACGCCTACACCGGCGACCAGAACCTGCT
>RRZU011894031.1_pt1 | contig 11478 bp, 10 predicted proteins | sample 2165561 | NCBI WGS metagenome assembly RRZU01 (sample SAMN10456909, study PRJNA506462) | wastewater metagenome | isolation source: wastewater sludge | place: USA: Moscow, Idaho | reverse complement strand
TCCATCACTGGGGGCGGGATTTTATTATTGTAGGGGCGAATAATTATTCGCCCCTACAATAACGTTGCATCTAACGTCTAACAATTATTTCGTTCCTAGCTCTACGGCTTTAGCAATGGCCTTTGCTATGCCCTGGGCGTTCTTACCACCCGCTTGGGCAAAGAATGGCTGTCCACCGCCACCGCCTTGGATTTCCTTGGCAGCCTCGCGGATAATCTGTCCGGCATTTACCCCCTTATCCTTGATAAGGGCATCGCCAGCAGCAACGGTAAGGCTTGGCTTGCCGTCGTTCACCGCACCTATTACTATAAGCAGATCGGCATGCTCGCCCTTTAGCTGGAAGGCAAGGTCCTTAATGGCATCTGGACTAAGGGCAACCTCTTCGGCAAGCACTTTAACGCCGTTTACCTCGGTAATCTTAGCCTTCAGTTCGCCCTTTAGCGCCACCACCTTTTCGCGCATCAGCGCATCGATGGTTTTGCGGAGCTCTGCCGCCTCGTCGATCAGCTTCTTTAGGCCTGCCGATAGGTTGGCTGGGTTGTTGAGCAGCGCTTTTACCTCTTTTAATGATTCTTCCTGACCGTAGATTAGCTCCTCTGCACCCTTTGCGGTAACCGCCTCAATACGGCGAACACCTGCTGCAATGGCGCTTTCGGAGGTTATCTTGATGATGCCAATCTGTCCGGTTGCTGGTACGTGGGTTCCACCACAAAGCTCAACCGACTCACCAAACTGAATAACGCGAACCTTATCGCCATACTTCTCGCCGAATAGCGCCATGGCGCCCATCTTCTGAGCCTCTTCGATTGGGGCTTCGCGACGTTCGTTTAGCGGGGTATTCTTGCGGATAAGCTCGTTTACGATGCGCTCAACCTGCTTCATCTCCTCGTCGGTTACCTTCTGGAAGTGGGCAAAGTCGAAGCGTAGTCCATCAGGGCGAACCAACGATCCCTTTTGCTCAACGTGTGTGCCTAGCACCTGACGAAGGGCAAAGTGGAGTAGGTGGGTTGCCGAGTGGTTGTTGGCGGTGGCTGTGCGAGCCTCCTCGTTTACTACTGCATGGAAATTGGCCGATGCATCCTGTGGAAGCTTATCGGTGATATGTACGATAAGGTTATTCTCCTTAACGGTGTCGATGATGTTGATTCGCTCGCTTTCCGACTCGATGTAGCCCGAGTCGCCAACCTGTCCACCGCTCTCGCCGTAGAATGGGGTGCGGTCGAACACCAGCTGGTACTGAGTTTTATTCTTGCTCTTAACGGCACGGTAGCGGGCAATTACCACATCGGCGGTGTTGTTGTCGTAGCCGATAAACTCCTCGGTGTCAAACTTACGCAGCTCCACCCAGTCGTCGGTTTCAACAGCAGCTGCGTTGCGCGAGCGGTTCTTTTGCTCCTCTAGTTCCTTTTCAAAACCCACCTTATCAACGGTAAATCCCTTTTCGCGGGCAATCAGCTCGGTGAGGTCGTAGGGGAAACCAAAGGTGTCGTTAAGTACGAAGGCGGTTTTACCGTCGATTTGGCTCTTACCTTCGGCTTTTGCTTTTTCGATGATGGAATCGAGGTGACGAATGCCCGTTTCGAGGGTGCGAAGGAATGCTGCCTCCTCTTCGGTAATCACCTTTTCGATGAGCACCTGTTGCGATTTTAGCTCAGGGAACTGCTCGCCCATCTGTCCAACAAGAGTTGGAATAAGCTTGTTGATGAATGGCTCGTTGAAGCCAAGGAAGGTATATCCGTAACGAACGGCACGGCGAAGGATACGGCGAATAACGTATCCTGCCTTAACGTTCGATGGCAGCTGACCGTCGGCAATCGAGAAGGCGATGGCCCTGAGGTGGTCGGCAATAACGCGCATGGCCACATCGGCCTCCTTGTTCTCGCCGTACTTCTTGCCCGACATCTCGGCAAGCTTCGTAATCATTGGTTGGAATACGTCGGTATCGTAGTTGCTCTTCTTGCCTTGTAGGGCCATGCAGAGGCGCTCGAATCCCATGCCGGTATCAACATGCTTGGCAGGTAGCAGCTCTAGGTCGCCGTTTGCCTTGCGGTTAAACTGCATGAATACGTTATTCCATATTTCAATTACAAGAGGATTATCCTTATTAACAAGATCACGACCTGCTACTTTAGCACGCTCGTCGTCATCTCGTAGGTCGATGTGGATTTCGGAGCAAGGGCCGCATGGACCAGTTTCGCCCATTTCCCAGAAGTTGTCCTTCTTAGAACCGGGTAGGATTTGTGCTTCCGGAAGGTACTTCTTCCATATTTCGAAAGCCTCTAGGTCGGCCTCCATATTATCGTCCTTGCTACCGCCAAAGTACGAGGCGTAGAGACGATCCTTAGGTAGCTTGTACACGTCGGTTAGCAGCTCCCAAGCCCAAGCGATGGCTTCCTCCTTAAAGTAGTCACCAAACGACCAGTTGCCCAGCATCTCGAACATGGTGTGGTGGTAGGTATCGTGGCCTACCTCTTCGAGGTCGTTGTGCTTACCCGATACGCGCAGGCACTTCTGCGAGTCGGCAACACGGGGAAACTTGGCGGGTTGGTTGCCCAAAAAGATGTCCTTAAACTGGTTCATACCAGCGTTGGTAAACATCAGCGTAGGGTCGTTTTTTACGACCATGGGAGCCGAAGGCACAATCTCGTGCTGCTTCGAGCGGAAGAAATCAAAGAATGTTTTCCTAATCTCATTCGAATTCATACAGAACCGACTTTATTTCAATTTTACTTAATTTCGAAAAGCAGAAATGTCCTCAGATTCCTGCAAGATACCGTTTCGTGTAGTAGCTACAAAATCAGCAGCAGACTGCTGGATGTATGGTGCTTTAAACACGGCACACTCGCGGCCGATGGACTAAATACGAGGTTGTAAAATTAGTTTATTTCCGTTAGATTTGTCGCCCATCCAACCAATTTGTTCACAAATCAAACCAAGGTGTAATGGCCAAAATACAATATCGATTCAATCCCGAAACGCTTACATTCGATATCGTAGCCATTCCTTTAAAAACTCGTTTTGCCAAAGGTCTCGTTACTTTTCTGGTGGGATTTGCCATTGCTTCGGTTTTTATGGTGATATATGGGCTTTTCTTTGATACGCCTAAGTCGCACAACCTACGCCGTCAGAACGCTGAACTTCGGGTTAAGTACGAGTTGCTCAATAAGCGGTTCGATGAAACAGACCGAATTCTAACTGATTTGCAGGAGCGCGATAATACCGTTTACCGCTCCATCTTTGAGTTGGACATAATTCCCGAACAGGTTCGAGAGGCCGGTTCTGCCTCTTCGGAGAAGTACGAAAAACTTTCTGGTTACGAAAACTCCGACATCCTTATAGGGGCATCCGAAAAATTGGATATGCTCACCCGCAAGGTTTACCTACAGTCCAAATCGTTCGATCAGGTTGCCGTGCTGGCCAAGAGCAAGGAAAAAATGATGCTTTGCGTACCGGCCATCAACCCGGTTGCGCTTAAGGGAAGGCTTAGGTTGATGGAAAACTTCGGTGGCCGTATTGACCCTGTATACCGTAGATGGGCCTACCACGAAGGAATCGACATCTCTGGTCCGCAGGGCACCCCAATATACGCTACCGGTGATGGGGTTGTTGATTTAACCGAATATTCGTTTAGAGGTTACGGCAATCAGATACTTATCAGCCACGGATTTGGATACCATACGCGCTATGCACACCGCACAAAAGTATTGGTTGTACCTGGTCAAAGGGTAAAGCGTGGCGAGAAAATTGGACTGATGGGAAGCACCGGAAAGTCTACAGGATCGCACCTCCACTATGAGGTTATTGTGCGTGGGCGACCTGTAAATCCTGTAAACTACTTGAGCCGAGACATGGAGTTGGACGAGTATGAAAGCATAATCGACAATGCTCCTCAAACGAAGAGTAAAGGGACGGATCTTTCTAAATCGAAAAAGAGAAGAAGAAGATGAGCAAGCACAAATACCTATTCAACCCCGAGTCGTTGAGCTACCAAAAGGTGGGGCCAACGCTCAAGAAGCGGATTATTCGTGCTGCGGCGATTCTAATTACGGCAGCAGTAATATCTACCATCTACTATACTATCTACTCGTTTTTCTTTGATACGCCAGTAGAGAAGAAGCTAAAGCACGAAAATAAGCTGCTCGCCAAGCAGTATCGCGAACTCGACAAGCGTTTTGATAGGTTGCAGGAGGTTGTTGGCGATTTGCAAACTCGCGACCAAAACATCTATCGGGTGATCTTTGAGGCTGAACCCTACAAGGATAGCGTATTCTTGGCCGGGGGAAACTATGCCTTAAGGATAGAGGAAATAGAAAGCAAGAATAATAACGAGCTGATAGAGCAGAGTCAGACCGTATTGGAATCGGTCGCTGCAAAACAAGTACCAATAAATCTAGCTCTTCTAAAGCGAATTGATGTAATATCGAGAGCAAAAGGTGACTCCATTAGGCTTATTCCTTCTATAATTCCGCTTGAGCAGAAGGATATACGCCAGCTTGCCGCACCTATGGGGGTTCGCATACACCCTTTTTACAAAACATTAAAGCCGCATAATGGTGTCGATTTTACGGCACCAGCAGGATCGCCAGTTCTGGCGGCTGCCGATGGGGTAGTGGCGAAAACCGACAGCCGTCGTTCGAGTGGAAATTCTGTATTGATAAACCATACCAACGGGTACAGCACTTTTTACGCGCACTTAGGAAAAATAGGAGTTCGAAATGGGCAGCGAGTTAAAAAAGGGATGACAATTGGCTCTGTTGGCAGCTCCGGCATGAGCGTTGCACCTCATCTTCACTACGAAGTTTTAAAAAATAATCGTCCAGTTAATCCAGTGCATTTCTTTTTTGCCGATATTAGTCCTTCCGATTACCACAAGCTTATCCAAAAGGTAAGCCAGAGTGGGCAGAGTTTAGACTAAATTATACGCTATGCCTTACAAGGAAAAAAAAGTTGAGAAGCTGTTCTACAGCATCGGGGAAGTATCCGAGATGCTAGGGGTTAATCCTTCGCTTATTCGTTTTTGGGAGAAGCATTTCCCTATTATTAAACCTCAGAAGAATAAGAAGGGAAATAGGCTTTTTACAGTAAAGGATATTGAGAACCTAAAGCTTATCTACCATTTGGTAAAGGAGAAAGGGATGACCCTCGAAGGGGCTCAAAAACGGCTTAAGGATAACAAGGAGGGCGAAGATCGCAGCTTCGAAGTGGTCGATCGTCTTACAAAAATCAAGGAAATGCTGCTAGAGGTTAGCAGCCGCCTTCCGTAGTATTAGCAGCTTATTGATTTGTGCACTCCTTACGTTAGGAATGCCTTGTTGTATTGTTGCTTCTTTAATATCATTATTAGATGACCGTAAAAGATGTTGCCAAAATTGTAGAGCAGCTAGCACCTGTTGGCTATCAGGAGGGGTACGACAACTCGGGGTTAAGCGTTGGATCGCCTTCTATGGAGGTGTCTGGCATTCTTCTTTGCTTCGATGTCACCGAAAAGGTGGTAGACGAAGCTATAGCACTAGGGGCTAACCTTATTATCTCGCACCATCCGGTTATTTTTTCAGGACTTAAGAGCATAACGGGGCGCAGTACGGTTGAGCGTATCGTGCTCAAGGCTATTCAGCATAACATTGCGCTTTACGCGGCGCACACCAACCTCGATAGCGTTCCCAGAGGCATAAACGATAAGCTATGCGACATTTTGGGACTTCAAAATCGTCAGGTGCTTAGTCCGCTAAAGGGACAGCTGGTAAAGATCGTAACCTTTGTCCCCCAACAACAAGCGCAGGACGTTCGCGATGCAATGTTTGCTGCAGGAGCAGGAGGCATTGGTAGCTACGATTGCTGTAGCTTTAACTCTGAGGGGAAGGGGTCGTTTAGAGCATCCGAAGGGGCAAATCCGTGCGTAGGGAAAATAGGGGAACTGCACTTCGAACCAGAAGTTCGAGTTGAGGTAGTTTGTCCTCGAATCTTTGTTAATGGCGTTGTTGGGGCAATGGTAGATGCTCATCCCTACGAGGAGGTTGCCTACGACATTGTTCCCCTAGAGAACGACTACAACAAGATCGGAATAGGAATGGTTGGCGAGCTTGAAGAGCCTATAGCGGCTTCAGCCTTTCTGGAGCTGGTTAAGGAAAAGCTAGGATGCTCGGTGCTTCGCTACTCTAATCCCAATAAGTCGCACGTAAAAAAAGTGGCCGTATGCGGTGGAAGCGGGGCCTCGTTGGCTGGTGTAGCTGTTGCCAAAGGTGCAGATGTTCTTGTAACAGGTGATGTGAAGTACCACGCCTTTCTCGACTATCAGGAAAAGCTCCTGCTCGTTGATGCTGGTCATTTTGAAACAGAGCAATTTGCTATTGGTATTTTTTATGATTTTATTAGAGAAAAAATAGCTAATTTCGCGGTTTACAAGACCGAACAAGTTGATAACCCAGTAAATTACTTATATCGCTGAATATGGCAACAGAAAAAAGCAAAGCCCAAGATGCTAACGAGCTTTCGGTAGAGGAAAGACTCAGAACGCTTTATGAGCTTCAGGTTGTAGATTCTGAAATTGACAAAATCATAACACTTAGAGGCGAACTTCCTCTTGAAGTTCAAGACCTCGAAGATGAAATCGAAGGTTTAGATACTCGTGTTAGAAACCTCGAAACCGAAATTTTGAACCTTGAAAGTCAGATTGCCAAGAAAAAATCAGACATTGAAACCTCAAAAGGATTAATCGCAAAGTACAGCGAGCAGCAAAACAACGTTCGTAACAACCGCGAGTTCGAATCCTTAGCAAAGGAAATTGAATTTCAAACGCTCGAAATAGAGCTTGCCGAAAAGCGTATTCGTGAATTTACTATGCAGGTGAAGGATAAGCGTCGTCTTATTGAGGATGCCAAAACTCACATGCAGGAGCGCGCTATTGATTTGGAAAATAAGCGTCGCGAACTCGATGAAATTACATCTGAAACCCAAAAGGAGGAAAATGACCTTCGTGAGCGTTCGGAGCAGCTTCAGCATCTTATAGAGCCTCGTCTTCTTTACGCATACAAGCGTATTCGTTCGAATGCTCGTAACGGGTTGGCTGTTGCAACCGTTAAACGCGATGCTTGTGGTGGTTGCTTCAACCGTATTCCACCACAGCGCCAACTCGACATTAAGCTCAGCAAAAAGGTTATTGTTTGCGAGTACTGCGGGCGTATTCTTGTAGATACTTCCCTATCGGGCGAGGAAATCGAATAGCTCAATTCAAAGCATACATACAAAGGGCTGCTCCAATAGGGCAGCCTTTGTTTTTGGGAAGCAATCGCTATGATTTTTAGGATGAAGTGCTTTGGGCTCCTGTATGTGCCGGACAAATATTTGTTACAACGATGAAATAGAAATCCGCTGGTGGCGGAAACCTGTTACAACGATGAAATGCCATTCCGCTAGTGGCGGAAGTCCGTTTCATCGTTGTAATGCCATTCCGCAGCTGGCGGAAGCCCGTTTCTTCGTTGAAATGCCATTCCGCTGATAGCGGAAGCTTATTCCATCGTTGAAATAACGATCCGCTGCCAGCGGAAATCCATTTCATCGTTGTAATGGATTTCCGTTAGCAGCGGACGTGTATTTTCGGTCTGTAAATTTACTTGTGCGATTAGCGTTTGCTACCAGTCTCCACCAGCGCCGCCGCCGCCGAAGTCTCCGCCGCCAAAGCCGCCGAAGTCGCTTCCTCCGCCAAAGCCTCCGCCTCCGCTAAAGTCGCTCCATCCGCCCGAAGTACGATGTCCTCCTCCGAAACTACTGCCCATGCCCATTAGAAGAAGCCACCAAGGAAGGCTGCTAGTATGGTGTCCTGCAGAGGTGTAAACCGAGCTTGCATTTCTTCGGGCTCGACTAGCCGCAGCAACAATGCCAAACACTATCGCTATTATAATGAATACGAGTACGGATGACAGCGGCGATACTTCTTTTCCCGCGCCTTTCCTATCGGCCTTATACTCGCCCTTGGCCATCTGAATGATGGCGGTTGTGGCCTCATCCAATCCCTGGTAGTACTGATTTCTTCTAAAAGCAGGAATCAGTACCTCATCGGTAAGCCTATTGCTTCGGGCATCGGTAATGGCACCTTCCATTCCGTAGCCGGTAGCAATAAAGACTTTCCCTTTTTCGCTGCCAACTCTAGGTTTAATAAGGATTAAGAGGCCGTTATTCTTGCCTTTTTGCCCGATTCCCCACTTGCGTCCTAGCGCAAACGCGTACTCGCTGATGTCGTAACCATCCAGTGTGGGCACGGTTACAATGGCTATTTGAGTAGAAGTTGAGTCGTTGTATGCTCTGAGCTTCGTTTCCAGCTGCTGCTGTTCTTGAGGGGTGAGCAAGTTGGCAAAGTCGTTTACCATTTGGGGCGGATTTGGCCTTTCGGGTAGATTTTGCCCAAACGATGCAAGCGCAGATGCCAAAACGAATAGCAGCGTGTATAGTAGTTTCATGTTGTTTAAATTTGGGTGGCTATTCCTTTGAATCGCCAAAGGAAATTTCATCGGAAAGCTCGTTAACATCGTCGGTTGCTCTAGGGAAGTGCTTCTTTAGCTGTTCTCCCGCTAGGAGTAAGCCTTCCGTAAGGCCTTCGGTAAATAGCCCTTCCTTAAACTTGTTCGCCATCGTATTTTTAATGCACTCCCAAAAATTAGTAGGAACTCTTTTGTTGATTCCTGCATCGCCAATAATGGCAAACTTGCGATCGGCAGTGGCAAGGTAGAAGAGCACTCCGTTTCGGAGATCTGTTTGGTGCATTCCAAGCTCAGCAAATACGTTTGCAGCTCTATCGAGCACGTTTTTTTCCTTGCAGTGTGCTTCTATATGAACCCGAATTTCACCAGAGGTGTTTAGCTCTGCTTCCTTAATGGCGTTAACAATGGCCTCTTGATCTTTTTCGCTGAATAGCAGCTGGCTTTTCATCGTAAAATAGTTGAAAAGCAACCCTAACATGGTAGGGTTGCTCGGGTTGTTATGTTTTAGAACTTAACTTCGGGTGCTTTTTCGGCACCTTTGTCAGCTTCGAAGTAGGCGGCTTTCTCGAATCCAAACATCGAAGCAAATATCATTTGAGGAAATTTGCGGATGGTTTGGTTGTAGGTTTTTACCTCGTTGTTAAAGTCGTTGCGGGCAACCGTGATTCTGTTTTCGGTACCTTCGAGCTGCGATTGTAGATCGAGGAAGTTTTGGTTAGCCTTTAGATTTGGGTAGTTCTCGGCAACAGCTAGCAACCTTCCTAATGCTGACGAAACTTGGTTCTGTGCGGCTTGGAACTCTTGGATGCTCTTCGCATCGAGTTTCTCTGGGCTAACGGTTACCTTTGTTGCACCTGCACGAGCCTCCATAACCTGAGTTAAGGTCGATTTTTCGAAATCGGCATACCCTTTAACGGTGTTTACCAGATTAGGGATGAGGTCTGCTCTTCTCTGATACTGGGCCTCCACTTGCGACCATTTCCCCTTTACATTCTCGTCCATAACAACAAGCTTGTTGTACGAGTTTTTAAACCATAAAAACATGATAAGAACAAAAACTGCAACTGCAGCTAATACTATCCAAGTCTTTTTCATTTTTGTCGTTTTATTTGCGTTAACAGCGAAAAGATAAGCAAAATGTATGCAACATTTCTATGTTACGGGGATTTGTCATTAAATTATTTTGAGCCAATCCCTCGTTCTATGAGTTGCTGCTTCTTCTTTAGTGATGTTTGTGTTACCCCACCATTGCTTCTCGGGTTGTTTTATGCTGCGTATAAATGGTGTAGTACATATGGGCACGTTAAGATCTCGTGATAGAGATGGAATTTCTGATGCCATCTCTGAACTAAAGTCTTTTGAATTTGATTGAGTTTTTTGGGTTGAACGAGTTCTGGTAGTAAAGAAATTTTGTGCTACTTTTTGTCAAGTTTTGCGACATTTTGGCAGTGTGCAAGGTTTTATTCATCCTGCAAAAAAAAATAAAGCCCAACAGTATTGTCGGGCTTTAATATGTAATTGAAGTATTTACCTATGCCATCGGCCTCCTCTGACTCTTCCTCTGCTGCGAGAATTTCTGCTGTACTTGTCTTGACCAAGCTCCGTACCTATACTTATTCTAAACGTGTTTGCAAGAGGATTGCTCGTACCATTATTAGATGTAGGTATTAAATAGGATACGTCCAGTACAAACAAGTTGTATTTCAATCCGCCTCCAACAGTGAAGAACTTTCTATCTCCCTTGCTTTTTGATTCGCTGAACGATCCGGCTCTTATGCTAAGGAGGTTGTTAAAAGAGTATTCGGCGCCTAACGAAAAGGAAAAACCGCCGGGCATATCGGAGAATGAGCTGAAAATACCTCCTAGCACATCTTTATCTCCGTTTATGTTGGTTCCTTGTTCATCGTACTTAGGAGTGGGGACAAGAAGTTTTGCGACTTCAACAAGTCCTGATATTCTATGTATTCGGCTTGCCGTTGCTGTGTATCGACCTCCTATTCGTAAGGTTGTTGGCAGGAATGATTTTGCATTTTCGTTGATGCTATACGCCACTTTTGAACCTATGTTCGAAATCGATAATCCAAAGGCTACATCCCCATCGTTATACCTTCCAAGGGCTTGGCTGTAGTAAAGAGAAATGTCAGCAGCAAAAGAACTGGCCTTTTTAGTTTCTACGGCATCTTGAGTATAGCCTCCCGTGAGGTTTGAACTTATGTATCTAAAGCTTATTGCAGATGAAAGCATATCGTTTAGTCGACGAGAGTAAGCACCATCGAATGCAAATTCGTTTGGCTTAAACTGCTTTTGAAGGGTATTTGTGTTGTCTGTAAACTCAACTTCTCCAAGAGAAAAGTACCTTAGAGATGCGCTTATAGATTGGCTCTCATCTATTCTGTAGTATCCCGCAATATTGCTTAAACTAACACCATTAATGATGTTTTTTAGCCATGGGGTATACGTAAAGGAGAACCCTCCCTTGGTTTCTGCAAAGATGTACTTTGCAGGATTCCAATATTGAGAATTGTTATCAGGGCTACTAGCCACGCCTTGATCCCCATATCCAGCTGCTCTAGAATCAGGTGTTATAGTTAAAAATGGCGCGGCAACCCTAATGGGATTGAACTCCTGATCAATAACATCCGACTGAGCAAATACCGAACTTGTAAATAAAATTCCCCCCATTACACACACTCCAACAGCAAATTTCCTTAGCATCCCTTAATCCATATTTATAAGCCCTAAAAATAGTTTTTTATTCCAATTACTAATTACGTTTTTTCTTATTTCTGGGAAGGATTTGGTGTATGTGACATTTATATTTTTGGTATACAACGAAAAAGCAGGAGGTGTCAGAAATTAGACGTCTCCTGCTTTTTTGCTATATGTGCGATAATATAACCTCTAGCAGAGAGGTTATATCCTGCATGCTATCTTGGGATTTGAACTCCTATTGAAAATCTGAAAGTATTGTCAAGCGGGTTATTTCTTCCCCCACTAGAAGGTA
>RRZU010405031.1_pt1 | contig 11478 bp, 9 predicted proteins | sample 2165561 | NCBI WGS metagenome assembly RRZU01 (sample SAMN10456909, study PRJNA506462) | wastewater metagenome | isolation source: wastewater sludge | place: USA: Moscow, Idaho | reverse complement strand
TTCCAGACCGTCGACGCGTCAGGCATGCCCGACGCCGCGACAGGCACGGTCCAGACGACGCAGGGCGAGGTGGACCGGGTCGTCGAGCTCGCGATCGAGCACGCGCTCGTCCGGCCCGAGGAGTCGCTCGCGATCATCACGTTGAGCGAGCTGCACGCGGACCGCGTCCGCGAGGCGCTGCTCGGTGAGGTCCGCCGCAACCCGGCGCTCTCGTCGTTCTTCGACCCGGCGGCCCACGAGCCGGTCGTCATCGCGGACCTGTCCGCGGTCGCAGGTCTCTCACGCGACGCCGTCGTCATGTCGGTCGGCTTCGGCCGCACCCCGCACGGTCGGGTCCTGCACCGCTTCGGTGCGGTGTCCGAGCCGTCGGGCGAGGCGATGCTCCTCGACGCGCTCGGCGTCTCGCGTGCCCGGCTGACCGTCGTCTCGTGCTTCGGGTACGAGGACCTCGACCCCGAGCGTCTGCGCACCCCGGGTGCGCGTCTCCTCGGTGACCTCCTCGAGTTCGTCGAGCGTCGTGCGGCCGAGGGCCCGCGCTCGATGCTCGCCGGAGGCATCGAGACGGACCTCAACCCTGACCGCCTCGTCATCGACCTCGCCGAGCGCCTGTGGCGTGCTGGGCTCCTCGTCGAGACGGACTTCGGCATGCCCGGCGGAGAGCGGATCCCGCTCGTCGTCGGTCACCCGGACCTCCCGGACCGGATGCTCGTGGCTGTCCTGACCGACGACGCCGCGTACGTCGCGGAGCCGTCCGTGCGCGTGCGGGACCGTCAGCGTGCCGAGCGTCTCGAGGCGCTCGGGTGGACGGTCGTCCAGGTGTGGTCGGCTGCCGCGTTCCTCGACCCGGTCAAGGAGGCGAGCCGTATCCGGCAGGTGGTGCTGGACGTGGCCGCGAGCATGTTCGAGCAGCCGATGTTCGGTGGCCGTGACGCTGCGAACGTCCCGGTGACGCTCCCGGCGATCGTGGACCCGATCGAGCTCGAGACGCCCGTGGCGGCTGCGCCGGGCGAGGCCGCCGCACCGGAGGCCCTCGCTTCGGGGGAGCCCGGGACCGTGGAGCCGGAGCGCGCCGGCGCTGAGCCGGTCGCGCCGGCGGGGCTGGCTGACGAGGGAGCGTCCGAGGTGCCGTCCGCGCCGCACCTCGACGCCGACACCGAGGTGGCACCCGTGCTCGGAGCCGCCGACGGGATCGTCACGCCGTCGTTCGCCGCTGCGGTCTCCGGGGAGACCGCGCGCGCGAACCTGTACGCGCCCGACTGGGCTACGCCGGCGTGGGCGCCCGTCTCGGGAGAGACGGCTGCCGACGCGTCGAGCGCGACCTCCGCGCACGACATGCCCGGCGGTGCCGCGGGACCGGCTGAGCCGGTGCTGTCGGCGGGGTCCGTCCGTTCGAGCGTGTCGGGTCGTAGCGCCGTGTCCGCGCTCTCGGCTGCGTCCGTCGTGGCGGACGAGACGCCCGTCGCAGAGGAGTCAGCGCCCGTCGAGGTCGACGTCGCGTCGACCGGCTCGGCGTCCGAGGTCGTCGAGGGCGCTCGGCACACCGGTCCGGATGCCGTGATGCAGGGCGGTTTCGCGATGGTCGGTGGGGTCCAGGTCGACCTCGTGACGGCGGCGTCCGACACCGCTGTCGAGTCCGTGCGCACCCCCCGCCCCGACGTGCAGCCTGGCCTGCCGATCAACGCGTACGGCGACAACGAGATCGACGAGCTCGCCGCATGGATCAGGTCGGACGGTATCGAGCGGGACGCCGCGCAGCTCGCGGGCGCCCTGCGCGCCGAGCTCGGGGTCGTGCGCCGGTCGAACCGTGTGGACGCGGCCGTGAACGCCGCTGTTCGTCGCGCACTCGGCTCCTGACCCGCGAGGGCTGGGATGATGGGGGCGTGAGCCCGCACGATCCTCGCCCTGACCAGCCTGCGCCCGTCCCACCTCCGGGGGGCGAGGGTACCCGTCGCAAGCCCCGCCGCGTCGTGCGGCGGGGGACCGAGACGGCAGAGGTCTCCGGGATCAGCGCCGACGAGCGCGGCGAGGGATGGTCCGAGGGGGCCGGGCGCGAGAGCGACGACGCCCATCTATTGAGAGACCTGCCGCCCCACTGGGGTGGCGCCGGCTACCGCGACTGAAGGTCGCGTGAGGCGCAGCCGCCCAGACATGACGAAGGAGCGAGCCGACCCGCGCGGGGTCGGCTCGCTCCTTCGTTCGTGCTGGCCTTCTCAGAGGGAGGGCAAGGTCCCCTGCGTGGTGCTGGTCCCGCCGCCGTTCTGCTGCTTGAGCAGGTCGCGGATCTCCTGGAGCAGCAGGATGTCCTCGGACGGAGCGGCCGGCTCTGCGACCTCGCCGCGCTTGCGGGCCGCCGACAGCTTGTTCATGGGCAGGATGATCACGAAGTAGATGACGGCCGCGACGATGAGGAAGTTGATGATTGCGTTCAGCACGAGGCCGGGCATGAACACCGAGTCGTTGATCGTGAAGGTGCCGACCGACGACAGGTCGGGAGCCGCGAAGAACGCCGCGATGAGCGGGTTGATCACACCTTCCTGGATCTTCGCGACGATGCCCGAGAACGCGGTGCCGATGATCACGGCGACGGCCAGCTCGATCACGTTGCCGCGGAGGATGAACTCCTTGAAACCGTTCAAGGTCTCCTTCATGCGTCGTCTCCCTCTGGGGTTCGTCAAGCCTTGGTGCGTCCTCGTGGACGTCCCTCTCGTCAGCATCATTGCACGATGACCGCGCCGACGTAGCCCGAGACGGAGGCGTCCACGAGGGCGAGGCCCTCGTCGGGACGGACGGCGACGAGCACGGTCGTCGTCGTCGAACCCGTCCCGGTCGCGGACCCCAGGATCCCGCTCCCGGACGAGGTCTCCCCGTCCGCGCGAGAGGGCAGCACGAGGGCGCTGCGGGCCACGATGCGGGTCTGCCCGTCCCCGTCGGCCGTGCGACCGCGCACGAGGTTCACCCGGTCGCCGGGCTTGAGGGCGGCCGCCACCGCGGGGTCGGTCAGGGTGACCGGGACGACGACGTCCCCGTCGCGTGCGAGCCCGTGCGCTGGCGAGCTCGCGAGCATCGACGGGCACAGGAGCGTCCCCGCGGGCAGGGCGACGACGAGGGTCTCGTCCTCGATCTCGCCGGGCGTGGTCACGGCGCAGGCCGGGCCGAGGTGCGTCGGCAGTCGGGCGATGGTCAGGGCGAGGCGCTCGCCGGGCGCGGTGTCCCGGGCGAGGGCGACGGCGGGACGCGTCGGTGCGTCGGGGACGCGCAGGGCGCCGACGACCGCGGCGGTCGTCGCGCCGAGCGCGAGGCACGTCACGACGACGCGCCACCGCCACAGGCGGGTGCGCAGGAGATGCTGGCGGCGGGCGCTCTGTGCTGTTCGGTCAGGTCGGGGCGTGGCGTGCGGAGGCATGCGGCGACGCTAGGGCGGCCATGGTGTGCCGTGTCCGCCAGGCCACGGAAGTGGGGACGACGGTCCCCGTGGGTCGCCCTGTGGGCGACCACGGGCTCAGGACGCTGCGGGCGTCGAGGACGAGCCGCCGGAAGGCTTCGACGGTGCCGCAGGCACCGAGCTCTTCGAGCCCGACCGCGAGTCGGTGCGGTAGAAGCCCGAGCCCTTGAACGTCACGCCGACGGTGCTGAAGATCTTGCGCAGCCGGCCCGAGCACTCCGGGCACACGGTCAGGGCGTCGTCGCTGAACGACTGCTGGATGTCGAAGCTGTGACCGCACGCGGTGCAGGTGTACGCGTAGGTGGGCACTGGCGGAACTCCTCAAGGACGGCGACGTGTCGTGCTCCGAGCGGGATGCCGGCGGGGACCTCGGCTGCACGCCGACCGGTCGGCCGCCTCTGGCACTCCAGCTCTCCGAGTGCTGATCCTAACGTGCCAGGCCTACGCCCGTCCTGACGCCTTCCTCACACCTCGATCGAGGCCACGGGCTAGGCTCGGCCTGTGCCCAGTCGTGTCCGCGTCCTTCGTCGTTCGCTCATCGCCCTCTCGGCGCTCGTCGTGATCGCCTTGGTCACCGCGAGCGTCGTCGTCGTCGGTGCCGTGCGTCGACCCTTCCCCGCCACGTCGGGAGAGGTGCCGATCGCCGGGCTCCAGGCCGAGGTCACCGTGGAGCGGGGCCAGCAGGGCGTCCCGCAGATCACCGCGACGTCGAGCGCCGACCTTTTCCGCGCCCAGGGCTACGTCCACGCGCAGGACCGCTTCTTCGAGATGGACTACCGCCGGCACGTCACCTCGGGGCGGCTCGCGGAGCTCGTCGGCGACAACCCTGACGCGATCGCCGCCGACCGCGTCATCCGCACCTTCGGCTGGCGGCACGTCGCCGAGCAGGAGTGGGCGCTCCTCGACGAGACGACGCGTGCCAGCCTCACGGCCTACGCGGCGGGCGTCAACGACTACCTCGCCGGTCGCGGGACGTCGTCGATCGCGCTCGAGTACACGGTCCTCGGCATGCAGGTGGACGTCTCGGCACCTGAGCCCTGGGACCCGATCGACTCGGTCGCGTGGCTCAAGGCGATGGCCTGGGACCTGCGCGGCAACTACGACGAGGAGCTCGACCGGGCGGCCACCTACGGAATCGTCGGTGACGTCGATCAGGTCGAGCAGCTCTTCCCCCGCTACGCGAGCACCGGCAACGCCCCGATCCTCGACCGTGACGAGCTCACGGCGCAGCGCGCGGCCCGCGCCGCGGGCCAGGGCCAGACACAGGGCGGCACGGGAGCACGCACCGCTGCGGAGGGCGCCGCTGCGCACGACGGCGTGCCATGGGGCGACGCATCGCTCCAGGACGCGGTCGCGACGGCCGCAGCCGCGCTCGCGGCCGTCCCGCAGACCGTCGCGCGCGGCGAGGGGACCGGCTCCAACTCGTGGGTCGTCTCGGGCGACCTGACCGCGACCGGCAAGCCGCTGCTCGCGAACGACCCGCACCTCGGGCTCGCGGCGCCCAGCATCTGGCACCAGGTCGGCCTGCGGTGCGCACCCGTGTCCGACGCGTGCCCGTACGACGTCTCCGGATTCTCCTTCGCAGGCTTCCCGGGCGTCATCATCGGCCACAACGCCTCGCTCGCGTGGGGCCTGACCAACCTCGGTGCGGACGTCACCGACTTCTTCATCGAGGCGATCAAGGACGACACCTACCTGCGCGACGGCGAGTGGCAGCCGCTCACCCTGCGCGAGGAGACGATCAAGGTCAACGGCGGCGACGACGTCGTCATCACCGTCCGCGGCACCCCGCACGGTCCCGTCGTCTCCGGCGAGATCGGCGACGTCGTCGCCGCGCTTCGCACCCCGACCGGCACCGCACCCGGCTCGGGCCAGACGTACGGCGTCGCCCTCGCCTGGACCGCCCTGTCGCCCGGCCGGACCGCTGACGCGGTCTTCGCACTCAACCGCGCCCAGGACGCGGCCGACGTCGCCGCAGCCGCAGCACTGTTCGCCGTGCCCTCCCAGAACATCGTGTTCGCGACGGCCGACGGCCACATCGGCTACCAGGCGCCCGGGCAGATCCCCGTGCGCGCCACCGTCCCCGGTTCTGCCGCCTCCGACGGCACGTGGCCGCGACCTGGCTGGGACTCGCGCTACGACTGGACGGGGTTCGTCGCCCCGGAGGACATGCCGGCCGTGCTCGACCCGGCCGAGGGCTTCATCGTCGCGGCCAACCAGGCCGTCGCCGAGCGCGGCGTCGGGCCCTTCCTCACCTCCGACTGGGACTACGGCTACCGTTCCGAACGGATCCGGGCCCTCATCAAGGGACAGGTCGAGTCGGGCTCGCCGGTCACGGTCGAGGCGATGGCTGCGCTGCAGTCCGACGTGTGGAGCCCCTACGCTCACCTGCTCGTGCCCGCGCTCCTCGACGTCGACCTCGCACCAGGCTTCCTCTCCGAGGGCCAAGACCTGCTGCGCGGCTGGGACCACGAGATGAACGCCGACTCGGCCGGCGCCGCGTACTTCGCGGCGGTGTGGTCGCACCTCCTCGAGCGGACGTTCGGCGACGACCTCCCCTCCTCCATGCAGTCGGCGGGCGGCAGCAGGTGGCTCGCGGTCGTCGACAGGCTCATGGCCGACCCGACGTCGCCATGGTGGGACGACCGGCGGACGGTCAACGTCGTCGAGACGCGCGACGAGATCCTCAAGGACGCGCTCGAGGGCGCACGCCTGGAGCTGACCACGACGCTCGGCAAGAACCCCGCCGAGTGGCAGTGGGGCCGGCTGCACCAGCTTCGCCTCGCCCACCCCGTGCTCGGCGGCGACAGCGTCCCGGCGCCCGTGCGCATGCTCGTCAACCCCGGCGCCGAGCAGCTTGCAGGCGGCTCGTCGATCGTCAACGCGACCGCGTGGGACGCCTCGGCGCGCCACGCGGTCACGGGCGCGCGCGACTTCTCCGTGACGGCAGGCCCGTCCATGCGCATGGTCGTCGACCTCGCCGACCTCGACGCGTCCCGCTGGGTGGTCGTCACCGGCGTCTCGGGGCATCCCGGGCACAGGCACTATGCCGACCAGCTGGGCGCGTGGGTGCGCGGGGAGACGTTCGCGTGGCCGTTCACCCCAGCTGCCGTCACCGGTGCAGCAGCATCAACCTTGGTGCTCGAGCCCGTCGAGTAGCCGCGGCAGGCGCCCAGGGCGCCGCTCGGGGCCCGGCAGGCCCGCGGCCGTCGGCGACGGGAGCAGACCGCTCCCGCGGCCCACGAGGGCACGAGGGTGCGAACCTCCCGCTAGACCTGCGACGTCGCGGCGATCGCCGTCCAGCTCGACGGCGTCGCGATCGCGTCGACGGGGACGTCGTGCGGCTCGTGGGGGATCGGACGCTCGGCGGCGTCGTAGATCTCCTCCGGGAACACCATCGCGACGACGAGCGCGTCCGGACGCTTGTGGCTCAGCGCGCGGTCGTACCACCCGCCGCCCTGCCCGAGCCGCATCCCCGTCGTGTCGACGGCGAGCGCGGGCGCGATCACGACGTCGGCCTCCTGGAGCGCCTCCGGGCCTTGCGACCCGGTACCAGGCTCCGGCGGGCGGCCGGGCGCCCGCTCCTGGAGGTCGTCGGACCCCGCGTACGGCGCCCAGCCCCGCTCGAGGCCAGCACCCAGCACGGGCAGCAGGATGCGCACCCCACGCTCGGCAAGACGCTCGATCAGCGGCAGCGTGCCGGGCTCGTGCGGGCGCGCGACGTATGCCGCGACGCACCTCACGTCGGCGAGCTCGTCCGCGGACGCGAGGATGTCGGCGAACGACTCTGCGGCCTCCTGCCGCAACCGCGGGGACCGCTGCTGACGGTTCGAACGGATGGCAGCCCGCAGCGCGTTCTTCGCGTCCTCGATCTCGAGGGCCGCGTGGATCGGGTAGGGCTGTGTCGCTCCGTTCATGCCTCCAGTGTCTCAAAGTTCTGTGTGCATCCGGTCAACTGCGGATCCCGAGGACCGCGGCTAGGCTCTCGGCATGGCGATCACCAAGGCAGTCATCCCTGCAGCAGGACTCGGCACCCGGTTCCTCCCCGCGACCAAGAGCACCCCCAAGGAGATGCTCCCGATCGTGGACAAGCCGGCCATCCAGTACGTCGTCGAGGAAGCCGTCGCAGCAGGCCTCGACGACGTCCTGTTCATCACCGGACGATCCAAGCGCAGCCTCGAGGACCACTTCGACGGCGTCCCCGAGCTCGAGGCCAACCTCGAGGCGAAGGGGGACGACACCCGGCTCGAGGCGGTGAAGGAGTCGACGCGGCTCGCTGACATCCACTTCGTGCGCCAGGGCCAGCCGCTCGGCCTCGGGCACGCCGTGCTGCGAGCCAAGCACCACGTCGGCCGCGAGCCGTTCGCAGTCCTCCTCGGCGACGACCTCATCGACGCTCGCGACCCGATCCTCCCCGTGATGACGGCGATCGCCGAGCGCACCGGTGGGTCCGTCGTCGCGCTGCTTGAGGTCGACCCGGCGCACATCTCCATGTACGGGTGCGCGGCCGTCTCGCCCGTCGCCGAGGTGGGCGACGGTCTCGACGTGCTCGCAGCCGACGTCGTCCGTATCGACGCGCTCGTCGAGAAGCCCGCGCCCGAGGACGCGCCGAGCAACCTCGCGATCATCGGACGCTACGTCCTGAGCCCCGCCGTGTTCGACGTCCTCGAGCACACGAAGCCCGGCCGCGGCGGCGAGATCCAGCTGACCGACGCGCTCGCCGAGCTGGCACACATGCCTGCTGACCAGGGCGGCGGCGTGTACGGCGTCGTGTTCCGGGGGCGGCGCTACGATACGGGCGACCGCCTGGACTACCTCAAGGCCGTGGTGCAGCTCGCGTGCGACCGCGAGGACCTGGGCGGCGACTTCCGTGACTGGCTCGAGGGCTACGTGAGGACGCTGCAGCCGTGATGCGATCGTGAGACCGGTCCAGACCCACCTGTCGGAGGCGCTCGCCGCGCTGCGCCCCGTGCCACCGCTCGACGTCGTGCTCGCGGACGCGGCGGGGTGCATCCTCGCCGAGGACGTCCTGGCGCCCGCGGACGTGCCCGCGCGCGACGTCGCGCTCCACGACGGCTATGCCGTCCGGCACGACGACGTCTACGGGGCTGCCGACGGCGGCGCGGTGTCGCTGCCCGTCGTCCAGGACGTGTGGTCGGGTGCGGTCGAGCCCGTGCGGCTCGTGCCGGGACAGGCGATCCGGGTGAGCACGGGCGTGCCCGTGCCGCTTGGTGCGGATACGGTCCTCCCGCTCGAGGTGACGGACCGCGGCACGGCGACCGTGCGCGTCCTGCGCCCCTCACCTGCAGGTGCGGGGGTGCGCCACGCTGCGGCCGACGTCGTCGCGGGCCAGGTCGCGATCGCCGCAGGGGTGCGGCTGGGTGCCCGGCAGATCTCCCTCGCCGCGGCGCTCGGCCGCCAGCGGCTCCGGGTGCACCCGCGTCCGCGCGTCGTCATCCTCCCTGTCGGGTCCGAGCTCATCGAGCCCGGCCGGCGCGGGGACGGCATCTACAACGCGAACGGGCAGGCGCTCGCGATCGCGGTGCAGGACGCGGGCGCGGTCGCGATCCCCGTCGCTGCGGTCTCCGACGACAGAGCGACGCTGCGAGAGATGATCGAGGACCAGCTCGTGCGCGCCGACCTGCTCATCACGACGGGCGGCCTGTCCGAAGGGACGCACGACACGCTCAAGGACGTGCTGGGGCCTCTCGGCACGGTGCGGTTCGACCACGTGGCCGTGAGCCCCGGCCGCCACCAGGGCTTCGGGATGCTCGGCGAGGGCGAGGGGCAGGTTCCGATCTTCGCGCTGCCCGGCCAGCCCGTCGCCGCCCAGATCTCCTACGAGGTGTTCGTGCGGCCCGCGCTGCGCGCGATGGCAGGCAAGGCCGACCTGTTCCGGCCGTCGGTCGCCGCGTACGCCGACGTCGCGTGGAGCAGCCCGGCCGACGTGCGGCAGTTCGTCCCCGCGCACCTCGTGGGGAGCCCCGACGAGGGATACCGCGTGACGCCGGTCGGCGACCCGGCGACGCTCGACCAGCTCTCGCTGTCAGCGCTCTCCGAGGCGAACGCCCTCGCGGTCGTGCCCGAGCACCAGACGTTCGTCCAGCTCGGCGAGCGCGTCAACTGCCTGGTGCTCGAGGGATGACCCGTGGTTGGCCCGTGGTCCTGCGGGACGACGGCCCTGCGGGCAGCGTCGTCCTGCGTCCTCTGCGTCGTTCGGACGCGGCAGCCTGGACGGACATCCGGCTGCGCAACTCGGCGTGGCTGACACCGTGGGACGCGACCACCCCCGAGGGCCACTCGACCCCGCCCGGCACGTTCGCGTCCTACGTTGCGGCGCTGCGCCGGCTCGCGCGGTCGGGCACGACCCTGCCCTTCGGCCTCGAGGTCGACGGTGAGCTCGTCGGCCAGCTCACCGTCTCGAGCATCACGTACGGCTCCCTGTGCTCGGCGAGCATCGGCTACTGGATCGCGCGCGAGGCTGCGGGTCGTGGCGCCGTGCCGACCGCCGTCGCGCTCGCCGTCGACCACTGCTTCTCCGTGCTGCAGTTGCACCGGATCGAGGTCAACATCCGCCCCGAGAACGCGCCGAGCCTGCGTGTCGTCGAGAAGCTCGGCCTGCGGGACGAGGGCCTGCGCGAGAGGTACCTCCACATCCAGTGGCGGTGGTGCGACCACCGCACGTTCGCCCTCACCGCGGAAGAGGTCCCGGGCGGCCTGCTGGCCCGCTGGCAGGCCACGCGTGAAGGGCGTGAATGACAACGGTGTAAGACACGCCGCGCCGCGTGCGCGGCCAGCCGAGCGCCCTCGCATACCGTCTCAATGGTGGAACCAATTCCAGGCGGGGCCGGGATCCTGGCCCTTGTCGGGTTGTGGGTCGCTTACCTGCTGCCGCAACGGACGCGTCACCGCGACCTGCTGCTCGAGGCGCGGTCGGACGACCGCTTCTCGGGCGCGATGCGGATCCTCGCGGTCGCACGACCGGCTCGGACCTTCGTGACCGAGACCCGGGACTGCGGACCGGGACAGCTCAAGCACGATCAGCTGCTCACGGGCTCGATGCCCGCGGTCAGCGCAGCACAGATCGCCGGACGCGCGAAGGGAGCGCAGGACATGGATCGACCCACCACGGGTGCTCAGCGCACGGTGTCGCCGGCCGGGCGTAACCGACCTGTGTCCGCACGACCCGTCACGACCCCGCGCAGCAGCGACGCCGCCCGCGAGGCTGCGGCGATGCGCGCCCGGCGCGCGGCCGTCGCCGAGCAGCGTGCTGCCGCTGCGAAGCGCCGCCTCGCGCTCACGCTCACGCTGCTGTCCGCCTCCGCGATCGCCTGGACCGCAGTCTCGGCGTTCTCGATCCACGTCGCGATCCCGTCGGTGCTGACGGCGATGCTCGGCGGCGTGCTCGTGCTCGGCCGCCGTGCGGTCGTCGCCGGGCGCCGCGCCGACGCGACCGTGGCGGTGAAGGCGCGCTCGGTGTCCTCCCCGGCGCAGGCGCGCCCGTCGGTCACGGGGCGCGCCGTCCACGCGAGCGACGTCAGCACCCAGATGATCTCCTCGGACGCGGTCCGCGCGGTCGTCGCGCGCAGCGCCGAGGCTGCTGCGACGGCGTCAGCGACCGAGGTTGTCGCTGCCTCTGAGTCCGCAGAGGACGCTACGGCACCCACGGCGGTGGAGGCCGACGCTGCTCCGGCGCGCGAGAACGCCGTCGTGGAGGGCGGCGAGCTCGCAGGCTTCTCGCTGCCGCGCCCGACCTACACGATGAAGGCGGCGGCTCCGCGCCGCGAGCCGGCACCGCTCCTCGAGGACGACGTGACGACGCCGAGCAACGCGTCCGAACGGGCGAGCAGCGCGAGCGTCGCGAGCGCGGAGGAGTCCGAGACGGTCTCGACCGAGGGCCTCGGGCTCGACCTCGACGCGATCCTCGCTCGTCGTCGCGCGTCGGGCGAGTGAGTCGGAGCCACCCCGGCGGGCGGCTCCCGCAGCCCGACACGGATGTGCAAACCACGTGGTGCAGGTGCTAACCTAGGTAACGC
>RRZU011796186.1_pt1 | contig 11479 bp, 10 predicted proteins | sample 2165561 | NCBI WGS metagenome assembly RRZU01 (sample SAMN10456909, study PRJNA506462) | wastewater metagenome | isolation source: wastewater sludge | place: USA: Moscow, Idaho | reverse complement strand
GGCGGCGGCGTCGTATGCCATCTCGGCCGGAAGCTCGGACGAGGCCACGACGCTGCCGCCGAAGATCCCCGTCTGATGGGTGGTTTGTGAGGCGCCAACGCCGCGCAGCTCGTGGGGGCGGTCGGCTGTCACCGCAATGACCGGCAGGGACTGGAACCAGGCCTCCTCCAGCGCGGGATGCAGCTCCACCACGGCGGTGCCGGAGGTGGTGATGACAGCCACGGGCTCTCCCAGCGCTCTGGCCGCACCAACCGCCCAGAACCCGGCGCCGCGTTCGTCACTGAAGGTGGCGGCACTGACAAGGCCTTGACGCTCCAAGCCGGCGAGCGCGTATCCGAACGGTGCGTCCCGCGAGCCCGGGGCATAGGCCACGTGACGGACTCCCTGTTCGATGAGGGATTCCAGGATGGTCCGGGCCAGCAGAATCGAGGGATTCTCGGGGTTGTCCATATCGAGGCTCATGCCGTCTCCTCGCTCGCACACGCCGCGATCATTGCTTCCGCCCGGCTCGTCCACTCATCCACGAGGGAGGCGGCGGACGCCCCCTCCCCGAGCTCGGGTTCGAGCAGGTCACCGCTCGCCACGGCTCGCGCATCCGAGAGGCTCAGCTGGCCGTCGCGGGAGATCAGCGGCCCGGCGACGTCACCAACGAGCAGGCGTTGGGTGTCCAGACCGCAGGCATGCGGCAAGTCCGGCAACGCCGCCGCGATGGCAACGCCCGCGGCCAACCCGATCGAGGTGTCGATGGCAGAGGAGACCACCACCGGAATGGGAAGCTGCAGCGCCAGATCGAGGGCGCGGCGCACGCCGGCGAGAGGCGCCACCTTGATCACCGCCAGATCGGCGGCCTCGCATTCGACCACCCGGAAGGGATCGTCCGCGCGTCGAATGGATTCGTCCGCGGCTATCGGCACGCCCACGCGTTGGCGCACCCGGGCGAGGTCCTCGACTTTCATGCAGGGCTGCTCCACGTACTCGAGGCCGCCGACGGGAGCGGCCGCTTCGCAGAGGTGGGCGATCGCGTCCACCGCCTGATCAGGCTCCCACTTTCCGTTGACGTCAATGCGCACGCGGGCCCGGCTTCCGAAATCCTGCGCGAGCGCCACGGCCACCGCACGGACTCGGTCCCAGTCCTCTCGAAGGGTGGAGTGCGGATCGGCCACTTTGATTTTCGCGGTGGAGCAGCGGGCGGCGTGCGCTCGGCCAGCTGCATCCTGCGGGCTCACCACCGGAATCGTCACGTTCACGGGAACCGAGGCGCGGGCTGCGGGAACACCAATCCCCCACGTGGCGGCCTCGGCGGCGCTTCGGAGCCAGAGCGCCGATTCTGCCGCGCCGTATTCCTTGAAGGGCGCGCATTCTCCCCATCCTCCGGGCCCGCGCAGCAACACTCCCCGGCGCGCTCGCACGCCGCGGAACTTCGTGGTCAGACCGATCTGGAACGTCACCACCCGGTCAATGCCGCGAGCGTCGAACCAGGAGCGCGCCGTGCTCGACCACCGCCCACGGGGAATCTCCGCCAGTAGCGGCGCCTGCATTGTCTCCACGTGCCCAGCTTAGTGGCGGAGCATTCCACTCGCCTCCTGGGAGAATTTTCACGAGCACGATGAGAATACTTGCACGGTCAACTTTCACAATTTTGTTGTGGAAATCAACAATCTATTTGATACTTCTAGTGTGGGTGCAGTTCAGCACCACACCCGGTGCGGCGAGGCACCGGGCAGTGTCGATTCAGAGTCGAAGAGAGACACCATGACCAATGAAACCGTAAATCCAGCCACCGGCCCCCTTGTGGTGGCCATCGATTCCTCCACCACGTCCACCAAGGCAATCGTTGTTGACGCCTCGGGCGAGGTGCTTGTCACCGCCAAGCGCAACATCCAGCTCCACACCCCGGCGATGGACTTCTACGAGCACAACCCGGCCCGTTGGTGGGAGAGCACCCACGAGACAATCACCGAGGCCCTCGCCTCGCTCAGCCCGCAGGATCGCGCCCGCGTCGAGGCCGTTGGCATCACGCACCAGCGCGAATCCTTCGCCCCCTTCCGCGCCGACGGCACCCCGATCGGCCCCGGAATTCTGTGGCTGGACGGGCGCGCCACCGAGCAGATTCGCAAGTACGGCAACGACCACGTGCACGAGCTCTCCGGCAAGCCCGCCGGCGTGACCCCCGCCATCTACAAGATGGCCTGGGTTGCCCAGAACGAACCCCAGTATTTCGAGACGGCGGACAAGATCGTCGACGTCGCCTGCGCCATCACCTTCAACCTGACCGGCAAGTGGGTCTCCTCCACCGCGTGCGCCGATTCCCTCGGCCTGTTCGACATCGAGAAGCGCGAGTGGTCCGATGAGCTGCTGGAGATCGCCGGCGTTCGCCGCGACCAGATGGCCGACCTCGTGCCACCGGCCACGATCGTCTCCACCGTTCGCCCCGAACTGGCCTCCGAATGGGAGATCTCGCCGGACGTCGTCGTCGTCGCCGGACTGGGAGACGGGCAGGCCGCAGGCATCGGGGCCGCGGCCGTGGACCCCAACGTTGCCTACCTCAACCTCGGAACCGCTGTCAACGCCGGCGTGGACGCCGCCAACTACATCTACGATCCGATCTTCCGCACCCTGGACTCGGGCATCCCCGGGCACTACGTGTTCGAGGTGCTCCAGTCCTCCGGTTCCTACCTCGCGGGTTGGTTCCGCCAGTCGCTCGGCGATCCCAAGCTCCTGGGCGAACCCGACCCCGAGCTGGACAAGGCCGCGGCACAGATTCCCCCGGGCTCCGAAGGTCTCATCACCCTGCCCTACTGGAATGCCGTGCAGTCCCCCTATTGGGATTCCGTGGCCCGCGGCGCCGTGGTGGGATGGCGCGGAACCCACTCGCGCGCCCACATGTACCGTTCCATTCTGGAATCGATCGGCTTCGAGATGCGCAACAACCTCGACGCCATCGAACGCGGCACGGGCGTGAAGCTCACCTCGCTTCGCGCCATGGGCGGCGGCACCAGATCGATGCTGTGGCGCCAGATCATGGCGGACACCACCGGAGTTCCGATCACGGTATGCGTGGAGGACGAAATCTCGGCCCTGGGCGCGGCCGTACTCGCCTTCGCCGCACTCGCCGTCCACGCACCGCTCGTGGACGGCGTCGCGGACGTCGCCGCATCGGCTCGCGCCATGGCCCACTTCGGTGAGACGATTGAACCGGACATGGCGATGCACGAACGCTACCGGGAAATTGCGGAAGTGCAGCAGCGCCTGTACCCGCAGCTCAAGGACGTGTTCGAGGATCTTCACGCGATCGCCGAGAAGTATCCCTCCACCAAGCCCGAGTCCCCCAAGGCCGAGCTCTAGAACAGAGAGTAGGAAACATGCCGTCAATTACCGTACTCGGTGCCGGAGCCATGGGCTCGGGTCTCACTCGCCCCCTCGTCGATTCGGGCTGGGACGTTCGCCTCTGGGGAACCTGGCTCGATGATCACCTCATTGATGCCATCGAGGCGGGCACGCCCCACCCCCGCATCAACGTGGTCATTTCGGACAAGGTGAGGACCTACCGCTCCGACCGCCTCGAAGAAGCCCTGGACGGCACCGACGTCGTCGTCATGTCGGTGTCCTCGGACGGCGTTCCTGGCGTGGCACGCCTTGCCCTGCCCCTGCTGAAGGACGTCAAGGCTCTGTGGATGACCTCGAAGGGATTCAGTCCGGATCCCGAGGGCAACATCCAGTTGCTGCCGGACACGCTGCGGCGCATCGCCGCGGAACTCAGCGTGGAACTGCCGCCCATCGTGGCCATCGCCGGACCGGTCAAGGCCAACGAGTGCGCGGCGGGAATGCCCACCGCCACCATCTATGGCTCTCTCAACCACGAGGTTGCCAAGGAATCCGCCCGCGGCGCCCGCACCGCCGTCTACGCGATCGCCGCCACGGATGACGAAGTGGGCGTGGAAATCTGCGCCCCGATGAAGAATGTCTACGCGATCGCCCTGGGCATCGCCGACGGTCTCGAAGAGGCCACCGGGGTTCCCCATCACAATCTCAAGGCCGCGGCCTTCGCGCAGGCGGTGCGCGAGATGTCGCTCCTGGGAGTGAAGCTCGGCGCCAAGCCGGAGACCGCCTTCGGACTGCCCGGAGTCGGGGATCTGGAGGTGACCGGACTGTCCGGCCGCAACAAGGTCTACGGCGTTCGCCTGGGCCGCGGCGAGACCCCCAGCGCGGCCCTTGCGGAGATGAAGCGCTTGGAGCAGACGGTGGAGGGCGTGCCCGCCACCGGACTGGCCATGACCCTCGTGGCGCAGCGCGCGTCCGATCTTGCGGACCAGTTGCCGCTTCTGGCCACGATTGACGCTATCCTCAAGGAGGAAGCGGAAGACGTCAAGGCTGCTCTCTCAGCCGCAGTTCTTCCGGCCCGCCCCTGATGAACAGCTGGGTGGGGGACTTTCCGTACGGGAGGTCCCCCACTTTCCGTCTCGGGGCGTCCCGCCTCGAAAGGTAGTCTCGTGTCCTCCATCACCCCGGGCTCGTCGCGCGATCATGGCGCCAAGCGCACTCCCCGCAACCGCAAGGACCGCCTGCGCACCATCGTCTCGCTCGTGGTCCAGGAGGGAGTGACCACGGTCGAGTGGCTTGCGGAGAATCTCTCCGTCTCCAGCATGACCGTCTATCGCGACGTCTCCGAACTGGTGGACCAGGGGCTGCTCACCCGCTCCTACGGCGAGGTCTCCACGGCGTCGTCGTCGCTGGTCGAATCCTCCTCGAAGCTGCGACTGGGCATGAATCGCGAGCTCAAGGACAAGATTGCCAAGGCCGCGCTGAAGTACGTGCGGCGCGGTGACTCCATCCTTCTGGACGATTCGACCACCAGCGCCCACCTCATTCCGGGACTGCGCGAGATGACTCCGCTGACCGTCGCCACGAACGCGCGCTTCATCGAGGAGCTGCTCACCCACGAGCCCCACATGGGCGTCATCCACCTGGGCGGGGACTACCTCAACTGGGCCGACGCCTACTTCGGGCCCATGACGATCTCCAACATCGAGAACCTGGGGATCGATGTGTGCCTGATGTCGACGACGGCGGTGCGCGGAGCCCACTGCTATCACCCCGATTCCACGGTGGCGGACACCAAGCGCGCCATGATTCAGTGGGCCCAGCGCCGTATTCTCATGGTGGACCACTCCAAGTTCACTCGCACGGCGCTGCATCGCTTCGCGGACCTTCGCGACTTCACCGCCGTCATCACCGATTCCCTCACACCCACGGAGGAGGCGGAGCGGATTCGCGACGCCGGGGTGGAGGTCGTCGTCATTCAGTGAACGAGGTTGCGGTGGTCAGAGATCCGTCGTCCATCCAGGCGTGGTCGCCCATAGACGCGACCGGATACCTGCTCCATGTCCCCACGTTCTCGCCCGTTCTCGCGTCGATGATCAGATTCTTGCCACCGAGGGTCAGGTACAGATCCCCCGCGAACAGACTCTTCACGGACAGATCGTCCGCGGAACCTCCGGCGGCATCCACCCGGTACATGTCCGCACCCGTTCGCAGGTCCTTCACAACGGGGGCAGCGCCGACACCCGGTTCCGGGATCATGAGCGCGAAAGGTGCCTTCGGATCAAGCCGTATGGTGCCCGGATGATCCTAGACCACGGGTGCACCACTTCGAGTGTCAACGATGCCGACGTTTCCGGAGGTGTGGGTGATGAGCGCGTACCCGTTGAGAACCTGGGAGAACTCCGGGCAATCCTTCCCGGACTCCCGCAAGGCGGTGCCAGCCGAGGAGGCTTCCTCCCACAGGATCCTGCCACTGGCCACCGCGAAGCCCTGAACTGTGCCCGGGCAGTCGCCGGGCGGACTACCCTGCGGTTCGGGCTGCCAGAAGGCTTCCGCCCTTCCGAAGATCGGGGAGCCTCCTTCCTTGAACCAGACCTCGGTGCCCCGGACCACGTCAACGCCGATCAAGCGCTGCATCTCGCCGCCTTCGGGCAGGAGCCGGCCGCTCAGCAGCACGGCGACCACCCCGAGATCCGAGGTGGCGCCAACCGCCATCGTGTGCTCGGGACCCTTGAAGACGTTCGTTCGTGAGATCAGCATGGGCCCGGCTGCGGTGGCCGTGGTCACGTCCACCCCGATGACGGAGGTCATGAGTTGCTCCGCGTTCTCGTCCTCATCATCGATGTGGACCTGGACGATGCCCGCGACAACGGGAACGCCCTCGTCGTAGGTGAAGCTGTAGACCTCTCGCTCGATCTTCTCTCCGGGAAGGAGTTCGGATGCATCGAGCCGGATCACTCCATGGCCGGGAACAACGATGTCCGCCGGACCGGGGAGCTCGGGCGTGTCCGCGAACATGGCCGGCTTGAGGAACGGCCCGAACGGGGTCCACATGTCGGGTGAGTAGGATTCCTGCGCCACCTGACGCGCGGACGAGTGGACCCGGGAGGAGTCTGTGTGGGAGGGAACGTTCCCGTCATCGATGGCGCGCACCGAGCAGTTCGAGAACAGGAACAGAATCAGCAACAGGATGCCGATCGCCGTGGGAATGCCGTAGCTCGCCGTGGCATCCCTCCGGGTGGGTGCATTGTTCATCGCGTGAACCACCGTGTCTCAGATGCAGATGGGAGGGGCGAGCTCAATCGGATCCCCGTCCACGCTCACCGTTGCGATCGCGCATACCCTGGCCTCGGCATCCGGCTCGATCATCAGGGTGGTGTACAACGACTGGACGTCGTATACGCGTCTCGTCTGCTTGCGTGCGCTGTCCATGTCCACCGCCGGGTACACGGTCATCTCCAGCGTGTTGCCGAAGGACTTGCCGTCGTAGCGCGTCACCCGCCCCCAGGCTGCAGAACACTGATTCGAATACAGAAGCTGGACCTGAACGTCTCCGTCCAGGCGAGCCTCGCTCGCCGCGATGACCGCATCCTCCTTGCAGATGGTCCTCGCCGGATCGACCCCGTCGGCCACATCAAGAAGAGGCACCTCGGAGGCGACCGTGCTCGCCGATGTCCCTGAGGGATCCTCGGTGCGAAGAGCGAGATACCCCATCCACATGCCGCTCGTGATCATCGCCGTGGTCACCGCCGAGACGGTGGCGATCACCCACGCCGGGCTCCCTTTCCGAGTGACGTGCCCGGCGGCGGCGTCGCGCTCCGCCTCCGGCATCATGTCGGCGGCAGGATCGAACTCCTCGGATCGCGAACGAATTGCAAGGCCGTACGCGAGGGCGTTGCGCCTCGCTGCCCATTCGTGCCGCGAGGCCCCGAGCTCCTCAACCAGGTACCTGACAGTTCGTTCGGTTGGCAGCCGCTTGCCGGAAAATGCCTCGGACAGGATGCTCCTGGGGATTCCCGTATGCGAGCTCAAGGTGGCGAGGGTCGGATCGCCCGCTTCCTGCCGAAGCGAGCGCAAATCGAAGGCGAACTGCTGAAGTGAGTCATCGGGTCCGCGGTCTGAATTTTCAGTTCGCATGACTCCACAAATACCAGCTGCCAGCGAGATTCGCTCATCATTGCCGAATCATCTCGAAACCACACATTCGGGAATACACCGGGCCGGTTCGCGGTTCACCCACAAAGGACCGATTGGTGAGGGGGTTCACACATGAAGGAGACGTCGCAGACCGGTTCGTCCGGGCGGGAGGCCACGGAACAAGACGCATGGTCCGACCCGCGCGACGACATCGAGATAGGTGTTCTCATGGCGAACGGTCAGCTTGCGCCCCGCACCTTCTCCACATGGGCGCAGGCCGAGGAATGGGCGTGGGAGGGCGAGCAGGTCGTGACGTTCAACCGGATCTGCTCCTGTGACATCTGACCTGGCAGCGCGCGGCCCATCCACGCAGATCACTCCTCGACGGCCTCGGACAGTTCCAGCCAGCGCTCCTCGAGCTCGGATGTCTCCTCCGCCAGGTGACGCAGCTTCTCGGTGAGCTTGCCCAACCCCTCGTAGTCGCTCTGGTCGTGGCTGGCCATCTTCGCATGCACAACCTCAATCTTCGAGGCCAGCTTGTCCATGCGCCGCTCCACCGCGGCAAGCTCCTTCTGTGCCGCGCGGAGATCGGCGCCGGAAAGCCCCGGACCTTGCACCGCCGCAGGGGCGGACCCTCCCCCGGACTGCACGGCAACGGCCTGCTCCCGCCGCAGCTCCACGTACTGGTCCACGCCGCCCGGAAGATCCCGTACCTCCCGATTCATGACAGCCATCTGCCTGTCGGTCAGCCGCTCCAGCAGGTAGCGGTCGTGCGAAACCACCACGAGCGTTCCCGGCCACGAATCCAACAGGTCCTCGACCGCGGTCAGGGTATCCGTGTCCAGGTCGTTCGTCGGTTCGTCGAGGAGCAGAACATTGGGCTCGTGCATGAGCAGCCGCATGAGCTGCAGCCTGCGGCGTTCGCCACCGGAGAGCTCGGCGATGCGAGTCCAGGCCCGTTCACGAGTGAACCCCAGCCGTTCGACCAGTTGCGAGGCCGTGATCTCCTTCTTGCCCACGGTCACGTGCGCGGCGATGTCATGAACCGATTCCACCACGCGCTTCTCCCCGATGGCGTCCAGCTCCGTGGTTGCCTGGGTGAGGGCGGCCAGCTTGACCGTCTTGCCGGTCCGCACCCGGCCCGTGACCGGCTGCAACTGCCCGGACATCAGCCCCAGCAGGGAGGACTTGCCGGCTCCGTTCGCCCCGAGAACACCCAGGCGCTGGCCCGGAGCGAGCCGCAGCGTGATGTCCTCCAGAATTGGCGGGCCGCCGGGGTGGGCGAAGGTGACGTCCTCCAGATCGACGACGTCCTTGCCCAGCCTGCTCGTGGCCATTTTCGTCAGTTCCAGCGAGTCACGCGGGGCGGGCTCATCGGCGATGAGCGCCTCGGCCGCGTCGATGCGAAAGCGCGGCTTGGACGTGCGAGCCGGAGCACCGCGGCGCAGCCACGCGAGCCCCTTGCGCAGCGCGTTGTTGCGCTTATCGACCGCCAGCGCGCTCTGCCGCTCGCGTTCGGCGCGTTGCAGCACGTAGGCAGCGTATCCGCCCTCGTAGGTCTCCACGTGCCCGGGCACGGGGTTGCGCCCGCCCGGGCCGTCGTTTCCGGGAACAACCTCCCACAGCCGCGTGCAGACCGCGTCAAGGAACCAGCGATCGTGGGTGACCACCACGAGCGCGCCGGCCGGTCGCGTCCCGCCGAAGCGTTCGCCCAGATAGCCGGCCAGGAAGGTGATGCCCTCGACGTCCAAATGGTTGGTGGGCTCGTCCAGGATGACGATGCGCGCGTTCTCACACAGAGTGGCCGCAAGGGCGACCCTGCGGCGCTGCCCTCCCGAAAGCTCGCTCACCGGCGTGGACAACGCGATCTCGGGGAGCAGGCCCGCATGCAGGGTTCGGACGTGGGCGTCGCTGGCCCACTCGTGTTCGGCCGCGGAGCCGTGGATGGCCTCCAGCACGGTCTGCCCCTCCCGGAAGGTGTCGGACTGGGAAAGGCGAGTCACCGCGGCATCTCCGAGTCTTGTCACGACGCCGTCGTCCGGAACGAGCTCGCCGGACATGATCCGCAGCAGAGTGGACTTTCCGCCGCCATTGGGGCCGACGACGCCGATCCGATCGCCGTCCTCCAAACTGACGGAGACGTCCCCGAGGATCGCACGATTTCCCAGCGTGACTCCCACGTGCTGGAGTCCGAGCAGGTGGGCCATTGCTACATCTCCTTCGTGACGTGGGTGGATCCGGCCGGGCCATTGGCGCGCAGGACACCATGACGGGGAAACAGTGCGGCCAATTCCCGAGCGAGCGCATCGGCACGATCCGCGGTCTCGGCAAGTACAGCGATCGTGGGCCCCGATCCGGACAACAGGGCGAAGTGGCCGCGCGCACGCAGGGTCCTCATGGTTTCGCGCAGTTCCGGGCGCAGCGAGAACGCGGGCTCCTCCAGATCGTTGATCATGTGCTCTTGCGCCGCGCACCGATCCCCGCACTCCAGAGCCTTGCGCAATTCGAGGGTCTCGGGCACCAGTGCCTCGGGAACTCGCGTGTATCCCATGATGGAGTCGAACTCCCTGAACACCTCGGGGGTCGAAAGCCCGCTGGCATCGGTGAGAAGCACCCAGCTGTGGACGATGCAGGATTCCATGGGATCAAGGGCCTCGCCCCGCCCGACACCGTGCGCCAGCCCGCCGAGCAGGGCGAAGGGAACATCGGAACCGAGTTCGCCGCCCAGCTCCAGCAGCTCCGCCAGCGGGAGGTCGAGGCCCCAGAGTCTTGAGCACGCCACGAGGGTCGCCGCAGCATCCGCGGAACCCCCTGCCATTCCCGCGGCGACAGGGATTCGTTTGGCGATGTCCAGCCGTACTCCGTCATTGACGCCGTGCCGCTCTTGAAGCAGCTGGGCGGCGCGGACCGCGAGATTCGATGCGTCCGTGGGGAGGTCCTCGCCCACGCCGCTCATGGTCAGTGAGATGCTGTCAGCCCGGGTGGCGACGACGTCGTCGTACACATCGAGCGATTCGAACACGGTATCGAGGGGGTGAAAGCCGTCGAACCGTGGTGGGCCGACGCGCAAGGCGAGATTGACCTTGGCGGGGGAGGAGACGTGGACTTCATGCACGGACATGAGTCTACTGGTCCCGCCTCCGCCCCACTGAACGAGGTCAGGCCGCGATGATCCGTGCCTTGAGGGCGTCGTACTCCTTCTGCGTGATCGCTCCGTCCTCGAGCAGGGCGAAGGCGTTGGAGATCTCCGTCGAGAGGCCCGCCCCAAAGTATCCATGCGGTCCGATGTTGGCGATCCTGAGTTCTTCAACCGCGGCTCGACGGCGGCGTTCCTCCATCCCACCACCACGATTGACGAGGTAGGCCAGGGCCGCCACGAATGGAACAAGTATCAGGAGAATCATCCAGACCGCTCGCGCCGCGCCTCCAAGGCTTGAGTCGCGCAGGAGATCACTGATGATCTGAACAAGGAAAATCAGATATGTCATCAAGAGGAAAATCTCGATGACAATCCAGAACAATTGCCAAAAACTACCCATCTCGGTCGCTCCGGTCCATTTCTAGTGTGCGTGAAATCGAAGGTCAGAGGGCGTCGGCTCGGATTTCCGACTGTTTCCGACCATCGAGAGCCTCCTGAAAGGAGGTTGCCAGAATCCCTTGGGAAATTGGCTTGCTTGATCTTACTGCCACAAAAAGTTAAAAGTACTCTGAGGTCTGACCTTCAAGAACTAGTTCAAAGCGAAATCACTTCGAGCACCAACCGACGGCACCTCCTTGAGTCGAACGTTAGATTTTGGAATGGGTAAAGTTTTCAGAAGGAGCTGTTCAATACGCGCAATCGCTCCGATGGCGGCGATTGTCGATCGACCACGGTGACCGGGGAGCCGATGGAACAGCTCGTTGACCCGGAGGACCACTCGCCGAGGGAACTGAACGGGCGGGCAATCGCCCGATTCGCCGGGTCCATTTTTCTTCAGTTGATAACCACACCTACGCGCACTTTCGTCAAGAATATCCATGG
>RRZU013511468.1_pt1 | contig 11480 bp, 3 predicted proteins | sample 2165561 | NCBI WGS metagenome assembly RRZU01 (sample SAMN10456909, study PRJNA506462) | wastewater metagenome | isolation source: wastewater sludge | place: USA: Moscow, Idaho | reverse complement strand
CAATGTATTGAGAATCAATTCCTGACGGCTGATAACAGGCATATAATGCTGCTCACCATCACTAAATCCATTACCCTTGGCTATAACACGGACAACATAAAGATCCGGATCAAGGCTTGAAGAGTTAAGATTGAAAGCAACAGTTTCGTTTCCACCGGCCTCAACCTGATAATGGACTGTTTGTGTAAAGACTATTTTCTGAGACTCAGGATTGACGAACTGTAAAAGAGCAACACCTCTCTGAACTTTATTGGAGGTATTGGAAATCTGTGCCTTTATAACAGCGTCATCTCCTTGACGAATAAAACGAGGAAGATTAGGCTGAATCATAATTTGTTTACTGGCAACGGTTTCACCATCAATAAAGCCATAACGCATCTCTTTATCATGGGCAAAGCCTAGAAAGCGCCAGGTCGTCACGCTCTCAGGAAGAGTAAAGCTGATCTTTGCATTGCCCTTGTCATCACTCTCAATATTAGGATAAAAGAAAGCTGTCTCGCTAAGATTCTCGCGTAACTGTGATGAACTGCCTTCAGGAACAGGAACATTGCTGCCAAAAGAAGTCGAAGGCATCTTCTCTACAACATCAAATAACTTATTGCCGGACTCTGGCGTCGCTCCGCTTGCAAGCATAGACTTAGCCTGCAAGGCACGTGACTTTCGAAGAGATCCTTCACCTCCTACAGCATTAAAAACAGATTCATTATAATTTCTATTGCCTAAAGGTAAAAACATTTGATCAATCTGTCCAAAATCAAGTTCTCTCTCATCATAATAAGTTTCATTAAGCATATTGCTGACAGTCAATCCATATTCATATCCACCTCTATTATAATTCCAACTTACAGAAGGAAGATTTATATAGATATTCGGGAAGAAAGTCCACGTGAAAGGTTTCAACTGATCGAGACTCTTATCATAAAGAGATGCTATTACTTGCGCCCTTACCGGATGTTGATTATCATCCTTGATATTCAGCGTCCACTGTTCCTTCTGTCCCGGCACCAGACGATTGCGGAAAGTAGACCAACTTAAATGCAATTTTTTTGAAGACAATGGTTTCTCTATCCTCGCCTGCTGCGTATAGGTAATGCCGTCTTTTACCCAAGCATAACTGATAACGATGCCATTACCATATTCCGGCTTATATGAAAAAGCTCTCGTACATAAAGATTTATTAAGTTCAAATGTTTTACTTTCAAGTAAGGTGTTACCGGATACAATGGTATAGAGAACGTGTACAGATGCATCACTCGAGCCGATTTGTACATATACAGAGTCTTCAGAATTTTCACTAAAACGGCCGGCTGTTTGATAGAACCAACAATGAGTATTACTGATAGGAGCTTTATCATCCATGCTGAAAATATCAAAATCTTTCTTCAGCGTATCTTTTTCACAAATAGCCTCTAAAGTATGTCTTCCTGAAGGGAGCATGCTTATCAGCCCATCTTTTACAGATGCCTTATCAAATATACTATCATAAAGCAGCATGTCTGTATTGGTCGTCACTTCTTTCCAATTCTGACCATCTATACAATAGCGAACTGTTGCTTTGATTTCCTGACCTGACAAATTAAGATAGGTAAATTTCACATGTTGGTCCTGACCGCTTTTTCCTCTTCCCGGACGAAGTATCTGTTCAGGAAGATTACAACTAAAAACAGTAGGACGAGAACCCAACGGAACATCTATTTCCTGACTATGACTCTCCCCTGTTCTATCTGTTACTTCTGCATTGACGACATAACGATAGTAACAAGGTGTTTTTGTATCTATAACATCCGTGACTAATGGAATTACAACATTAAAGTGTCCATTAGCATCCGTGATAAGACTATCTATATCAACAAGTACCTTTTGCTGGCTGGGCTGAGTATGCCACCACCAAAAGAAAGGCTGGCGTACAACCGTATATTTCACCTTAGCTCCCTGTACAGGAAACCCTGTATAGTTTTGTGCAGTAGCCTTAACAATCAACGTATCACCAGCCTGATAACGAGCATTGATCTTAGGAAAAGTTACTTCGAAAGTAGGACGCTTATATTCTTCGACATCAATATAGGCAGCACCTCCACCCTCACTTGTTTTAATCACGAATCGACCAGTAAGGACATGATCCGGAAGGACAAAATCTGTGGAAACTGTACCATATGCATCTGTTATCAAGTCTTTAGTTCCTACTTCTTTCCAATTGGCATCCGTACAAACAAGTTGAACTTTTTCACCTGCTATGACTCCGACATTCTGATGCTGCTTGTTTCTATAAAAAACGGCAGCAACATGAACAGTCTGCCCCGGACGATAAAGAGTTCTGTCTGTATAGATATTAGAAGAGACATAACTACTCTTTCCATCAAAATAACCATAATAGTCACTTATAGATGCCTTAGGACAATAGCGGTCATTCTCCGTATAGGCAAAGAAAGAATTAACGTCTCTATCCTTTTGGAAAACAACTTCACCATCATCATCACAAGTTAAAGGACTTCCTGAAATTTTCCCTTTATTGCTATATAATTGTATTTCTGCTCCGGAAAGAGGATGACCGGTAGTAGCACTGACAATCCCCAACCGTATCTTTCCATCCGGGAGCTTTTGATGAACGACAGCGATATCACTGACATAAAAGATGTCATAAGAAGAAGGAATATCACTATTATCACTCGAAACTTTTATCAGATAAGCACCCGAAGGCAAACCATTTATGAGAACAGAATCTCGGCTAAATTCATAATTAGCCCTACCAAGAAAATAACGGCTCATTGCAATCTTTTTGGACGGATTGACATGTTTCAGAAGCAAAGCCAGTTGGCCGGCATCATCAATATTCCATTGTTTATCAGCAGTAGTGTTTAATTGTTCCACAGTTACATTTAATTGCTTTACATTACGCACATCACGCAAATAAATATAAAAATCATTATTTGGTAAAATAACCCTTTTGGAAACTACAGCTTTATATTGCGGGCAGGTAAGTCTGCGTTCTTCATTGCGCAGAAAATTCATAGTAGGCCATGATCCCCAATGGGCCAGAGCAAAATTAATATAATTAAGCTGGTCTTTCACACTAGCATCATCAGCTTGAGACATAAATTTATAATGTTCCACAGCTAATTGACCTGCAGCATCAACATCCTTATATATATGAATAAGAGAATCTATACACATAAGATACTTTGACTTCTGCATTTGATTAACATCAACCTTGCGTTCCTGCTGTATAATATAATAAGCGCAAACACAAGCTGCACGACGATTACCCACACTGCGGTAATAATAATATAACGTATGATAATCTTCAGCTGTAAGGCCTATAACATGAAGGAGATCCTTGCCAAAAATATTGTCATCAAGTCCTTCCTTCAATAAAGGCTCATACACCCTACTTCGTATCTGGGCTAGCAAACGGGGATTGGACATTGCCTTTTCATAATACATTTTTGATTTCACCTTATCTGGCTGGCCACCATTGGAGGAATAAAGCTTACCCAATATACAATTATAAACGGCCGACAAGACCGGATCCTTTTTCCCTTCAATTGCAGCCTTGCTTTCCAGCCGAAGGGTCATCGGCTGAAGAGAATCCGGAGAAATCGTTTCCATAATCGATATCTGAGACAACTGTGCGGCTAAAAGGTCGCCGTACGACTTATCCCATTCTGCCTTTAACTCTATCCTTTCAGCTATTGACAACTGTGTCCTAGGCTGGTCGTTATCTTGAGCAACATGATATTGTTTCCATAATGAGTTAAAACTGTCAGCTTTCGCCAATTGCGGCGCAAGAACAAAAAAGAGGAATATATAGTTGATAATCTTCTTCATACTTTAAGTATTATAAGGTTTCCTTTATTATCATCGAATACCCTACAAAGATAGAGTTTTTCTCATAAAATACCAAACTTTTCATTACCTTTGCATCAATATAGTGTTAAAAAATCGCTTTATCCTTATGAGTATTTTATATCTTCTCCTTGGTATTATTATCGGTACCGTTATTGGATTCTTCATCGCTAATAGTCGTCAAAACAAGATTATGGCTGACATCATCTCGCAACGCGACGTTCTCCGTGCACAGCTGGAAAATTGTCAACTGCAATACCAGCAAAATCTAGCCAATTCTGAAAAACGTTTGCAGGAACTGAGGGAAGACCAGACTCAGCAACTTGAACAACTTCAAAAACAGTATCTGGAGGCTCTCGAGCAACAGAACAAACTTGTTAATGAGCAGATCCGTACGGCATCAGAGCAAATCCATAATGCTTCAGAACAAATACTCAAGCAACGCGCTGAAGAGTTGTATGTAAATAATAACAAACAATTGGCAGAAATCCTCAACCCTTTACATGAGAATATCAAACAAATGAAAGAAGCCGTTGAAAAAAATGACCATGACCAATCCATGTCTATGGAACGTCTTGATGCATCAATTAAAGCGAATCTAAAACAAGCACAGGAAGTTGGAGAACGTGCCGACAAACTCGCACAAGCACTGACTAGCGAGAACAAGACTCAAGGGAACTTCGGAGAACTTAGATTAAGACAGATCCTTGAGAGTATGGGACTGGAAGAAGGCACTCAATTTGAGGAACAATATACTATGAAAGATGTATATGGGAAACCTGTTAAGAGTACAGATAATGGACAAAAACTTATTCCAGATGTTATCCTCCACTTCCCTGATGGACGTGATGTCATTATAGATTCCAAAATGTCGTTCAAAGCTTTTGAGGATTATTACAATGCAGAAACTGATGCACAACAACAAGATGCCTTAAAACGACATATTACTTCTATTCGTACTCATGTTTCCGAACTGGCAAAAAAACAATATAGCAATTATATTACAGATGGACATCAAAAGCTGGATTTTGTATTTATGTATGTTTTCAGTGAAAGTGCCCTGCACCTAGCATTAACGAATGATCCAAGTTTATGGAAATGGGCCTATGACCAAGGCGTGATCATCTCTGGAAGTCAAAATCTATATATGATGCTGCGAGTATTGGAAATGACATGGAAGCAAGTAAGACAAGTTGAAAACCAACAACGTATCATGAATGCTGCCAATCTTATTATTGACCGTGTACAAAGCTTTTATGAGCGTTTAAAGAATGTAGAAATATTATTTAACAAAACCAGCGAAGCTTTTGATAAACTGAATACTCTGGCTAATAATGGAGGACCAAGTATTGAAACTGCTGCTAGCAAACTCCTTAAATATGGAGCTCAAGAGAATCCTAAAAGAAAATACAAACTGCAATCCTCCAAGGACTCAGCAACAGCAGAAAATCTTATCGATAATGAAAAAGACAAAGATGAGACTGAATTTTAATTTCCCCCGATAAACACTTCTGTCAAAGAACAAAAACGAATCTACCTTTGACCTACATCAAGAACTTCGCTTTTTCTTTTCTTTTTTACTTCAAAAATTAGTTTGTGCGCGAACACAACTGTATATTTGCACATGAAAAGATTTATAGGATAAATAAACAAGACCGATAATATCGGTCTGAGAATTAAAAGAAAGGATAACAAAATGAGTATGGCTGGATTTATGATTATGGCTATCGCTATTAGCGCAGCCGTTACTGCAGGCGCAATCTTATTTGGAATAAAAATGAGTAATAAATAAGATCCCTTTGTAAGAATAAATTAGTAGAGAATTTATAATATTAAAAATGCCAGATCGTCACATTAAACTGACGATTTGGCATTTATCGTTTTCTAAAACTATTTGGCTTATTTGTTGTGTATCTACTGATAGAAAACAACAAAAAGAAAGGAGACCAAATATGACATTTGATAAATTTACAATTAAAGCACAAGAGGCTATCCAAGAGGCAGTAAACTCAGCTCAACAAGCTCATGAGCAGGCCATTGAACCTGTACACCTCCTTCATGGCATTCTTGTCAAGGGAAAAGATATTAGCAATTTTATCTTCCAAAAACTTAGTATTAATGTTGCCGGTGTTGAAGGGGCCATCGAACAGGAAATACAACATCTTACAAAAGTAGAAGGTGGACAGCCTTACTTTAGCAACGACTCTAATAATGTACTTCAAAAAGCGCAGGAAACAGCTCAAAAACTTGGCGACGAATTTGTCAGTATCGAGCCTATGTTTTTGGCATTACTTACGACCAGTTCTTCCGCTTCACGCATCCTGAAAGATGCCGGATGCACTGAGAAAGAAATGAAAGTCGCTATTAATGAACTCCGCCAAGGACAGAAAGTGCAAAGCCAGAGTGGTGATGAAAATTATCAGGCTCTTTCTAAATATTCAAAGAATCTGGTCGAAGAAGCTCGTGCCGGTAAACTTGATCCTGTTATTGGCCGTGACGAAGAAATTCGAAGAGTACTTCAGATATTAAGCCGGAGAACGAAAAACAATCCTATTCTCATTGGAGAACCAGGTACAGGAAAGACGGCTATCGTTGAAGGTCTCGCTGAACGGATCATTCGTGGTGATGTCCCAGAAAACTTAAAAAACAAACGACTCTACTCTCTTGATATGGGAGCCCTCGTAGCAGGTGCAAAATATAAAGGCGAATTTGAGGAAAGGCTGAAAGGCGTTATAAAAGAGGTAACAAATGCTAATGGAGAGATTATTCTCTTTATTGATGAAATCCATACTTTAGTCGGTGCCGGAGGTGGAGAAGGAGCTATGGATGCTGCTAATATCCTTAAGCCTGCACTTGCTCGTGGAGAACTCAGAGCGATCGGTGCTACAACTCTCAGTGAGTACCAGAAATACTTCGAAAAAGATAAAGCACTGGAAAGAAGATTCCAGACTGTCCTTGTTGACGAACCTACTGAGGATGACGCCATCAGCATTCTTCGCGGGTTAAAAGAACGTTATGAAAATCACCATAAGGTACGTATTCAAGATAATGCATGTATCGCAGCTGTTAAACTCTCAGAGCGATATATCAGTGATCGTTTCCTGCCGGACAAGGCTATTGACCTCATGGATGAAGCAGCAGCTAAGCTACGTATGGAACGTGATTCTGTACCTGAAGAACTTGATGAACTCGACCGCAAACTAAAACAGCTAGAGATTGAGTATGAAGCTATCAAACGGGAAAACGATCAGGATAAAATTCAGCATCTCAACAAAGAAATAGCTGAACTAAAAGATAAAGATAAAGATTTCCGTGCTAAATGGGAAGGTGAAAAAGCTCTGGTCAACAAAATCCAGCAAAACAAACAGAAAATAGAAGACCTGAAATTTGAAGCAGAAAAAGCTGAACGTGAAGGTAATTACGAACGTGTTGCTGAGATAAGATACTCAAAACTGCAAAAATTACAGGAAGATATCAATAATATCCAATTACAGCTCAAAGCCACCCAAGGTGGTGAAGCTATGGTCCGAGAGGAAGTAACAGCCGATGATATTGCAGAAGTGGTAAGCCGTTGGACAGGAATACCTGTAACCCGTATGCTTCAAGGAGAACGAGAAAAACTCCTCCACATGGAAGAAGAGCTCCACAAACGTGTTATCGGTCAAAATGAAGCTATCAAAGCTGTCAGCGACGCTGTGCGACGTAGCCGTGCGGGGCTTCAAGATCCTAAACGCCCTATTGCATCTTTTATTTTTATCGGTACCACGGGGGTTGGTAAGACTGAGCTGGCAAAAGCCTTGGCAGACTATCTCTTTAATGATGAAAATATGATGACCCGTATTGATATGAGTGAATATCAGGAAAAGTTCAGTGTATCACGTTTGGTCGGAGCTCCTCCGGGATATGTCGGATATGAAGAAGGTGGGCAACTTACCGAAGCTGTACGGCGCAAACCTTATAGTGTAGTGCTCTTTGATGAAATTGAAAAGGCCCATCCTGATGTTTTCAACATTTTATTGCAAGTGCTCGATGACGGACGGTTAACTGACAATAAAGGACGTACCGTTAACTTTAAGAACACAATTATCATTATGACCAGCAATTTGGGAAGTGACTTCATCCGGGAAAAAATGGAAGAAACTCATGGAGTACTTAGCCATAATGAACAGCAACAGCTTAACAACGAGATCATAGAGCTTCTTAAGAAAACCATTCGCCCGGAATTTCTTAACCGTATTGACGACACGATCATGTTTATGCCGTTGACCAAGAAAGAAATTGCAGAAGTAGTCCGCCTCCAGATGAATGAAGTAGCCAAAATGCTGAAACAGCAAGGCTTCGCATTAAGTATAACAGATGCAGCCGTCGACTTCTTGGCTGATGCCGGTTACGATCCTGAATTTGGTGCACGCCCTGTAAAAAGAGCTATTCAGAACTATGTCCTGAATGACCTGAGCAAAAAGATCCTTACAGAAGAAGTGTTGCGGGATAAACCCATTGTCATTGACGCCAACAGTACGGGATTGCAATTCAGTAACTAAGTTAAAAGATTAAAAAGTATTATTGGAAAGACTCTGCTTTTATTAGCAGAGTCTTTCTTTTTATTTCAGAATAATGCCTCCCATAGGTTGCAAAGTCACTGTAACCTTGCCATTCCGGGCAACTTTAAAACGTTTTAGCTCTGCATCAGGCACCAATTGGCCTTTTGTCCGTTCCTTATCACAGTACAACAGAACATTCTTACCGGCAAATTCAGGAATAGAAAGTTGAACTTTCATAGCTTTATCAGTTCCATTAATACCTGCAACAATCCATTTCTCTCCATATCGACGAGCTACACAAAAATAACGCGTAGGATAACCTGCCAGAAATCTAGTCTCATCCCATGATGTAGGAATATCCTTCAGAAAATCTTTTTCAAATTCTGGTATTGTATCCATAGACTCAGGAGTAACTTCTACACAATTCACGCTGCACTGATTCGTAACAGCTGTAGCTAATTCAAAGATATCACTGGTATAACGAGGATGCCGGCTCTTGTTATCTTTACTCATATAACGATTCATGATAACGCCGCCCCAGTCAAAAGATCCAATAGCATTACGGCTGAAAGGATACATTGTCATTTCAAGACCTTCTTTTTTTGCATGATGTTCTGTAAAATATACATTTTCACTGGCAAGTGCAGCTTCACTAGCCACATAATTAGGATACATCCGTTCCCAACCACGAGGAATCGTCGTTCCATGGAAAATGACAGAGAGTCCATAATCATTTGCATCACTGAGAATATCCTCATAAAGTTTCATTGTCTCCTGCTTGTCTCCACCGAAGAAATCCACTTTAATTCCCTTTACACCAATTTTTTGCATCCATGCCATCTCTTTTTTACGAGCTATACTATTGTCCATTATATCTCGAGGTGTCTGAGGAGCATTATTTGCTGCACCATTACTATTATACCAAAGCATTAAGTGTACGCCCTTACTTTGAGCATAACCGGAAAGCTCTTCCATACGTTTACGACCGATATTCTGATCCCATCCTCCATCAACAAGAACATATTCATATCCCATCTTATTAGCGAGGTCAATAAACTTCACCTGATCATCATAATTAATAGAATTATCCTGCCAAATAAGCCAGCTCCAAGTATAGCGGCCTGGGGTGAAATCAAACTTTCGATTATAAAAAGGTTTAACAACATCAAAAGGTATTGTCGTCTCAACAATTGGTTTCAAAGTGTTCCCCACAGTAATCGTTCGCCATGGTGTCTCACCCGGAAGAGAAAAGGAAGCAAAAGCACTACCCACACCATTATTTTCACCTTCCTGTGGAAAGGCTATAGAATACCCTTTATCAGCTGACCAATCACTTAACCTAGAAGCACAATACCTGCTATCTACACCGGTTTCGCTCACAAGGACCCATCCATCATTACCAACACGGAAAAGACAAGGAAAAGTATAGCCTACACCAAACTGCGATTTAGTAGTAAGAGGGGCATCTGCTGTATATTCTTCTTCATACGAAGGCTTGCTGTTCTCCCATCCTGTCATTGGAGTAATCTGAGGACAAAGAAATGAGGTAGACTTAGAGGGTAAATTAAAGCTGCTCTCTTCACTGAATACCTTCACCATCTTTATATCACCTTTATTCTCACGTGGAATCAGATAACGATATGCTATATTGTTATCTGACACCTGAAAGACAATGGAAAATTCATTGTTTTTCTGAGTAGTATAAACCAATACAATCTGATGAGCAGCATAATGAATTCTAGAAAATTTAGTACGGTCCATTGTATAAGATTCATCAATAGAAGCCGTATCTACTTTTTGTAATTTCAAATTGCTGGTAAAATCATCAATGTCGGTATGAAGACCGAGTGCTGATTTTTCCAACATCACCTTGCCATCACAGGCCACTTGATACCTTACGACACCTCCATCATCACAAAGTGTAACCACAGTCTTTCCATCAGGTGATTTCACAACATGCGTAGCAGCCGTGCACGCAAACGATGATAGCAAAAAAAGACAAGAAACAAAAATCTTTTGCATTTTTAGATACTTTATTTATTATTTAAATAAATAGATTGATATTAGTTTCACAAAGATACAAAATAAAAACGTCCCGACATCACGTCGAGACGAATTTCTTTCATTTTGAATGTTTCAGCAGTTTGTGTTTTATGTAGTTATGATCTTTTTTTTGAAAATCAGTTATAATATAACTTGTGGCAAAGATACAACTTTAATTGATTTAAATCAAAAGGAGCACAGTATTTCATCATATTTTTCACGTAAACGTTTGCGACAATAAAAGATAAGAATACCTAAAACAAGATATTATTTACACCCAACTACGATGAATTGAACAAAATAAAAGAAATGAAAAGGAAGAATAAGATTACAAACTTTACTTGATAATTCTCTTTTTTATCGAAAGAAAATTGTAAATTTGCATGTATTATAAGTAGATATCTAAATGAAAGAATTTGTTATATCAGAAGCTAAAGCCGAAACAGCTATCCTTGTAGGTTTGATTACACCTGACCAAGATGAAACCAAGACGAAAGAGTATCTTGATGAACTCGAGTTCCTGGCTGATACTGCCGGTGCTATTACTGTAAAACGTTTCACCCAAAAGGTAGGAGCACCGAATCAAACTTCATACGTAGGCAAAGGCAAACTGGAGGAAATAAAGCAGTACATCAAGGACGAAGAAAATAACGAACGAGAGATCGGTATGGTTATCTTCGATGATGAACTTTCAGCACGACAAATCAAAAATATAGAAACAGAATTGGAAGTAAAAATCCTCGACCGGACATCGCTGATCCTTGATATCTTTGCAATGCGTGCTCAAACGGCAAATGCTAAGACCCAGGTAGAATTGGCACAATATCGGTATATGCTTCCTCGTCTGCAACGGCTATGGACTCACTTGGAACGTCAGGGTGGAGGATCCGGTTCCGGAGGTGGAAAAGGTTCAGTAGGATTGCGTGGTCCTGGTGAAACTCAGTTGGAAATGGACCGCCGTATAATTTTACAGCGTATGTCATTGCTGAAACAACGTATGGCAGATATAGACAAGCAGAAAATAACTCAACGCAAGAACCGTGGTCGAATGAT
>RRZU012398420.1_pt1 | contig 11480 bp, 8 predicted proteins | sample 2165561 | NCBI WGS metagenome assembly RRZU01 (sample SAMN10456909, study PRJNA506462) | wastewater metagenome | isolation source: wastewater sludge | place: USA: Moscow, Idaho | reverse complement strand
GTTGCGCAAGGTACCCAATGATGAGCCGGGCATGAGCCCGCTGGAGATCTGGTGTAACGAGTCCCAGGAACGCTATGTCCTGGCGGTGGCACCGGATCAACTGGCCAAGTTTGAAGAGCTGTGCCGCCGTGAACGCGCCCAGTATGCAGTCATTGGTGAAGCGACCGCCGAGCGCCAGCTGGTACTCTCCGACAGTCACTTTCGCAACCAGCCCATCGATCTGCCGCTGGATGTGCTGCTGGGCAAGCCGCCCAAGATGCATCGCGATGTCAAGAGCCTGAAGGCGCAAGGCAAGCCGCTGGATTTTGATGGTGTAAGTCTCAAGGATGCGGCCGAGCGGGTATTGCGCCTGCCAACGGTGGCGGAGAAGACCTTCCTCATCACTATCGGTGACCGCACGGTAACCGGTCTGGTGACCCGTGATCAGATGGTCGGACCCTGGCAGGTACCGGTGGCCGATTGTGCTGTCACTGCCGCCAGTTATGACACCTATGCCGGTGAAGCCATGTCCATGGGGGAACGCACTCCGGTTGCGTTGCTGAACTTTGGTGCCTCAGCCCGTCTGGCGGTGGCCGAATCCCTGACCAACATAGCCGCCACCCGTATCGGTGATCTCAAGCGCATCAAGCTCTCTGCCAACTGGATGGCTGCTGCCGGTCACCCTGGCGAAGACGCCGGTCTGTACGAGGCGGTGAAAGCGGTAGGGGAAGAGCTCTGTCCGCAGCTTGAGCTGACTGTGCCTGTGGGTAAGGACTCCATGTCCATGAAGACCCGCTGGCAGCAGGATGGTGAGCAGCGTGAGGTAATTGCCCCCATGTCGCTTATCATCAGCGCCTTTGCCCGTGTCGAGGATGTGCGTGATACTGTCACCCCGCAACTGCGTACCGATCTGGGTGAAACGGACCTGATCCTCATCGATCTGGGTAATGGCAAGAATCGCCTCGGTGCCTCCTGTCTGGCCCAGGTCTACAAGCAGTTGGGGGATTCTGTACCGGATGTGGATAATCCGACCCAGCTCAAGGGCTTTTTCAACGCTATCCAGGCGCTGGTGGCCGATCGCAAGTTGCTGGCCTACCACGACCGCTCCGATGGTGGTCTGTTTGTCACCCTGACCGAGATGGCTTTTGCCGGCAAGACCGGCATCACAGTGTCGCTGGATCAGTTGGGTAACGACGATCTGGCCGTCCTCTTCGCCGAAGAGCTGGGTGCTGTCATCCAGGTGCGCCACAGCGACAAGGAAGAGGTGTTGACCCTGCTGGCCGGTCACGGTCTGGCGGCCTGCACCTATGTCATCGGTCGCCCCGAGCAGGGTGATGTGATCCGCTTTACCCGTAATGGTAAGGATCTGCTCACCGAATCCCGTGTGCACTTCCGTACCATCTGGGCGGAAACCACCCACAAGATGCAGGCGCTGCGCGACAATCCGGCCTGTGCCGATGCCGAGTTCAAGGCCAAGTTCGATGCTGCGGATCCGGGGCTGCATGCCAGCTTGAGTTTCGATATCCATCAGGACGTCGCGGCTCCCTATATTGCCAAGGGTGTTCATCCACGGGTGGCCATACTGCGTGAGCAGGGCGTCAACTCGCAAAACGAGATGGCGGCGGCGTTTGATCGTGCCGGATTTGCCGCCGTGGACGTCCACATGAGCGATATCCTCTCCGGTCGTGTCAGCCTGACCGACTTCCAGGGGCTGGCCGCTTGTGGTGGCTTCTCCTACGGTGACGTGCTGGGAGCGGGTGAGGGGTGGGCTAAGTCCGTGCTCTTCAACACCCTGGCTCGTGACGAGTTCGAGCGCTTCTTCCATCGCAATGACACCTTTGCGCTGGGCGTCTGTAACGGTTGCCAGATGATGTCCAATCTGCGGGATCTGATCCCCGGTGCCGATCTGTGGCCGCGCTTCGTGCGCAACGAGTCCGAGCGCTTCGAGGCCCGTTTCAGTCAGGTAGAGATCCAGGCTTCGCCGTCACTCTTCTTCAGCGGCATGGCCGGCTCGCGCATGCCTATCGCCGTCTCTCACGGCGAAGGTCGGGTCGAAGTGCGTGATGTGCAGCATCTGGGTGCCCTGCAGGCCAGTGGCACCATTGCCGTGCGCTTCGTCGACAACTACGGTGCCCAGACTGAACGCTACCCGTTCAATCCCAACGGTTCACCGGCCGGGATCACCGGTCTTTCCAGCCGCGATGGCCGGGTGACCATCATGATGCCGCACCCTGAGCGGGTGATGCGCACAGTGGCCAACTCCTGGCATCCGGACGAGTGGGGCGAAAGCAGCCCCTGGTTGCGGATGTTCCGTAACGCCAGGGTCTGGCTGGGTTAATCGTCATGGCAAAGGCCCCCTCATTCGAGGGGGCTTTTTTCATTAGACATGGTGGATAACAGGAATAAAATATCTAATTAAATCAATGTGTTATATGTTATTGATTTAATTCAATATTTCATATCTATTTGATTTTATTTTGTTTTTTATTCATCAAGGCGGCGAGTTTGCCAATAGGTGCGCTTCCAGTAGCCATTCTCCAGATCCGAGATGATCACCCCCTTGCTGGTGGAGGCGTGGAGAAATTGACCATCTTGAATGAAGATCCCCACATGCTTGCTGCGCTTGCCGGTGCGAAAGAAGACCAGATCGCCAGGTTGCAGCCCATCATCAGAGAGGCGATCGCCAATCTTTGATTGACCATAGGTATCTCGTGGCAGTTCCAGACCGAAGCGCTCACGAAAGGTGAGCTGGACAAAGCCGGAGCAGTCGACGCCGCGCTTGCTCTGGCCGCCGGCACGGTAGGGGACGCCCTGCCATTCGTGATATTGGGCCAGCAGGGCCGAGCGCACCGCTGCGGGATCGCCTAAGCGACTGGTGGTATTGGTGCGGGGGGCCGGGCTCTGGCAACCGGCCAGCAATAGCAGCCCCAATAGCCCCGCCATAAGATGCCAACGGGGAGGGCGAAGAAGAGTGGTAGCCTGCGCCATCTGGCCGTCCTACTTGGTCTGGGTGGTCAGGCGTAATTGGCCGGGCACCAGCTCGAAGCCGGTGACATGGGCTTTGAGCCAGGCCTGATCCTTATCCTTCTCGTTCAGGCGATAGGCAGGCTCCTTGCCCAGTCGCTGCTTGAGACTGCTAACCAGATAGCCCATCAGGGGCGCAAACTGCGGCTTGAGGCTGGCGGGTTCAATGGTGTAATCCTTGAGCTCGAAGTTGTCGAAATAGATGGCCCCTTCCTTGATGTCGTAGCGCGGCTTGGCTTCGAAATTGGTCTTGATCCTGCCATCTACACTCGGCTTGTTGGGCAGGGTGAGGGTGAAGTTGCCAGATCCCAGCACATTTGCCATGCCAGCGCTCTGGCGCCCCAGTTGGACATCCATGGTATCGAGCTTGAGGCTGGCTTCAAACAGGCCGGGAAGCCCGTATTGCTGTTCGTACTTGACCTTCTGGTTGACGAACTCGGTCAGCTGCTGCTCTGTGATGATGATGGGGCCGGGGCCCTGGGTGGTGAGGGCCAGAGCAAGAAAGAGTGATGTGAGCATAATGAAGTCACCTGATAACATGCGATGATGGGCATCATAGCATGAGGCCGGTCAAGCGCCAGTCTCGGGTATATGCTCTACCACTGCGAGGCGCCCTGGTTGTCTGCCAATATGACGTTGTTCGATTTTCTCTATCATTTTCTAGGGATAGTGCTGTTTACCAGCTATCTGCTTCTCATCATGGCCATTGTCTTCCGGGTGGTCATGAAGCGCCGAGCCATAGGTGTGTCCCTGGCCTGGCTCACCCTCATCTTCACCATACCCATAGCCGGTATTTCGCTTTACCTGCTATTTGGCGAGATCCGTCTCGGGCGCAAGCGCGTGGATCGCGCCAAGAGCATGTACCAGCCCTATACCGACTGGATCCGTGAACTGGTGAGCCAGTTTCCCCAGCAGCCTGTGCAGCCGGGTGAGCAGGCCGTTCCCTTGTCCCGCCTGGTGGAGGGGCAGCTTGGCATGCCCATGCTGGGAGGCAATGGCTGCCAGTTGTTGACGGCTCCCCAGGAGATCCTCAATGCCATAGCGCAAGATATTCGTCAGGCCAGTGTCTCCTGCTATCTGGAGTTCTATATCTGGCAAAGTGGCGGTTGGGCCGACGAGGTGGCCGAGGCGCTGATGGCGGCCGCCGGGCGGGGAGTCGATTGTCGTCTGCTGCTGGATTCTGTGGGCAGTGCCGCCTTCTTCAGGGGGCCCTGGCCCAAGCGAATGGAGGCGGCGGGTATCAAGCTGGTGGAGGTGTTACCTGCCGGTACCTGGCGCATTCCGTTGCAGCGCCAGGATCTGCGTATGCATCGCAAACTGGTGGTGATCGACGACAAGCTGGCCTACACAGGCTCCATGAATCTGGTGGATCCTCGCTTCTTCAAACGGCGCTCTGGCATAGGCCCCTGGATCGATATCATGGTGCGCTTGCAAGGACCGATTGTGCCATTGATGTGGTCGCTCTTCGTCCGTGACTGGGAAATGGAAACCGGCGAGCGGTTGCTGGATCTGCAACAGCACCAACCCGAGTTTGACGAGGGACAAAACCGGCATATCCAGCTGATCCCTTCCGGCCCCTTTACCACAGGCGATTGTATCGAGCAGATCCTGCTGCTGGCCATCTATCAGGCGCGCCACAGCCTGATCCTGACCACGCCCTACTTTGTGCCTGATGATTCGCTGGTAGCGGCGCTGCGTAGTGCCGCCGAGCGCGGCGTGAGGGTGCAGCTCATGTTGCCAGCCAGGGGGGATTCCATCCTGGCGACCCATGCCTGTGATGCCTTCTTGCAGGAGCTGCTGGATGCCGGGGTAGAGGTATACCGCTTCCAGCGTGGTTTGCTGCATACCAAGAGCGTGATGGTGGATGATGCCATGATGCTGGTGGGATCGGTCAATCTGGATCGGCGCAGCATGTGGCTCAATTTCGAAATCACCCTGCTGATGGATGATCCCCGCTTCTGCGCCGAGTTCAAGCACCTGCTGCAAAGTTACTTCGCCGAGGCGGTCCGGCTGGATCCTATTGTTTGGGGGAAGCGGCCCTACCATAAACGCCTGCGCGAGAACCTGCTCTACCTGTTTAGTCCCCTTTTGTGAGGGGTAATTACCAGAATGGTGAAGGCGGTCACCGGTGAGCCACGGTCGAGTCTGGACTTTTTGCCCAATAACGGGGAAAGTAAGCCCCATGCTGGCGCAAGTGTAACTGCCTGATAAATATTGGTATTCAAAGGAAGCCGTTGACCGGTACAGGAAGAGAATATGCAGAAAAAATTAGTGGGAATTGCCGTCGTCGCGGCCATAGCCGGTGCTGCTTACGTTGGGGGATGTTGGTATGCCGGCTCCTTGTACGATAGCAATATCACTGCCGAGCTAGCGCAAATCAATCAGCAAAAAGGCGTCAAGGCCGAGTGGTTACCTGGAGCCCATGGTTTGACCCGTCGTGACGGGGTCTTGCAGGTGACGCTGCAGCCGGAATTTTTCAATCAGGATCCTGCCGCCAAGCCGGTTGAACTCTTTTTCAACGTGGCTCAGGGGCTCTCGCCCGTATCCCTCAAGGGTGACGCTCAGCTGGATCTGACCAAGGGCTCCATCGCTCCCTTGCTGCAACAGCTGCAACTCAAGCAGATCCCGCATCAACTGAGCTGGAGCTACAACGTGGTGACCAAGGGGATGACCTCGGATCTGCAGGTAGATGCCTGGAAACTCGATAGCCCGGAAGCCAAGGTGGACTTTGCCAAGCTGAATATTCACAGCGAAGGCACATTCGACAGCAATGCCAATGTCACGTTCAGTTGGGAAGGGGTCAGTGCCAGCAATGGCGAGCAGGAGCAGTTCTATGTCGCTCCGGCCAAGGGACATACCCGCCTGCAAAAAGAGGGCAATGCCTGGTTCTCGCCAGAGAGCGCCTTCGAGTTGGCCGGTTTCAAGTTTATTGCACCGGATAACAGCGTTACCATCGACAAGTTGGTCAGCAGTGGCGGCATCAGCGAAGCGGGTGCCGATGCGGAACGTCTGGAGTTGATGAGTAAACTCCAGGTCGCCAAGGTGCAGCTGCAATCGGCCGCTTTTCCGCTGGAGATTGAAAATCTGGCGCTGGATCTGAAGCTGAGCGGTGTTGATAAGGGCAGCTACCTGACCCTGATCGAGCAGGGCAGCCAGCAGACGGTGGATGAGGCCAAGGCCATGGGCGCCGCCGAGCAGTTGTTGAAGAAGGGATTGTCTCTCTCTCTGGATAACCTCTCCTTGTCAGTCAACAAGGCGCCTCTGCAGGCCAAAGGGGGGCTGCAACTGGCCGCCAACGACAAGCTGCAGGTCAACAATATTCCGTTTGTCATCTCCCAGCTCAAGGGGCAACTGGATCTGAATGCCGGCAAGGAGCTGGTGGCCATGATCCCCAATGGCCCGCAGATGCTCGGTCCCATGGTGAGCGCCGGTTTCGTTAACCAGGCGACCGATGGCAAGCTCTCCGTACAGCTCAAGCTGGCAGATGGCAAGACGACCGCTAACGGTCAGCCCCTGCCTCTGCTCTAAGCGCGTCGCAAACCTGACAATAACAACAAGGCCCTGCAATGCAGGGCCTTGTTTTATGGCGCTTTCCCGATGCGGGACTAATCCACCAGATAGTATTCCACGGTAGAGACAATCCGTACCCGCTTGATATAGGGGGTATTGCTGTCCCTGTCTTCTATGGTGAATTGTCCCTGATTGGCGCGCTTGATCTTGCCCAGTTTACTGCCTGAGTCGTGGGAGAACTTTTCCGCCACCTCGCGGGCATTGCGGGTTGCTTCCTCTATCATGCCGGGTTTGATGCGGTTGAGGCCGGTGAAGAGAAACTGGGTACGGGCATCATAATCCTGACCATTGATGGCGATGCCATCTTGTCCCAGCTGCATCAGTCCTGCCATGGCCTTGCGCACCTTGTCGATATCATTGCTGTAGACAGTCAGGGTCGAGTTGCCGGCATAGCGGCCATTTTTGACCTGCTCCTCAGTGAAGCCCTGGGCCTGGCGATCCTGGATGCCGGGAACACCGACGGAGATCTCGTCATCGGTGAAGCCCTGCTGGCGCAGATAGAGGCGTACCTTTTCGTTCTTGGCGTTGATGCTGGCAAACAGGGAGCCAATCTCGTTATCTACCTCGGTAAAGCGAATGGGCCAGATGGCTACGTCGGCGTTGACCTCCTGCTCGGCCAGTCCCTTGACCACCACCGATCGATCCGCCTCGCGGAACTTGATGATCCCCTCGGCAAGCAGGGCCCCCAGTACCGACAGACCGACGCATAGCAGCGCTCCGAGTAACAGTGAACTGACAATACTCCGTTCTTGCATCTTGACTCCTTGGGTTCATGGCTGAACAGTCAGCTGGTTCGTTTCTGAGTCTAGCGGAGGCAAAAGCCGATTGACAGTCACCAGGTCGGCGCACCCTGGCGAGAATGACTCCGCTTTGATGAATGACAATTTTTGCGAGGCAAAACAAGAGGGGAAGCCGTGGCTTCCCCTGATGATGGTGCTGGGCTGCGTCGTGTTTAGAAGACGACGGTGCGATTACCGTAGACGAAGACCTTCTCGTCCAGCACATTGGCCAGTGCGCTGGAGAGCACGGAGCGCTCCACATCGCGACCCGCCTTGGCCATGGCTTCGGCATTGAAGGTGTGGTTGACGTTGATCACCGCCTGCTCGATGATCGGGCCTTCATCCAGATCGTTGGTGACGAAGTGGGCGGTGGCACCGATGATCTTCACACCGCGATCGAAGGCCTGCTGGTAGGGACGGGCGCCGATGAAGGCGGGCAGGAACGAGTGGTGGATGTTGATGATGCGATAGGGGTAGGCCCGGACGAAGGCCGGCGTCAGCACCCGCATATACTTGGCCAGCACCAGATAGTCCGGCTCGTATTGACCGACGACTGCCAGTACCTGCTCTTCGTGCTCCTCGCGGGAGAGTCCCTCATGGCTGACGGTATGGTAAGGAATGCCGAATTTTTCGGTCAGATCCGCCAGCACATCGTAGTTACCCACCACGGCGGCAATCTCCACATCCAGCGCGCCTGAGTAGCTCTTCATCAGGATATCGCCCAGACAGTGGGACTCCTTGGTTACCAGGATCACCAGTCGCTTGCGGCCGGAGGGAACCAGGCGACGGCTGCTGCCATCAGGCAGGGCATCGTCCAGATCTTCCATCAGGGTGGCATCGTTGAAGCGTCCCTCCAGCTCGGTACGCATGAAGAAACGGCCCTGATCATGATCGACAAACTCGTCGTTCTTGATGATGTTGAGCTGGTGTTTGTAGCAGATGTTGGTGATCTTGGCGATCAACCCCTTGGCGTCGGGGCAATCGGTGAGCAGAATCTTGCGCTCCATCTTTTGGGTACTTCCTGACAATTCCTGATGGTCGCACACTATGCCACAAAATGGCGAATTTGCCATGCCAGTTGCGGGGTTGCTTGATGAGGATCAGTCACTTCTGTTGTCTGACGGCTGCATCAGTAGCGTGGTGTGGGCTCATCGACCGGGAGAAAGGGGCGGCAGCCCCCCAGTGAGAATAAAATAATGAATAAAATCAATGTGTTATATGTTATTGATTTTAATGATTATTTCATATCTATTTGATTTTATTGGATTTTTGTTTTGTCGGCTGATAGCCAGCCAGATAGTCGATCTGGAATAGCCCCGGTTCGTCGGGCAGGTTGGCCAGATCGTAGAGGTTCAGCATCAACTGCATGGCGTAGTCCGGTGACTGGTTCAGGGTCCGGATGCAACGGCCATCTATATAGAAGTGGATCGCCTCCTTGAGCCACTCCACCGCGTAGCTGTGATACTGGCTGACATCCAGCGCCATCGGCTCTTCAAAAAACTCATCACGGATGGCCGGATCACCGAAGGGGTGCAGGCCGTAGCCTATGATGGCGCTCTGCGGCTCAACGTGTTGTCCCTTGAGTTCGAAGATGCAGATCTCGGCCGACTGCTCAGGCTGCTCCTCCAGACCTATCATCCAGAGTGCCGCCACATGGTTGGGGGAAAGGCGACAACGGGCGCGAAACTCGATAAAGCCGTGGTGGGGAGTATAAAGATGCTGTGTCGGTTGGGCTTCGCGTACCACACAGGCCGGGTTGAAGCGGTGCTGGCCCAGGGAAGAGCCCAGTGGTCCGGAAAAGAGGCCTGTCTGCAATGAGGAGACCCGGACCTGGCCATTGAACTCGGGACACCAGGGCTGCTGATCCGGCGCTATCAGCAGTTGCAGGCTCTGCTCCTGCAATCGGTAGCGGGCACGGGCCGCCTCCTTGCTGCTCCATTGGGGCAGGTAATAGGGGTGCCACCGCTGAGTGTCCAGCTCGGGGCCGGTAAAACCATCATAAAAGGCCAGTTCATAGTGACGTCCCGCGATTTCCCTGTGGGTGGTTACCTTCATGGTTTCTTCCTTATAGGTTTCCTGATCGTTGCCAGATACACCCTCTGATGCCACAACCGCCCTGTTTCATGACTCTGTCGCTGCTGTTGTCGTTCTGGCCCTGGATTGTGCCATGCGACAAAAGCTGACAGAAGCCTTGTTCTTTTCCGTACAAATGGTTGGGCTTTGTGTTGTTTTGATCTGGCTCACAAATTTGCACCATTAAAAATACCTTTTAAAATCAAATGGATATTTGTTTTGGCCCATGTGGTACGCGCCGTGCAATACCTAATACGTCAACTGTCATCACATGGAGATTAACAACATGGCGATTCGTCAATGTGCAATTTATGGAAAGGGTGGTATCGGCAAATCAACCACTACTCAGAATCTGGTAGCCGCTCTGGCTGAAATGGGCAAGAAGGTGATGATCATCGGCTGTGACCCCAAGGCAGATTCTACTCGTCTGATCCTTCACGCTAAGGCCCAGAATACCATCATGGGGATGGCGGCTGAAGCAGGTTCTGTTGAAGATCTGGGACTCGAAGATGTGCTGCAGATCGGTTACGGCGATGTGCGCTGTGCCGAATCAGGTGGTCCTGAGCCAGGAGTTGGTTGTGCCGGTCGTGGTGTTATCACCGCCATCAACTTCCTGGAAGAAGAAGGTGCCTACGAAGAAGATCTCGACTTCGTATTCTACGACGTACTGGGTGACGTAGTGTGTGGTGGTTTCGCCATGCCAATCCGTGAAAACAAGGCTCAGGAAATCTACATCGTTTGCTCTGGCGAAATGATGGCCATGTACGCGGCCAACAACATCTCCAAGGGTATCGTGAAGTATGCCAAGTCCGGTAGCGTCCGTCTGGGTGGTTTGATCTGTAACTCCCGCCAGACTGACCGTGAAGATGAGCTCATCATCGCTCTGGCCGAGAAGCTGGGCACCCAGATGATCCACTTCGTACCGCGTGACAACATCGTTCAACGCGCTGAAATCCGTCGTATGACTGTTATCGAATACGATCCGAAGTGCCAACAAGCTGATGAGTACCGCGCTCTGGCTCGTAAGGTTGTCGACAACAAGCTGCTGGTCGTTCCGACTCCGGTCACCATGGATGAACTCGAAGTTCTGCTGATGGAATTCGGCATCATGGACGAAGAAGACGAAAGCATCATCGGTAAGACAGCTGCTGAAGAAGCGTCGGCCTAAGGCCCAGTGTACCTCCGCGGCGGGGGCTGCCCCGCCCGGAGTTCTGCTTGATAGGAAGGATACTGCTATGACAGACAGAACCCGCGAAGAGAATCAGGCGCTGATCCAGGAAGTACTCGAAGTCTATCCGGAGAAGGCCAAAAAAGATCGTAAGAAGCACCTGATGACCAGTGACCCTGCACTGGAAAAAGTCGGTAAGTGCATCACCTCCAACCGTAAGTCCCTGCCGGGCGTCATGACCATCCGTGGTTGTGCCTATGCCGGTTCCCGTGGTGTGGTCTTCGGCCCCATCAAGGATATGATCCACCTGTCACACGGCCCGGTGGGTTGTGGTGCCTACTCCCGTGGCGGTCGTCGTAACTACAGCGCCGGTACCATTGGGGTCGACAGCTTCACCACTATCAACTTCACCTCCGATTTCCAGGAAAAGGATATCGTGTTCGGTGGTGACAAGAAGCTGGAGAAGATCATCGAAGAGATGGAAATGCTCTTCCCTCTCTCCAAGGGGATCTCTGTCCAGTCCGAGTGTCCGGTTGGTCTGATTGGTGACGATATCGAATCTGTCTCCAAGCAAGCCAGCAAGAAGATCAACAAGCCTGTGGTGCCGGTGCGTTGTGAAGGTTTCCGTGGCGTCTCCCAGTCTCTGGGTCACCATATCGCCAACGACGTGATCCGTGACTGGATCCTGCCGCTGGGTGATGAAAAAGCCTTCGAAAGCACTCCTTATGACGTAGCGCTGATCGGTGACTACAACATAGGTGGTGACGCCTGGCCTTCTCGTATGCTGCTCGAAGAGATCGGTCTGCGCGTGGTGACCCAGTGGTCTGGCGACGGCACCCTGCCGGAGATGATCAACAACACCAAGGTGAAGCTGAATCTGGTGCACT
>RRZU010944386.1_pt1 | contig 11480 bp, 8 predicted proteins | sample 2165561 | NCBI WGS metagenome assembly RRZU01 (sample SAMN10456909, study PRJNA506462) | wastewater metagenome | isolation source: wastewater sludge | place: USA: Moscow, Idaho | reverse complement strand
TATTCGACATAATTTAATTGCGCCTGAAACTACAGTTACAACTTGGGATTTAGTCAATAATTTCTGGGTAAGCATTATCCCGATTTTACTAACATTTGTAATTATGGCGATTGGCTCATGGTATTTCAGTAGAAACAGTAAGAAATTTGCGGAGATAATATAATGAACACAAAATATGCGCTAGAAATTAAAAATATGAGCAAAAGTTTTCGTTTGCCAACAGAGCAGGCGAGCGGAATAAAGCAGGCTTTTATTAATAGGACAAAAGGAATAAAGGGTTACAAAGAGCAACAGGTTTTGAAGAACATCTCTTTTAAGGTTGAAAAGGGCGATTTTTTTGGAATTGTGGGGCGAAATGGTTCAGGAAAATCGACACTTTTGAAATTAATTTCGCAGATTTATACGCCTGATTTTGGTAGCGTTAAAGTAAATGGAACACTAGTGCCGTTTATCGAACTTGGTGTTGGTTTTAATCCAGAGTTAACTGGGCGCGAAAATGTTTATATGAATGGGGCACTGCTTGGTTTTTCGAAAAGTGAAGTAACTAAAATGTATCCGGAAATTGTGGAATTTGCGGAACTTGAAGAATTTATGGACCAAAAATTGAAAAATTATTCTAGTGGAATGCAAGTTCGACTGGCTTTTTCGATAGCGATAAAAGCGCAGGGTGATATTTTGGTTTTAGACGAAGTTTTGGCGGTTGGGGATGAAGCTTTTCAGCGAAAGTGTGCGGAATTTTTTGCAAAAATCAAAAGAGATAAAACGAAAACTGTGATTTTAGTTACTCATTCAATGGGTGATGCTCGCAAATATTGCAATAAAGCAATTATGATAAATAAAGGGGAGATCGTAGCAAAAGGAGATCCAAATTTGGTGGCAGATGCGTACTCCGAAATGTTTTTAAATGAATCCGATAATAAAAACACTGAATCTGAAAAAAGATTTGGAAATGGTTCTATCAGGATTGAAAATATTAAACATAAACTAACAAAAGATAAATTTGTAATCGATTTTGATTTAGAAAGTAATACTAAAAAAGCTCTAAAAGATGTAACTATTGGATTTGATTTCTCAATAAATCGCGATGTGATTACTGGTTTTGATACTCGATATATGGACGAAACTTCTGTGATAAAATTTCGGCCTGGCGAAAAAAAGCATATTTCGGCGGAATTTGATAATATTTTTGGCAACCACGAATGGGAGCTAGATATGAATATTACCACAGATTTAGGCTCAAACATAGCAGATTTGATCAAGCCGGCATTAAAATTTACTTCAAATAATATCAGATATCACTCGGTTTTTAAGGTGTTAAATAAGCCAAATATTACAATATCAGATATGCCGGGGAAAAAATGAAACAAAAAGTTTCAATAATTGTTCCAGTTTATAATACTGAAGAGTTTTTAAAACAAGCGATTCAGAGTTTGCAAAATCAAACACATAAAAATATTGAAATAGTTTTAGTTGACGACCATTCTACTGATAAATCATTTGAAATAATGCAAGAGTTTGCAGAAAAAGACTCTAGAATAAAGATTTTTAAAACTAAAAAACCGTCTGGTGGACCGCTTCGAGGAAGAGAATTTGGAATCAAAAAAGCGACCGGAGATTGGGTAACAATGATGGATTGCGATGATTTTGTGAGCGATAAATTTGTTGAGAATCTGCTAAAAATAACAAAAAATGGAAAATATGATATTGCGGTTTCGGGGCATAGCCGGTATTATTCTGAAGGCAAAATTGATAAATTTCTATGGGAGAATTATAGTCAAAATACAAACGAAAGATTAGTTGAATTTTATAATCATTTCATAAAAGAAGATTTTTGGACAGACCCAACAGATACGATTGGACAACAATTAGTAAAATCCGAAGTCGCAAAAAAAGCTGTCGGGTCTTTTATAAATAAAGCACCAAATAATATTTGGGCAGAAGATACATTTATGGCATTGGCATTTATTGCGTGCTCTGAAAATGGGATAAATTTTGAAGACAAGCACGACTTTTTCTGGCGACAAAGAGAAGGCTCTGGATCTCATGGTGGATTTTCTTCAACCGCAGACAAAAAAAGTTTTTACAAATTAATGAATAAAATTTTTAGCCAAAAATACGCCGAATTTTCAAAAAATCTACCCAAAATTTCGGTGATTATCCCAGCTTATAATGTAGGAGAATTTATTTTTGAATGTGTTGAAAGTGTAAAAAATCAAACTTATCAAAACATTGAAATGATAATTGTTAATGATGGTTCAACTGACAATACAAAGGAAATTTGTGATAATTTAGCGAAAACTGATAGTAGAATTAAATTAATAAATAAAAAGAATGAAAAATTGAATTTTGCTAGAAAAACAGGTTTTGAAAATTCAACAGGTGAATTTATTACTTTTGTTGATGGTGATGACGCAATTTCAAAAAAAGCAATTGAAAAATTATACAAAAATTTGATTGCAAAAAATTGTGATATTTCCATTTCTGGATATGAAAGATTTACTGATAAATTTAAAGATAATATTAAGAATGATAATTTCATCGAAAAAGAGATTTCTAGCAGGAACGAAATTATAAAATATTGTTTGGTAGACACAAATTTTGGGATAAAAAATATTTATAATGTAACGGTTTGGGGCAGGCTTTATAAACGCAAAATTATCGAAAAAATTGATTGGAATTTTTCAAATTATAGAATAAATGAAGATGAATTTGAAAGTTTGCAAATGTTTAATTTTGCCAAAAAGGTTTATCTAAATAATGATATTTTGTATTATTATCGAAATAACCCAAATAGTTTAACTAATAAAAAATATTTCAATATTAATCCTAGCGGAAAAGAAATAAACGTTTTTGAATTTAATAATGAATTAATGAGAAAAACCACGAAATATTTGAAAGATTCTGGCAATTTTAAATTTGAAATTTTGAAAAGATACAAAATTATAAATTCTGTTCGTTTGAGAGAAGCAAATAATAATGGATATTTAGATAAGAATGATATAAATATTGCGATAGATAATTATGATTTAATTTTTGATAAAATTTTTGCCGAAAACATAGCTTTGAAAGAAAAAAATCGGGTATTGACATCCGAAAATGTCGAAAAAACAAATGAGTTAGAATGTTTTTTATCGACAAAAAGATCTATAAAATTAGTAGCTGGAAATGTAAAAAGATTGTTAGGTAAAATTAGAGATGGTAAAAAAAGAATTTAGAAACAAATTATTTAAGATATTGTCAATTATGAAGATTATTATTTTTATAATTGTAGTAATATTTGCGATTTTTATCTCTGGAAAAAAGTCTGATATTACAATTTTGGGCGAAATTTTGGCTTTGGTGTATTTATGTAATTTATTTGTTCGGAAATTTCCAAAAATAACATACGTCATTTCTTCGATTTTAACGTTTTTAATTTTAGTAAATATAGGAAGTTTGATTTTTGCTGGAAATTATATTAGCTACCAAATGTTGAGTAATATGACCGCGTTAGGCAGTGCGATTCCAGTTTATTTAACAGCATCAGTTTTAGCAATAATCGTAAGTTTTTTGCCAATTTACGACAAAAAATTAAATAAAAATATCGAGAAAAATAAAAAAATTATTGTCACGAGTATTGTTTGGTTTTTTATATTGATTTCCTATTCTGCAAATTTAAATACCCCTGTTAAAGCGTATATAAATACTACAAAAGATTTTGTGATAATTAAAAATAAAGAACGAAAAATTGCTCAAGAAAACGCACAAAAGAGAGATGAAATTATCGAAAAATTTACAAAAAATTCTATGAATGGAAATATCGATATTAACACTGAGGATATGAATTTAATAGTAATTTTTACGGAAGGTTTGGGTGAAGTGGTTTTAGATTCGAATGATAAATATGCTGGGCTAACACCGAATTTGTTGAAGTTTAAAAAAGAAAGCTATGATTTTAAAAACTATTATAATCATACAGCTGCCACATATAAAGGAATTCATGGACAATTATTTTCTAGTGTACAATTAATTGAATCTTATGAAAAAATGGAGATTTAAGCAAAATTACAGAAACTCCGCTGACTGGACTGCCACAAATATTAAAAAATCAAGATTATTCAACATCGTTTATAAATCCGGAGCCGAAGCATAAAGATTTTGCACCTTATATAAAAACTCTTGGATTTGAAGATTATCCAGAACTAGATGTGACTGAGAAAAACGGCTATAAAAAAATTGATTCTGATAATCCATATTTAACAGATGAGGCAACATATAATTTAATCTTTGATGAGGCAAAAAAAGAAATCAAATGAAAATAAGAAATTTTTCATCAGCGCATATACTCTAGAAACTCATGCTGGGTTTGACACCGATAAAAAATACAAAAACGGAGAAAATCAGTATTTAAATAAATTTCATAATATGGATATACAATTTGGGAATTTTATGAAAAAAATGGAAAAGAGTGGTCTAGATAAAAATACGATAATAGTTTTTACTACAGATCACACAAGTTTTGTAACACCTGAATATAAAAATACATTCGGAATTGAAAAATATGATTTTTGGAATACGATCCCCTTAATTATGTATATTCCGGGGCAAAAAAATACTGAGATAGACGCTAACGGTAGAAATTCACTTGGGCTAACTCCTACTATTTTGGATATCTTAAATTTAGAAGATGCAAAAAATATGTTTTTGGGATCCAGTCTATTTATGAGAAATCCAACTAAATATGAACACATTTTTAGTGAAGGTGCTACATTATTGACGAATAAAAATGGAACAAGAGAAATAGAAACCGATAAAAAAGTTATTGATGACATAAATGAATTTATGTCCATTTCTTTAAACTTATAAAAACAAGATAATTTTATGATATAATGAAATTAATGAATAAAAAATTACCAATAATATCAGTTGTAATAACAAATTATAATTATGGGGAATTTCTTGATAAATCAATTAGGAGTGTAATTACACAAACATATAGAAATATTGAAATAATATTGATTGATGATTGTAGTATAGATAATTCAAAAGACATTTATAAAAAATTTAGTAAAAAAATAAAGATTATTGAACATGAAAAAAACAAAGGCATTGTTGAAACTCGCAACGAAGCAATAGATGTAACCAAGGGTGATTTTTTGTGTTTTCTAGATGCGGATGACTATTTTGATGATGATTATATAGAAAATCTATACAGGGTCTTAATTAAAAATGAGGCAGATATTGTTTACCCTAATTGGCGATTATTTGGTAATACGAACGAAAAATTCATTTTTGATGAATTTGATGAAAAAAAATTACAGCTTCAAGAGATTCATATTACGCCATCTTCACTTGTTAGAAAGTCTGGAATTAAAAATTTGAGATTTGAAAGTAAAAAAGTTGCCGAAGATTGGGATTTTTTCGTCAGATTATCTTTGTCAGGTGCGAAATTTAAAGTAGCGGACAATGTTTTTATAAATTATCAAATTAAAGATGATTCAAGGGGTTCAAGACATAAAGAAATTGAAGATATTAAACTATTTTTAGATATTTTAAATAAAATTAGAAAAGAAAATAAAGAAATAGTTTCAAACGAAGAGTTTTTACTAAGTAAATTAAAAATAAAATTCGATGTAATTGATAAATTGATTTCTGCTTTAAACGATGAGAAAAAATCAAATATAGATAAAGATATAATAATTAGAGATCGAAATAAAGCAATTAGAGATCTAAATAAAGCAATCGAAGAAATAACCCAATCTAAAACTTACAAAACAGCATTAAAAGCATCGAATATTATTAAGAAAATTAAAAGATAGCAATAAACTATCTTTTAATTTTTAACGCTATTTCTTTATTAAAACCCAATTTTGAGCATTTGTACCATTTTGTGAATAAGTTTTAATTAAATTTCCGTCAAGATTTATCTGACCGCCACTTGATTCTAGGACTTTTCTAGAATACGGATTTATGAATGTATAACCATTATTTGCGGCCGCAATATTCCAAACTTGCGATCCGTTTGCGGAATCATTCCATAATTGTACTTGTTGGTCGTTGGTATAGATATTTCCACCTTTAATATCCAAGCTTTTTCTGGAAACAGAATTTAAAATTGAATATGTTCCATTTCCGTTATTTCTGAGATACCAGGATTGAGAAGCGCTGGAGTTTGCTGAATAAATTTGTACGTTTGTTCCGTTTGTATTAATTTGTCCGTTAGAAATATCAAGTGCTTTATTCGAAATTGGGTTAACTATTGTATATTCACCTTGTTCGATCGAAATTGTCGGCCAGAAATTCCAAGCGTGACTAATTCCAGTTCCGGCTGCCCAAGTTTGAATTTTTGTGTTAGCGGATAAACTATTGTTTGCGATATCTATGACTTTTCCAGAAACTTTAGCTTGAATATAATAGCCATTGCCGCCTGCATTTGCGTGGATTGCGAATTGTTGATTTTCACCATTAGATTCGTCCCAAATTCCAACATCAGCACCATTATAAGTTGCGCCGTTGAAAATATCCAAAAAACGCCCGGAATTCATATCTTTAAAAGTGTAATATCCGTTTTTTAGCCGTTTAACTTCCCATTTTTGATTTAGATTTCCGTTTAGTGGATAAGAAACAACTTTCGTACCATTAGTTTTACTAGCGCCACTAACATCAAGAGTTCGGTTATTTGAAGCTGAAACGAAATATACGCCATCAGCAATATCTATACTACTTGGCTTAGGAGTGAAAACATCTCCGCGCGTACTGCCAAACCACTCACTGAAAAACATAAAGAAATTTCGATTTCCGTAGGCGCCACAATTTACGGTGCCGGGATAATTTGCTAGGGCCGCGTCATTCGGGGTGTATGGCGTATAAATATATAAACTCAAAGTTGCAATGTTTTCGATATTTACTCGTTTTGTGCCACAAGCTGTATTTGGTGAATATTGAATATCATTCCAACCGATACGATAACGATAATCATTTGGGTGATCTTTATAATATTTTAATTGCCAAGCTGCTGCGCGAATTTGCTTATAAAAGCCAGATTTGCTTGAATCACAATTCGCTGTATTGTCTGGACCACTATCTGGACAAGCATAGCCCATTGCAAATTTATACTGACTTTTTACCGGCCAAGTATCACTAGTGAGCGGACCGAGAGATTCTTTTTTAAGTAAAACTAGTAAAACTTGCGGATTAATTCCATATTCTTGCGCCGCGTTATAAATTATTTGAGCCGCAGAAGTTCCGCCGCTAAATGCGCCACTACCTTTTTCGAACGATGTTTCGCCAGTCGTAATATTTTCGTGGTAATCTTTCAAGCAAACATATGGAGGAGTAAATCCGCTGACTGCGCTTTGTCCGTAAGGGTAACAATTCGGCATTAAATTATTTAGAAATGCTTGAATCTGGTCGGCAGTCATGGCATTTTTATTATAAAAAACTGAATCGTCAATTATATTTCCTGCGTTAAAATCTGCTGCAGAAACCGCGTTTGCATTTGATTTTTGGTCGAAAAAATTATAAACCACTAAGCCTAAAACGCCAACAAAAAAAACGGGAATTACGAAAAAGAGAATTTTAATTGATTTTGATCGATATCTCACTAGACGCTCCTTCCGTATCTGTTGATGAATAATTTAAAGTAATCTTCCAAGTTCCGTTTACGAGCTCAGATGTGTTGATTTGGATGGTTTTACAATCTGTTGTAGCAGCATTTTGAAGTAAGGCTGTGTCTTTACGGACAGATTCACTATTTGGTCCGATGAGTTGCGCGTAACAAGTACCGTTATATTCTACAGAATTATTGATTCCGCCACGAATATACAAAATTCCACCGGAAATATCTGCAGAAGCAATCATTTGTACGGTTTTTTTGCCGGTTGATTCATCTGTAGTAACGGGTGACGGCGTATCTGTGTTTGTTTTAGTCTCTTTGTATTCAGGGTTTTCGTTAATTTCTTCAGTTTGTTGTTTGTTTGAATTAGAAATCTTCTCAGAGTTTGAAGTATTTTTAGTAGATTCTTCGCTATTGTTTTGGGTCAAAAAATATGCCGAAGCGGCAGCTGCAGCCAGAATGATTACGACAATAGATGATATAATTACGATTTTTTTTGTGTTTTTTGTGTTTTTTATTTTCATTGTATGCTCCTAAAAATATTTTAGCATAAGTTCGATGATTTTACAAGTAGGAAAAAACCCATAATTATGATACTATATTTATAGTATGAAGAAAATATTAGTTATATCAAACGGACCGTTTCCTACGCCAGAACAAGATAAAGTTGAAGGTGGCGGTTTGCGCTGTTGGGGACTTGCTAGCGGATTAAAATCTCAGAAAAATTTGAAAGTTGTAGCGGCCTACAACGAAGCTTTTAAAAAAGATAATTTTACAGACGAATACCTGGGGATTGAAATAAAAACCTGGAAACTAGAACAACTAACGGAACTGATTTCTGAATTTGATTCTGTTTTGGTGAGTTATAACGCTGGAGATTTAACAGAGACAGTTGTAGAAAATATTCGCGACGACCAACAATTGATTTTGGATGGATATGTTCCAATTTATATTGAGATGTCGGCGCGTGATTCAGATAATTTAGACCGTGAATTTGACGCATTTAACTTTGAAAATAAAATTTGGACAAAAGCTCTAAAAAGAGGTGATATTTTGTTGTGCGCAAACGAAAATCAGAATAAATTTTATCGCGGAGTTTTAAGCTCGCTTGGGCGAATAAACCCCATAACTTACAATGACAACGACTTGATAAAAATTGTGCCATATGGAGTTTATGAAGATAAACCAGTGGCGACTGAAAGGCCAATTTCGAAGATTTTACACACTCAAGATTCTTTTAAATTACTGTGGTTTGGTGGGATTTATCCGTGGTTTGACTTGAAGGATTTATTGTTGGCGGTGAAGGAAATTTCGAAAAATCGACCAATTGAATTAGTGATGGTTGGTGTGAAGAATCCGTTCAATCAACATCCAGATTTTTTGGCAAAATACGACGAAATAATTCAATTTATTAAAAAAGAAAAAATGAGCGAGATTGTTCATCTAGTTGATTGGGTGAAATTTGACGATCGCGCAAATTGGTATTTAGATAGCGATGCGGTGGTTTTGATCAATAAAATTGGCGTTGAAAACACCCTAGCTTGGCGAACTCGTTTGGTTGATTATGTCTGGGCAGATTTGCCAATTATCACAAATGGAGGTGATCCGTTGAGTGATATTCTGCAAGAAAATAAAGCAGTTAAGATTTTAAAAAGCCTCGAAAAAGACGATTTAATTTCCGACATAACAGGTGTGATTGATGAAAGATCAGAGCTAAAAAATATTGTTAAAAATATGGCAAAGGTTCGCAAAAAATTATATTGGAATGTTGTTACGAAGGATTTGGCAGATTTAGTGAAATCTGCGTATAGACCAAATGATTTTGGTATGAAACCGGTGGAAATAACACCTTTGAATATACAGAGCATTGGTTTATCTAGTAAAATTATGCGAGCAAAAAATATTTCAAAAAAGGGGATTCGATTTGCAAATAATAACGGAATTTTACCGGCAACCAAAATTGTATTAGATAAGGTTTCGCGAAAAATTCAGAATAAGACGAATTTGCAAAATAAAAATCCACGAATTGTGATTGTATCACACCAGTTAGATAATACTGGAGCACCGTTTGTGGCGATTGATTTGGCGGAATCTATCAAGAAAAAATATCCAGACTTAGCGAAAAGTGTTCATTTTATTACATTTACTCCAGTATCTCAAGACAATCTATTGCGCCTCAGAAAGAGTGGTATAAAAACCGAGATTTTTACTGATAAAAATTTACAGATACAGTTTAACGAAGGCGATATTGTAATCCTTAATAGTTTCGGTCTGTCTGAAGCAACTGTTATGTCTGCGATCAATGCTGCAAAAAATAAAACCGTCAAGAAGATCTATTGGTATGGACATGAGGCGGAACCAGACGCCTTTGTTGGTGACGGAATAAGACGACAATTTTCTAAACTTCTGAAAGAAAATAGAGCAAGTATGTACGCAGTATCTAAAGGTAGTTTAAGGGAATATAGACGTTTTTTTGGTACGAACAAAAATATAAATGAGATGCGTTTTAGGTTTGTTTTTCCGGCGGACAGATTTTCTACTAAAGATAAGTCAGATTTTGAGGATAAGATTAGTTTTATTATGACTGGTGCAGTATCTGACGGCCGAAAAGGTCAACTTCCAGTTCTCTATGCATTTTTAGATTTTTATAATAATCATTACAAAAAAAATAAGAAGAAGTATCGTAATTTTGAACTTAAATATATCGGTGTCGATGAAGGATACGTAAAAAAACAAATGGAGTTATCAGCGATAGGCTTGGACGATAAAATTAAAATTACTGGTAAATTGTCGCATGATGAAGCTTTGGATGAAATTGAGAAATCTAATATCACGATATGCTATTCGGTCCACGAGGCTATGGGTATATTTGTATATGAAGGAATGGCATTTGGACATCCAATTGTACGTAACGAGTGCGCCGGCCAAGAAGAACAATTGATTGATGGCGTTGATGGATTTAAAGTTGATAGTAAAGATTTTACTGGATTAGTAAAAACAATTGATATGATTTTAGATAAAAGCAAAACAAGTGCATCTACTTTAGCTAAAATGTCGAAAGAATCTGAGAAGATTGCCCGAGGAGCGACAGTTTCTAATTACTATATTATTGATGAGATAGCGGAAGATTTTAAAAAATAAACATGAAAATAGCAATAGTAGTCCTAAATTATAAAGGTTGGCGCGACACCAATAAGTGTATTGCAGCACTTCTTGACCAAACTTATAAGGACTTTGAGATTTACTTGATAGATAATGGGTCTGGCGACGATTCCGTTAGAGAACTAAAAAAACTTAAAGACGATAGAATCCACCTGCACCTTGAAGAAAAGAATACTGGTTTTACTGGTGGAGTAAATATTGGCATAAAGTGGGCGATAGAGAACGATTTTGAGGCGGTTGCGCTACTAAATAACGATGCTGTAGCAAACCCAGACTGGTTGGAAAATTTGGTTGAACCGCTTAGAAATGGCGGAATTGCTGCCGTTACGAGCTTAATGTTAGATAAAACGGGTAAATTAATCGATGATGCTGGAGATATTTATTCTACTTGGGGTATTCCGTCTTTAAGATATGAAGGCGAGCCGGCCGATCACGCTCCAGAAAGCGGTTTCGTGTTTGGTGCGACTGGAGGAGCGACCTTATATCGAACTGAGGTGTTTAAAAACATCGGCTTGTTTGACGAAGATTTTTTTGCTTACAATGAAGACGTAGATATAGATTGGCGAATGCAATTAGCCGGCTATAAGATTTGGTATGAAAAATCGGCGATTGTGCTGCACAAGCACTCAGCTACGAGCTCAAAAATTCCGGGCTTTACGATTAACCAGGTGTTTAAAAATTTACCGCAGGTTTTTTGGAAAAACGTACCGTTTCCGATGATTAT
>RRZU012045450.1_pt1 | contig 11482 bp, 10 predicted proteins | sample 2165561 | NCBI WGS metagenome assembly RRZU01 (sample SAMN10456909, study PRJNA506462) | wastewater metagenome | isolation source: wastewater sludge | place: USA: Moscow, Idaho | reverse complement strand
GCGACTGGATCGGCGGCAACTGCACCGTGTCGCTGATGCTGATGGCCCTCGGCGGCCTGTTCCAGCGTGACCTGGTCGATTGGGCGACCTCCATGACCTACCAGGCCGCCTCCGGGGCCGGCGCCCAGAACATGCGCGAGCTGCTGTCCCAGATGGGTGAGCTCAATCGCTCGGTCAAGGAACTGCTCGACGATCCGGCGTCCGCCATCCTCGATATCGACCGCGAAGTTGCCGGCACGATGCGCGACGAAGCCTTCCCGTCGTCCAACTTCGGCGTGCCGCTGGCCGGCTCGCTGATCCCGTGGATCGACAAGGATCTCGGCAACGGCCAGTCGAAGGAAGAATGGAAGGGCGGCGTCGAGACCAACAAGATCCTCGGCCGCGGTGAAGGCTTCGGCTCGCCGGCGGTGCCCATCGACGGTCTCTGCGTGCGGATTGGCGCAATGCGCTGCCACAGCCAGGCGCTGACCCTCAAGCTCAAGAAGGACATCCCCATCGACGAGATCGAAGGCATGCTCGCGAGCGCCAACGACTGGGTCAAGGTTGTCCCGAACCAGCGCGAGGCCTCGATGCGTGACCTCACCCCGACCGCCGTCACCGGCACCCTCACGGTTCCGGTTGGCCGCCTGCGCAAGCTGGCGATGGGCGGCGAGTACCTGTCCGCTTTCACGGTCGGCGACCAGCTGCTGTGGGGCGCCGCCGAGCCGCTGCGTCGCATGCTGCGTGTCTTGCTCGAAGCCTGAGTCGGTCAGAACGGCGTGAAAAAGGCGGCTCAGGCCGCCTTTTTCCATTTTGTGCAACATCTTCGTGCGTAGCTTGGGGAGTCTAATGACGGCTTGAACTTGCCTCCCCATATCCATGATGTTATGTTCATCGATAACTCGATTTCGATGATCAGCCTTCGTGCCTAGGAAACTTGTGAATAGCCGTCTAAAACGCACCCTGATCGCTGTCGCGGTCAGCGCCGTGTCCCTCAGTGCCAGTGCGGCAGGTCTTGGCCGGATCACGGTCTTAAGCGGTCTCGGCCAGCCTTTGCGTGCCGAGGTCGAGATCGCGGCGACACCGGAAGAGCTTCAAAGCCTGACCGCCAAGCTGGCTTCTGCGGAAGCCTTCCGGCAGGCTGGAGTCGACTATTCTCCGTCTCTGAGCGGCCTGCGCATGGCTGTCGAGCGGCGGGGCAACGGCGCAGTCGTCCGGGTGAGCAGCGACAGGCCGATCAACGAGCCCTTCGTCGACATGCTGGTCGAGCTTAACTGGTCGTCGGGGCGGCTGATCCGCGAGTACACCTTCCTTCTCGACCCACCGGATACCGGTGTCGGTCGGGTGCCGGCCGTCGTCTCGAGCCCAGAGTTCCGCTCAGCCCCCCGTGCCATCGAGCAGGCGCCCCGGCGTGCAGCCGCTCCGCGCGCGCCACGCCAGGCTGCCGCCGCGGGCGGTGCCGCCGCCGGTCGGACATACCTGGTCCAGCCCGGCGACACCCTCAACCGCATCGCCCTCGAGACCCGTCCTGACGGTGTCTCCGTCGAACAGATGTTGACGGCCCTGTTCCAGGGCAACCGCTCGGCCTTCGAGGCCGACAACGTCAATCGTCTGCAGGCCGGCAAGATCCTCCGCATCCCCGATGCCGAAGGCGTGCGCCAGCTGGCCGGTGACGCGCCCCGTCAGCAGGTGCTCGCCCACTCGTCCGATTTCGGCCGCTATCGCCAGAAGCTCGCTGAACAGGCCGCTGCGGCGCCCCCCAAGGAGGCGCCGGTTCGCCAGAGCAGCGCCGGCAAGATTGGCGCCAAGGTCGAAGACCGAGCGCCCGCCGTCGCTGGCGCAACCGATCAGCTGAAGGTCTCCAAGAGCGAAGACGGCACCCGTCCCGGCGCCGCCGGTGGCGAGAAGTCCGTTGCGCGGCTGCAGGCCCTTGAGGAAGACCTCGTCTCCCGCGACAAGGCCTTGCGTGAAGCCAACGCGCGCCTTGCTGAGCTCGAGAAGAGCATCAAGGAGCTTCAGCGCCTCGTCGAGCTGAAGAGCCAGGGTATGGCGCAGATCCAGGCGGAAGCCCCCGGTCAGCCTGCCGCGCCGGCACCACAGGCGCCGGTGGCACCCGCGGTGCCGCCTGTGGCCGAGACCCCGCCGCCCCCTGCGCCATCCCCCGAGGTCGAAAGGCCCGCTCCGCCGAAGGAGCCCGAGCCTCCGGCAGAGCCGAAGCCCGCTCCGCTGCCCGAGCCGAAGCCCGCTGCGCCGCCCGTGGCGCCCGAGGCCCAGCCGACGGCAGCGCCCTCCGAAGACATGTCCCTGTTGCTTGGCGGCGGCGGCATCCTCGCGCTCCTGCTCGGCTGGGGGGCTTACAAGTTTTACAAGCGCCGCAACGGCCAGGGTGCGCCCACGACGACGCCCGCCTTGTCGGAGTTCGGTGACAGCTCCAATTCGGTCTTCGGCGCCGCAGGTGGCCAGAGCGTCGATACCGGCAGCAGCAGCCAGATCCAGACCGACTTCAGCCAGTCCGGTCTGTCCTCCATCGATACCGATGAAGGGGTCGATCCGGTTGCCGAGGCAGACGTCTACATGGCTTACGGGCGTGATGCCCAGGCCGAGGAGATTCTCCTCGATGCCCTCAAGACCGATCCGGGCCGCACCGGCGTGCACCTGAAGCTCCTCGAGATATACGCCCAGCGCAAGAACCTCAAGCAGTTCGAAACCTCGGCAACCGAGCTGTATTCCCTCACCGGCGGCAATGGTCAGGACTGGGAAAAGGCGGCTGCCCTGGGGCGCAAGGTCGATCCGGACAGCCCGCTCTATCGTATCCCCGCCCCGGGGGTCGCCGCAGGCCCGAGCGCCATGCCGGCAGCGGTCGCATCCGCGGCGATGGGCAGCATGGAGCAGGGGCCGCGCACGATCTCTGCAGCGGCGCTTCCCGAGACTGGCTTTGTTTCTGCGGGTGGTGGGCGTCGTGTCAGCACCGAGCCTGATTTCATGGCGGGCGATTCCGCACTGCTCGGCGGTGACGACCCCCTTGAGTCGCCTTCGCAGCTCAAGGACACCTGGGCTCTTCCGGGCGAGCTCAATCAATACGCCAGCCTCGAAGACATCGACCGGGCCCATGATGCCCAGGTGGCGCCCGCACCGAGTACGCCTGTGCTCGATTTCGATCTCGATCTCAACGCGCCCAACGACGATGGCAGCAGTGCCCGTACCGTTGCGCTCGGCGGCAACAGCCCGTCGGCGAGCAGTGGTCTCGATTTCGATCTCGGCTTCGACCAGCCGTCCGCAACGCCGTCTTCGATGGGCGCCACCCTGGTTGCGGGTGACGTCATGCCCAGGAGCCTGCAGGCCACCTCGACCCGCTCGCAGCACATGTCGGACAACTTCACGCTGCCCGACCCCAACGAGCTCGACTTTGAAGTCAGCTCCGAGTTCGGCGAGCGGCACGGCGACTCTCGCGAGCAGACCGTCGATGTCGATCTCACCGCGACCCTCGCGGACGACAGCCTGCGGGAGCGCGTCGATTCCGCCACGGCCGACCTGGAGCGCACGAGCTTTGACAGCAGCCTCCTCGATTTCGACTTCGAGCTCGACGAGAAGGCCGAGCCGAAAGCCCCGCAGCGCGCCTCGTTCGCCACCTCGAGCAATCTCAATTCGATCGATCTCGAGCTCAGCCGCACCGTCGACACCGCCATCGAGCTGCCGGATGCCGGGCCTCCCACCGAACCGCCCCTCGACCTCGATCTTCAGCAAGAAGTCGCGACCAAGCTTGAACTGGCCCGCGCCTACGAAGAGATGGGTGACAAGGAGGGTGCACGGGAGCTGGTGGAGGAAGTCCTGCGTGAAGGCTCCGGCCGACAGCAGGACGAAGCCCGCCTCATCCTCGCCCGTCTGTCCTGAGCGCGGGGCGATAGCGAGTCCTGGCCTTCGTGCTGAATAGCCTGCATCCGGCGACGCGTCTCGTCGGGTGGATAGCCTTGATCGTTTGCGTACAACTGGCCCGAGGCCCCATTCTGTGGGGCTTCGGGCTTGTCGTTGTGGCCGCGGGCTTCCTGCTCGCCCGGCAGCGGAGCCTGCGGCTCGTGCGACGAGCCCGGTTCCTGCTGGCTGTCCTCGTTACCCTGTTCACCTTTTTCACGCCTGGCGAGGCGCTCGTTTCAGTGCTCGGCCAGGCAGGGCCCACCCATGAAGGGCTCGCGCTGGCTGCCGGCCATGGTGTCCGCCTGCTTTCGGTGCTTTTCCTGGTGGCGCTTCTCCTTGAAACGACTGACGAAAGGACGCTGGTGTCCGGATTGATGACGCTGGCCGCGCCGCTGGGCGCGTTCGGCTTTCCTGTCGAGCGGCTGGCGCTTCGCCTGCTGCTGGTGATGGCCTACGTCGAGCGGCCACCGGAGGGTGGGTGGAAGGCGCTCCTCGACGGGCAGGCGGATCTGCCATCGGTCCCGTCGATGTGCATCCGCCGGCAGCCCCTGGCGATTACCGACCGTCTCGTGATGTTGGCCTTGCTGGCACTGCTGGTTTGGGGGGGCGCCCGATGAGGATAGCGATCGGTATCGAATACGCCGGCGACGCCTTCGAAGGCTGGCAGACCCAGCCCCACGGGCGCACCGTGCAGGATTTCCTGGAGCGGGCGCTGGCGCAGATCGCCCAGACGCCGGTCAAGCTCGTGTGCGCCGGCCGCACCGACACGGGGGTTCACGCCAGCATGCAGGTGGCCCATTTCGACACGACCGCCCGGCGCCCCCTCGAGGCCTGGGTGCGAGGCGTCAACAGTCACCTGCCGGCGAGCATCGGCGTGCTGTGGGCAGTGGAAGTGGATGAGAGCTTCCATGCCCGCTTCAGCGCCGAGGCGCGCCGCTATCGGTATGTGCTCATCAACCGCCGGGTGCGCCCCGGGCTGGCGAGCGGGCGGGTCGGGTGGGCCCACGGCGAGCTCGACGAGGGCGCGATGGCAGAGGCGGCAGCCTGTCTGGTGGGCGAGCACGATTTCACCTCGTTCCGGGCGGCCGAGTGCCAGGCCAAGTCGCCGGTTCGGGTGGTGCATTCGGTCTCGGTGGAGCGGCGGGGCGAGGTGCTCTTGTTTGATTTCCACGCCAATGCGTTTCTCCACCACATGATCCGCAATCTGGTCGGGTCTCTGGTGTTCGTGGGCAAGGGGCGACGCCCGGTCGGCTGGATGGCGGAACTCCTGGCCGCACGCAATCGCACCCTCGCGGCGCCGACCTTTGCGCCGGATGGTCTCTATCTTTGTGGCGTCGATTATCCGGCCCAGTGGCCGCTGCCCGGAGGGGGGCGTATCATCGCGCCTCCGCAACTCCTGCTGCCGTGAGCCCCGTGCACCGTACCCGTATCAAGATCTGCGGCCTGACCCGTGAGCAAGACGTGCGTGCCGCCGTGGAGGCTGGCGCCGACGCGATCGGCTTCGTGTTCTACCCGCCCAGCCCGCGCTACGTGAGCTTCGAGCGTGCCGCCGAACTGGCCCGCCTCGTGCCGCCCTTTGTGAGCATCGTGGGGCTGTTCGTAAACCCGGAGCGGGATTTCGTCCGTGAGGCGCTGGGCAAGGTGCCGCTGCAGGTTCTGCAGTTTCATGGCGACGAGCAGGAAACCAGTTGCCTTGGTTTCGGTCTGCCTTACATCAAGGCGGCGCGGATGCGCCCAGGCCTCGATCTGTTAAAATACGCAGCTTGTTTCCCGAGCGCCCAGGGTTTGCTGGTGGATGCCTTCGTCGAAGGCTACGGTGGGGGTGGTGAAACCTTCGACTGGTCGCTCATCCCCCGCGAATTGCCTGTGCCCCTCATCCTTTCCGGTGGGCTTCACGCCGGGAACGTTGCCGAGGCCGTCCAGCGTGTCCAGCCCTGGGCTGTGGATGTGTCGAGCGGCGTGGAGGCTGCGAAGGGAATCAAGGATGCCGTCCGAATCATCGAATTTGTTGCCGGAGTTCAACATGCACATGGCTGATGCCCCTTACGATCTACCCGATGCGCGCGGTCACTTCGGCCCTTATGGCGGCATTTTTGTTGCCGAAACGCTGATCCCGGCGCTCACCGAGCTGCGCCAGGCCTACGAAGAAGCCCAGCGCGACCCGGCCTTCGTCGCCGAGTTCGAGTACGAGCTGAAGCACTACGTCGGTCGCCCCAGCCCCATCTACCACGCCAAACGCTGGTCGGAGCTGCTCGGTGGTGCCCAGATCTACCTGAAGCGCGAAGACCTCAACCACACCGGCGCGCACAAGGTTAACAGTTGTATCGGCCAGGCCCTGCTCGCCCGCCGGATGGGCAAGCCCCGGGTGATCGCCGAAACCGGCGCCGGCCAGCACGGTGTCGCCACCGCCACCGTCGCTGCTCGCTACGGCATGGAGTGCGTGGTTTATATGGGCTCGGAAGACGTTCGGCGCCAGGCGGCCAACGTCTATCGCATGAAGCTCCTCGGCGCCACCGTGGTGCCCGTCGAGAGTGGCTCGAAGACCCTCAAGGACGCGCTCAACGAAGCGATGCGCGACTGGGTCACCAACATCGGCAACACCTTCTACATCATCGGCACGGTGGCCGGCCCCCACCCTTATCCGATGCTGGTCCGCGACTTCCAGACCGTGATCGGCAAGGAGTGCATCGAGCAGATGCCCGAGATGGCCGGGCGCCAGCCCGACTACGTGATCGCCTGCGTCGGCGGCGGCTCCAACGCGATGGGAATCTTCCACCCCTACATCGAGCACGCCGACGTGCGGCTCGTCGGCGTGGAGGCGGCCGGCAGCGGCATCGATACCGGCATGCACGCGGCGTCGCTCTCGGCCGGCCGGCCGGGGGTGCTGCACGGCAACCGCACTTATCTGCTGCAGAACGAGGACGGCCAGATCATCGAGACCCACTCGATCTCCGCCGGTCTCGACTACCCGGGCGTCGGCCCCGAGCACGCCTGGCTGAAGGATATCGAGCGGGCCGAATACGTCGGCGTCACCGACGCGGAGGCGCTGCAGGCTTTCCACGACCTGTGCCGTTTCGAAGGTATCATCCCGGCCCTCGAGTCGTCCCACGCGCTGGCTTACGCGGCCAAGCTGGCCCCCACCTTGCCCAAGGATAAGGTGCTACTGGTCAACCTCTCCGGTCGCGGCGACAAGGATATGCACACCGTCGCCGAGAAGTCCGGCATCCAGTTCTGATCCTCACGGCCCCGCCGGCCAGTCCGGCGGGGCCGCTGACCATTCATACCCGTCCATGTCCAGAATCCAACACACTTTCAAGCGGCTTGCAGGAGAGGGGCGCAAGGCGCTGATCCCCTTCATCACCGCCGGCGACCCCGCCCCCGAGCTGACCCTGCCGCTGATGCAGGCGCTGGTGGCCGGCGGTGCCGACATCATCGAGCTCGGTGTTCCGTTTTCCGATCCGATGGCCGACGGCCCGACCATCCAGCGCGCCTCCGAGAGGGCGATCGCCGCCGGCATGAGCATGCGCAAGGTCCTCGACATCGTCCGCAGCTTCCGCGCGACCGGCGACGAGACGCCTGTCGTGCTGATGGGCTATGCCAATCCGATCGAGGCGATGGGCGTCGGGCCCTTCACCCGCGCGGCGGCCGAGGCCGGCGCCGACGGCGTGCTGGTGGTCGACTATCCGCCCGAGGAATGTCACGAGTTCGCCGCCAGCTGCAAGGCGGCGGGGCTCGATCCGGTCTTCCTGCTGGCGCCTACCTCCACCGAGCAGCGCTTTGCCGACGTGGCGGTGGCCGGCAGCGGTTACATCTATTACGTCTCCCTGAAGGGTGTCACCGGGTCGGCGACCCTCGATCTTGACGAAGTGGCGCGGCGCATCCCGGTCATTCGCGACAAGGTCGGCATGCCGGTCGGTGTCGGCTTCGGCATCCGCGATGCGGCCACCGCTGCACGCATCGCCGGCCTCGCCGATGCGGTCGTGATCGGCAGCCGCATCATCGAGGAGATCGAGCAAAGCAGCCAGGCCGAAGCGCCGGCTCGCGTCACCGCCTTCATCCGCGGCGTGCGCGAAGCGATGGATGCCGCGGTCGGGCAGCCGGGAGGTGCCCGATGAGCTGGCTCAAGAAGCTCCTGCCGCCCAAGATCAAGCGCGACACGCCCTCCGGGCGCAAGGCGATTCCGGAAGGCCTGTGGAGCAAGTGTCCGGCCTGTGAGGCCGTGCTGTACCGTTCCGACCTCGAGAGCAATCTCAACGTCTGCCCCAAGTGCGGCCACCATCAGCGCATCCGGGCGCGCCAGCGCATCGATCTGCTGCTCGACCCCGAAGGCCGTTTCGAGATCGGCGCCGAGGTGGTGCCGGTGGACCCGCTCAAGTTCAAGGATTCCAAGCGCTATCCCGATCGTCTTGCCGCGGCCAACGAGGACACCGGCGAGGCCGATGCGCTGCTCGTGGTGCAGGGCGCGATCAAGACCGTGCCGGTGGTCGTGGCCTGTTTCGAGTTCGAGTTTCTCGGCGGTTCCATGGGCTCCGTGGTGGGTGAACGCTTCGTGCGGGGCGTGAAGGCTGCGCTCGAGCAGCGGCTGCCCTTCATCTGCGTCACCGCAACGGGCGGCGCGCGGATGCAGGAAGGTCTGTTCTCGCTGATGCAGATGGCCAAGACCACTGCCGCAATCACCCAGCTCGCCGAGCGCAAGCTGCCCTTCATCACCCTCCTGACCGACCCGACCATGGGTGGCGTGTCGGCCAGCTTCGCCTTCATGGGCGACCTGGTGATCGGCGAGCCCGGGGCCCTGATTGGCTTTGCCGGCCCGCGGGTGATCGAGCAGACCGTGCGCGAAACCCTGCCGCCTGGCTTCCAGCGTTCGGAGTTCCTGCTCGAGAAGGGTGCGCTCGATCTGATCATCGATCGCCGCGAGCTCCGTGATCGCATCGCCGAGCTCCTCACGCTGCTCACCCGGCAGGCTTCCGTCAGCAGTGTGGCCTGACATGCAGCTGCCTGAAACACTCGAGGGCTGGCTCGGCCTGCTCGAAGCGCGTCATGGCCAGGCCATCCAGCTCGGGCTCGAGCGGGTGCGGCTGGTCCGCGATGCCCTGAACCTGCCCCAGGCCTGCCCGGTGTTCACCATCGGCGGCACCAACGGCAAGGGGTCCACCTGCGCGCTGCTCGAGGCCGTGTTGCTGGCCGCCGGCTACCGGGTCGGTCTTTACACCTCACCGCACCTCCTAAAGTACAACGAGCGTGTCCGGATCGACGGGCGCGATGCGTCCGACGAGGCTCTCGTCGAGGCATTCTCCGAGGTCGAGCGGGCCCGCGGCGAGATTCCGCTCACCTACTTCGAGCACGGCACGCTGGCGGCCTGGGTGGCCTTCTGCCGCTCCGGGCTCGACGCGATCATCCTCGAAGTGGGGCTGGGTGGCCGTCTCGACGCCGTCAATGTCTTCGAGCCCGACTGCGCGATCGTCACCAGCGTGGCGATGGATCACATGGATTTTCTCGGCGACAACCGGGAGGCCATCGGCTTCGAGAAGGCCGGTATCTTCCGCGCTGGCCGTCCGGCCATCTGCAGCGATCCAATGCCGCCGGCTTCCCTTGTGGCGCACGCCGAGGCGGTTGGCGCCAAGCTGTGGGTCACCGGCCGCGATTTCGGTTTCGCCGGCGACCAGAACCAGTGGGCCTTCTGGCTGGCGGGTGGCAGCCGGCGCGGCGGCCTGGCCTATCCGGCCCTGCGCGGCACCAACCAGCTCCTCAACGCTTCGGCGGTGATGGCTGCCTGCGAGGCCGTGCGTGAGATCCTGCCGGTGCCCATGCAGGCCATCCGCCAGGGCTTCATGCTGGTCGAGCTGCCCGGGCGTTTCCAGGTGCTCCCGGGGCGTCCGGCGGTCGTCCTCGATGTGGCCCACAACCCCCAGGCCGCAGGGGTTCTCAACGAGAACCTGGCGAGCATGGGCTATTTCCCCGAAACCTGGGCGGTGCTGGGCATGCTTGGCGACAAGGACGTCGCCGGTGTCGTCCGCTTGCTCCGTGATCGGGTTGACCACTGGCGCCTGGCGAGCCTGCCCGGCCCCCGCGGCCTGAGCGCAGCGCGTCTGGCCGAGATCCTCCGCGAAGTCGGGGTGAGCGGCGATGTCAGCGAACACGATTCGCCGCGGGCTGCGTACCAGGTCGCACGTGATGGCGCGGCCGAGGGTGATAGAATCGTAATCTTTGGTTCCTTCCTGACCGTGGCCGACGTGCTGGCGGTGGTGAAGGCACCGCAATAGGTAAGTGCTGCAAGAATGGCGGATAACGATTCCCAGATCGACCTGAAGAAGCGTGCGCGCAGGCGCCTGGTAGGGTCCGCAGCGCTGGCCTTGGCGGCTGCCATCGTGTTGCCGATGGTGATGGATCACGAGCCGCGGCCGCCTTCCCAGGATGTACAGATCCGCATTCCCAGCCAGGAGGGCAGCAACTTCACCTCCCGCGTCATCAACGGCAAGGCGCCTGCCCCGGCTCAGCCCCAGGCAGGTGTGGCGATGGACGAGACGAGCGCTCCCGAGGTCGACGACGGGGCGGCCCGCGCGCGGCTGGGTGCCGAGCCCGGTAGCCCGGTCTTCAAGCCCGGTGAAGAGCTGATCCCGCCCCCGAAGAAGGTCGAGCCGACCAAGGCCGAGATGGCCAAGGCCGATCTCCGCAAGCCGGAACCCAAGCCCGAGCCCAAGCCTGATCCCAGGTTGAAGGAGAAGGAGCGCGAGCGCGAAAGGGAGAAGGAGCGGGAGAAAGAGCGCGAACGCGAAAAGGAGCGGGAGCGTGAAAAGGCCCGCGCCGAAGCCGAGCGCGCCAAGGCGCTGCTCGCCGGTGTCAGTCCCAAGGATGAGGCCGGCAAGTCCCATGTGGTGGGCCTCGGTGCCTATCGCGAGGAGGGCAATGTGGCGATCCTGCGGGCCAAGCTGAAGGCTGAAGGCTACCCTTCCTACACCGAGAAGCTGGGCGACAAGATCCGGGTGCGAGCAGGCCCGTTCCCGAACAAGGCGGCGGCCGACAAGGCGGCCGCGCGCATCCAGAAGGTGCTCGGCGTGTCGGCGTCGGTCGCGGCCAAGCCTTGATCCGCGTGATTCCTTGAGTGGATTCGATTACGCGCTTCTCGCCCTGGTGGGGCTGTCGGCGCTCCTGGGCTTCTGGCGCGGTCTGGTCTCGGAGCTCATCGCGCTCGGGGCCTGGCTGCTGGCCTTCGTGATGGCGAAGTCCTTCATGCCGGAGCTTCAGCCCCATGCGGCACAGTGGGTGAAGGAACCGCTGTTGCAGGGGCCGGTGACATTTTTGGTGATTTTCGTTGCCGTTCTCATCGTGGTGGCATTCGCACGCTGGCTTCTTGGCCTGCTGGTGCAGGCCGCCGGGCTGGGTTTGGCCGATCGCTTCCTGGGGGCTTGTTTCGGCACCCTGAGGGGCGGTCTGATAGTTTTCGCATTGGCGTTGCTCGTCGGCATCGGCGGCTTCGCCAAGGAAGCCTGGTGGCGGGAGGCGAGCCTTTCGGCCCCCCTCGAAACCGCCGTGCTGGCTTCAAGACCCTGGCTCCCCGAGCCGTTGGCAAAAAGACTTCGATACCGATAGG
>RRZU011657195.1_pt1 | contig 11483 bp, 9 predicted proteins | sample 2165561 | NCBI WGS metagenome assembly RRZU01 (sample SAMN10456909, study PRJNA506462) | wastewater metagenome | isolation source: wastewater sludge | place: USA: Moscow, Idaho | reverse complement strand
GTGCCAGGGCTAGGCCGGTGTCCGGGTAGGTGCCCAGGCTCAGCGTCTTCCGTGTCCCGTTGATCGTGTAGCTGAAGCGCCAGGCATGCGCACCGCCCTTGACCGACAGCAGCAGGAACAGCCCGTCACCGTCGTTCAGGCGCTTGCGGGTGTCGTCGGGCTTGATGTTCTTCAGGTGCAGGTCCGTCAGCAGGTGTCGCGGCATGGGTGCAGTAACTCTCAGGTGCAGTAACCCCACGAGGGGCGGTTACTGCAGAAGTTACCGCAGACGGGGCGCGGTTGGTAGCGAACAGATGCGGGCGCAAGCGGACAAAGAAAAAGCCCTAGAGCGTTGATTCTCTAGGGCTTTTTGATGGTGCCGCGAACGCTTGCGAGCTATCACGGAGCCGGGGAAGCCGGTGTTCGGGGATCAGCCTAGGCGCGGCGTGGCGGGCGTGGCGTCAGGACTCGAACCTGAATCATGCCGCTGGCACTGCTGCCAACTGCAACCGTTCCTTCGGAAACTACCGCGCCCGGACAGCAGCATACCGCCGGATCACGCGGCCCGGATCGGGATCACCTGCGCCCCGGCGCGCAGCCGGTCCAGGTAGTCCGCCCATGCCTGCATCATCTGGCGGCGCTGGTCCATGAACTCCGCTCGGTCATAGGCCATGCCCAGTGGCCCGGCCTTGCCGTGTGCAAGCTGCGCTTCCATCACCTCGGGGGAGATTCCGGGCAGGCGTTCGGCCATGAGCGTACGGGCCATCGCCCGGAAGCCGTGGGGCGTCATTTCCTCATTCGTGTAGCCCATGCGCCGCAGCGCTGACCGCGTGGTGTTGTCGCTCATCGGCCGATCCGCTGCCAGCACGGAAGGGAAGACGTACAGCCCGTGACCCGTGAGCGGGCGCAGCTCGTCCAGGATGGCCAGCGCCTGCGCCGACAGGGGCACCAGGTGCGGGCGGCCGTTGGTCTTGCCGTGCACCGTGCGCTTCATCTTCGTGGCCGGGATCGTCCACAGGGCGGCGGCGGTGTCGATCTCGCTCCACTCCATCGCCCGCATGTTCCCCGGACGCTGGAACAGCAGAGCTGACAGCGCCAGCGCGGCGCGGGTCACGGGCTGGCCTGCATACCCTTCGATGGCGCGTAGCAGCTCGCCGACCTTCACCGGCTCCAGAACGGCAGCCATGTGCGTGACCGTGGCCGGGCGCAGCTCGCTGGCCAGCCCGTCGGCGGGGTTGCGCTCACACCTGCCCGTGACCATGCCGCGCCGGAACACCTGCCCCATGCCCTCCGACAGCTTGCGCGCCGTCTCGCCAGCGCCTCGGGCCTCCACGCGATGCAGCACGTCCAGCAGGATCGGTGCCGTGATGGTGGCCAGCGGAAGCGAGCCGATCCGGGGGAAAACGTCCTTCTCCATGCCGCGCAGCCACTTGGCGGCGTGCGTTTCGCTCCACCCGGGCGCCTTGCTGGCGTGGAACTCGCGGGCGACAGCCTCGAAGGTGGTTGCAGCACTGGCGGCCCCTAGGAGCTTGTCCGCCTTGCGCTTCTGCACGGGGTTGATGCCTTCCTGCCGGGTCTTGCGCGCATCGTCCCGCGCGAGCCGTGCCGCCTTCAGGGGAACGTCAGGGTAGCCCCCCAGCGCCAAGCGGGATTCCTTGCCGTCGGGGTAGAACTTCCAGAACCAGCGCTTCGAGCCGGCGGGCGACACCTCCAGGTACAGCCCACCCCCATCGGTCAGGCGGCGGCGCTTCAGGCCCGGCGGGCAGGTGGCGTTTCTGCAATCGGCATCGGTGAGCATGGGGGCGTTCCTCGGGTGTCCCGGTAGGTGAACCGGGGAACATGTGCCCCGGTTTGCCCCGGTGTCCCGATTCGTGCCCCGGATTGTTCCCCGGTTCGCCGTGCGCTGCAACGCGTCAACGTGCGTCAACGTGAAAAAAAGCCCCTTAGAGGAATGATCCTAACTAGGGGGCTTGAGCGGTCGTGAATCATCGTGATTCACTGGTTTGGTGGAGCCGGGGGGAATTGAACCCCCGTCCGCAAGCCATCCTCAGGCAGTTCTACATGCGTAGTTCTCTGATTTGAGTCTCACGCGCCAAGCGGGCAGGAACACCCTCTTGGACACGCCAGTCACGAGATCTCGACCTGAACCGTGTGACCCGGCTCAGATCCAGCCAATGTGAATGACCTCTCAGCCCTTGACCTTGCGATCTCAGGCCCGGCCCATCGGCCAACCGTTGAGAGGCTCACCGGTGTTAAGCGGCGAGGGCGAAACGTTCGTCGTTCGCAGTTACTTTGTTTCCAGTGGTTTTACGAGCGAACTGGTGCTCGGCATGCCCTGCTCCGATTCCGCACCCACGTCGAAACCAGGTCGGCCCCTGAACCCGTCATCTTAGCATCATCTGCTCAGTGGCCGGGCCGCAGCACCTCGAGCAGTCCGGCGGGCGTGCGTGCGAGATGGTCTGCGCCCCAGGCCTCGATCGGCTCGCCGTCGCCCAGATAGCCCCAGGCGGCGGCGACCGTGCCCATGCCCGCGGCCCGGCCGGCCTGGATGTCGCGCAGATCGTCGCCGACATAGAGGCAGTGCGCCGGATCGACCGCCAGACGGCGCGCGGCCTCCAGCAGCGGATCGGGAAAGGGCTTGGCGCGTGCGGTGGTGTCGCCGCAGACCAGCACCCGGCTGCGCGTGGCCAGACCGGTGCCGGCGACGACCGGCTCGGCGAAGCGGCTGTGCTTGTTGGTGACGATGCCCCAGGGCAGGGCGGCGGCGTCCAGCGCGTCGAGCACCGGCGCCATCGCGTCGAACACCCGTGTCAGCCGGGTCAGGCGCGTGGCGTAGATCGCCAGATACTCGTCCTTCAGCGCCTCGAAATCCGCATCCTCCGGCGTGGTGCCCAGCGCCACCCGCAGCATGCCGCGGGCGCCGGTGCCGGTCAGCGGCCGGAAGACCTCCAGCGGCAGCGGCGGCAGGCCGCGGCGCTCGCGCAGATCGTTGCCTGCGCCGCCGAGATCCAGTGCACTGTCGACCAGGGTGCCGTCAAGATCGAACAAGACCGCATGGACAGGACGATCGCGGCTCACTGCGCTTCCTTGCGGCAGGCGATCATGTAGTTGACGCTGGTGTCGCCGCTGAGCCAGTAGCGGCGGGTCAGCGGGTTGTATTCCAGACCGCGGGTGTGCTGCAGGTCCAGGCCGCAGTGGCGGCACCAGGAGGCCAGCTCGCTCGGCCGGATGAACTTGGCGTATTCGTGGGTGCCTCGCGGCAGCAGGTTCAGCACATACTCGGCGCCGACGATTGCGAACAGGAAGGACTTCGGGTTGCGGTTCAGCGTCGACAGGAAGACCCAGCCGCCCGGGCGCACCAGCTTCGCGCAGGCCTCGACGATCGCGCCGGGATCGGGCACATGCTCGATCATCTCCATGCAGGTCACCACATCGAAGCGGCCCGGCATCTCGGCGGCCAGCGCCTCGGCGGCGACTTCGCGGTACTGCACGTTCTGCAGGCCGGCCTCCATCGCGTGCAGCTGCGCGACCTTCAGCGAGCGTTCAGCCAGATCGATGCCCAGCACCTGCGCACCGCGTCGGGCCATCGCCTCGCTGAGGATGCCGCCACCGCAGCCCACATCGACGACCTGACGGCCGTCGAGCGAGCCTGCGCACTGCTCGATCCACTCGAGCCGCAGCGGGTTGATCTGGTGGAGCGGGCGAAACTCGCTCTCCGGGTCCCACCACTTGTGGGCCAGCTCGCTGAACTTGGCGAGCTCCTTGGGGTCGGCGTTCTGCATCATCCGGCGATGGTAGCGAAATCGGACAGGCAAGAAAAAACCCCGCCGGGGCGGGGTTCTCGGAGCGAGCAGCGAGCTGCTTACTTGGTGCGGGTACCGACGACCTCGATTTCCACGCGGCGGTTCTTCGCGCGGCCTTCGTCGGTCTTGTTGTCGGCGACGGGCTGCTTCTCGCCCTTGCCTTCGGTGTAGACGCGGTTGGCTTCGATGCCCTTGCCGACCAGGTACTTCTTGACGGCTTCGGCGCGACGCTGCGACAGCTTCTGGTTGTAGGCGTCGGAGCCACGGCTGTCGGTGTGGCCGACGGCGATGATGACTTCCAGGTTCACGCCCTTGACCTTGCTGACCAGATCGTCGAGCTTGGCGCCCGCGTCCTTCTTCAGGACAGCCTTGTCGAAGTCGAAGAACGCGTCGGCGGCGAAGGTGACCTTCTCGCTGACCGGAGCGACCGGGACGGGGACCGGAGCGGGCATCGGAGCCGGAGCCGGCGGAACGACGGCGGGGGCCGGAGCCGGAGCGGGGGCCGGAGCCGGTGCCGGAGCAGGCTTCGGAGCCGGAACGCCGTCGCAGCCCTGCACGCCGGTCTGCGGCGTCCAGTTGGCATCACGCCAGCACAGTTCGTTCGTGCCGTTCTTCAGCACGGTGCCATCGGCAGCGCGCCAGTTGTCGACGGCACCGGAGGTCGAGCCACCGGTCGCACAGGCGGCGAGAGCGGCCGACGCGAACAGCAGTGCAACCTTGTTGAGTTTGTTCATGGTTCTCCTCTCGAGAAAAGCCGCAGATCGGGCTGCAAGATGCAGAAAAGACGGCGGCCCAAGCTTGCCGATGAGAGCGCGGCACCAGGGACCGACAAATTCATTGTGCCATATGCGGTTTGCCGCCCTGTGCCACAGGAAGACGCCCCGGGACAGGGCTGTTGCGCGATGACGACATTGCGCGGATCGTAGAATGGCGGGTTCGATGCCCCGGCGCTGCAGTGCTTTTGTGGGCGTCCCTGCTGTGCAACGGCCCGACCGCATGACTCAATTCGCCAAAGAAACCCTGCCCGTCAGCCTCGAAGAGGAAATGCGCCGCTCCTACCTCGACTACGCGATGAGCGTGATCGTCGGGCGGGCGCTGCCGGATGCACGCGACGGTCTGAAGCCGGTGCACCGGCGCGTGCTCTACGCGATGCACGAGCTCAACAACGACTGGAACCGCCCCTACAAGAAGAGCGCGCGCATCGTCGGCGACGTGATCGGCAAATACCATCCGCACGGCGACATCGCGGTCTACGACACCATCGTGCGCATGGCGCAGGACTTCTCGCTGCGCCACATGCTGGTCGACGGCCAGGGCAATTTCGGTTCGATCGACGGCGACAACGCCGCGGCGATGCGCTACACCGAGATCCGCCTGGGCAAGGTCGCGCACGAGATGCTGGCCGACATCGACAAGGAGACCGTCGACTTCGGCCCGAACTACGACGGCAGCGAGCGCGAGCCGCTGGTGCTGCCGACCCGGCTGCCCAATCTGCTGGTCAACGGCTCGGCCGGCATCGCGGTGGGCATGGCCACCAACATCCCGCCGCACAACCTCAACGAGGTGGTCGACGCCTGTCTGCACCTGCTGCGCCAGCCCGACGCCACCATCGACGAGCTGATGGAGATCATCCCGGCGCCGGACTTCCCCACCGCCGGCATCATCTATGGCGTGGCCGGCGTGCGCGAGGGCTACCGCACCGGTCGCGGGCGCGTTGTCATGCGCGCGCGGGTGCATTTCGAGGACATCGACCGCGGCGCGCGCCAGGCGATCATCGTCGACGAGATTCCCTATCAGGTGAACAAGAAGACGCTGCTCGAGCGCATCGCCGAGCTCGTCCACGAGAAGAAGATCGAGGGCATCAGCCACATCCAGGACGAGTCGGACAAGTCCGGCATGCGGGTGGTCATCGAGCTCAAACGCGGTGAAGTGCCCGAGGTCGTGCTCAACAACCTCTACAAGCAGACGCAGCTGCAGGACAGCTTCGGCATGAACATGGTCGCGCTGATCGACGGTCAGCCGCGCCTGTGCAACCTGAAGCTGCTGCTGGAGATCTTCCTGGAGCACCGCCGCGAGGTGGTGACGCGCCGCACGGTGTACGAGCTGCGCAAGGCGCGCGAGCGCGGCCATGTACTCGAGGGCCTGGCGGTGGCGCTGGCCAACATCGACGAGTTCATCCGCATCATCAAGACCTCGCCCACGCCGCCGATGGCGCGTGCCGCGCTGATGGAGCAGGGCTGGGACTCGGCGCTGGTGCGCGAGATGCTCGAGCGCGCGGGCAGCGCCGCGCTGGGCGGCCGCGAGGCCTTCCGCCCCGAGGGGCTGCCGGCGCAGTACGGCCTGCAGGCCGACGGCCTCTACCGCTTGTCCGATGACCAGGCCGGCGAGATCCTGCAGATGCGCCTGCAGCGCCTGACCGGCCTGGAGCAGGACAAGATCGTCGGCGAGTACCGCGACATCATGGCGACCATCGCCGACCTGCTCGACATCCTGGCGCGGCCCGAGCGGGTCACCGCGATCATCGTCGACGAGCTGGGCGCGCTGCGCGCCGAGTTCGGCCAGACGAAGCTGGGCGCGCGCCGCTCGACCATCGAGCACAACGTGCAGGAGCTGGGCACCGAGGACCTGATCACCCCGACCGACATGGTGGTCACGCTCAGCCACGGCGGCTACATCAAGAGCCAGCCGCTGGCCGAGTACCGCGCGCAGAAGCGCGGCGGCCGAGGCAAGCAGGCCACGCAGACCAAGGAAGACGACTGGGTCGACCAGCTCTTCATCGCCAACACGCACGACTGGATGCTGTGCTTCAGCGACCGCGGCCGCGTCTACTGGCTGAAGGTCTGGGAGGTGCCGCAGGGCGGACGCGCCCGCCGCGGCAAGCCGATCGTCAACATGTTCCCGCTGCAGCCGGGCGAGAAGATCACCGTGGTGCTGCCGCTGACCGGCGAGTTCCGCAGCTTCCCCGCCGACCACTACATCTTCATGTCGACCGCGCTGGGCACGGTGAAGAAGACGGCGCTCGACGAGTTCAGCAACCCGCGCAAGGCCGGCATCATCGCGGTCGACCTGGACGAGGGCGACCACCTGATCGGCGCGGCGCCCACCGACGGCGAGCATGACGTGATGCTGTTCTCCGCCGGCGGCACGGCGGTGCGCTTCCACGAGGCCGACGTGCGCCCGATGGGCCGCAACGCCCGCGGCGTGCGCGGCATGTCGCTCGAAGAGGGCCAGAACGTCATCGCGATGCTGGTGGCCGAGGACGAGTCGCAGAGCGTGCTGACCGCCACCGAGAACGGCTACGGCAAGCGCACCAGCATCACCGAGCACACCCGCCACGGCCGCGGCACCAAGGGCATGATCGCCATCCAGCAGTCCGAGCGCAACGGCCGGGTGGTCGCCGCCACGCTGGTGCGCGCCGAGGACGAGATCATGCTGATCACCGACCGCGGCGTGCTGGTGCGCACCCGGGTGTCCGAGATCCGCGAGATGGGCCGCGCCACCCAGGGCGTCACGCTGATCGCGCTGGACGAGGGCACCCGGCTCTCGGGCCTGCAGCGCATCGTCGAGAACGACGCGAACGAGTCCGCCGAGCCTGGCGTCGATCAGGCCGCCGATCCGGCTGCCGAGGCCGCCACCGATTCCCCCACCGACACCGGCGCCAGCGCCGGGGAGACTGCCTGATGACTTGCCTGTCCACTCTGCGTCGCCTGGCGCTGATTCCTGCCGCGACGCTGGTGCTGCTGGCGGCGCTGCCGGCGCAGGCCGCCGAGCCGAGCCCGGCCAAGAAGGAGCTGATCGCCAAGGTCATCTCGCTGCAGCAGGGCGGCATCGACGGCATCGCCCGCAGCCTGGTCGAGCAGCCGGCGATGGCGCTGATGCAGCAGGCCGGCATGATCCTGCAGACCCGCGTTGCGCCGGAAAAGCGCGAGGCGCTGGCCAAGGAGATCCAGGCCGACGTGCGCAAGTATGTCGAGGAGGCCACGCCGATCGTGCGCGAGCGTGCGCAGAAGGCCGCGCCGGGCGTGATGGGCGCGCTGCTCGACGAGCGCTTCACCGAAGACGAGCTCAAGCAGCTGGTCGCCTGGCTGGAGTCGCCGGTGGTGCGCCGCTACCAGCAGATGACGCCCGACATCCAGAAGGGCATGTCCGAGAAGCTGGTGGCCGACACCCGCGCGGCCGTCGAGCCCAAGCTGCAGGCGCTCGACCGCAGCATCAGCACCCGTCTGGGCGTGCAGCCGCCGGCCTCGGCGCCGGCGAAGAAGTGACTCTCCTGAAGATCTCCTGAGCCGACGATGACGATGACTGCGCGCCCCTACAACTTCTCCGCCGGTCCCGCGGCGCTGCCCGAGGAGGTCCTGCAGCAGGCTGCGGCCGAGATGCTCGACTGGCACGGCTCGGGCATGAGCGTGATGGAGATGAGCCACCGCGGGCGCGAGTTCATCTCGATCGCCGAAGCCGCCGAGGCCGACCTGCGCGAGCTGCTGGCGGTGCCGGCGAACTTCCGCATCCTGTTCATGCAGGGCGGCGGCCTGGCCGAGAACGCGATCGTGCCGCTGAACCTGTCGCGGGGCGGCGCGGCCGACTTCGTCGTCACCGGCGCCTGGTCGCAGAAGTCGGCCAAGGAGGCGCAGCGCTACTGCGACGCGAAGGTCGCGGCCAGCAACGCCGAGGGCGGCCACCTGTCGATTCCCGCGGCGGCCGGCTGGGCGCTGCGCGCGGACGCACGCTATGTGCACCTCTGCAGCAACGAGACCATCCACGGCGTCGAGTTCCAGACGCTGCCGGACCTGGCTGCCCTGGGCAGCACGGCCGAGCTGGTGATCGACTGCTCCTCGCACATCCTGTCGCGCGGCATCGACTGGTCGCGGGTGGGCCTGGCCTTCGCCGGCGCGCAGAAGAACATCGGCCCGGCGGGCGTCACCATCGTCATCGTGCGCGAGGACCTGATCGGCCATGCGCTGGCGATCTGCCCGAGCGCCTTCGACTACAGGCTGGTGGCCGACAACGCCTCGATGTACAACACGCCGCCGACCTACGGCATCTACATCGCCGGGCTGGTGTTCCAGTGGGTGAAGCGCCAGGGCGGCGTGGCCGAGATGGAGCGCCGCGCGATCGAGAAGGCCGGTCTGCTCTACGGCTACCTGGACGGCGAGGGCGCGGGCTTCTATGTCAACCGCATCGATCCGGCCTGCCGCTCGCGCATGAACGTGCCCTTCCAGCTGCGCGACGAGTCGCTCAACGCCGACTTCCTCAAGGGCGCGCAGGAGCGCGGCCTGCTGCAGCTCAAGGGCCACAAGAGCGTCGGCGGCATGCGTGCATCGATCTACAACGCCATGCCGCTGGCCGGCGTGCAGGCGCTGGTGGACCATCTGCGTGCCTTCGCCGCCGCCCGCGGCTGATCCGACTCCTCGACCCCCACAAGACCGGGACTCTTCTGCCATGACCACGCCCGACCACGACGCCGCGTCGCCCGCTCCGACGCTGCCGGAGCTGCGCGACCGCATCGACGCGCTCGACCGCGAGCTGATCGCGATGCTCAACCGCCGCGCCCGCCTGGCGCAGGAGGTCGGCGAGATCAAGAAGAAGGAAGGCTCGGTCGTCTTCCGCCCGGAGCGCGAGGCGCAGGTCATCGACGGCCTGAAGCAGTTCAACCCGGGCCCGCTGAAGAACGAGAGCGTCGCGCCGATCTGGCGCGAGATCATGAGCGCCTGCCGTGCGCTGGAAACGCCCACCCGGGTGGCCTATCTCGGTCCGGCCGGCACCTTCAGCGAGGAGGCGGCGCTGGGCTTCTTCGGCTCGTCCATCGTGCGCGTGCCGTGCGCCAGCATCGACGAGGTCTTCCGCAACACCTCGGCCGGCGTGGCCGACTTCGGTGTGGTGCCGGTCGAGAACTCGACCGAGGGCATGGTGGCGCGCTCGCTCGACATCTTCCTGACCACGCCGCTGTTCATCATCGGCGAGACCAGCCTCTTCGTGCGCCACAACCTGCTGCGCAAGGAGAACGCGCTCGACGGCATCGAGGCGGTCTGCGCGCACCCGCAGGCGCTGGCGCAGTGCCACGACTGGCTGTCGCTGCACCTGCCGCATGCCGAGCGCCGGCCGGTCTCCAGCAACGCCGAGGGCGCGCGCCTGGCCGCGCAGGACAGCCGCCTGGCCGGCATCGCCAGCGCGCGTGCGGCCAGCGAGTACGGCGTGCATGTGGTCGCCCCGGCGATCCAGAACGATCCGCACAACCGCACCCGCTTCGCGATCGTCACCGACCCGCACCGCCATCCGGCGCCGCAGGCCTCCGGCCATGACTGCACCAGCCTGGTGGTGTCGGTGGTCAACCGGCCCGGTGCGATGTACGACATCCTCGCGCCGCTGAAGCGCCACGGCGTGTCGATGACCCGGCTGGAGTCGCGCCCGGCGCGCTCGGGCCAGTGGGAGTACTACTTCTTCATCGACCTGCAGGGCCATCCCGAGCAGCCGGCGGTGCAGACCGCGATGCACGAGCTGCGCGAGGCCTGCGCCTTCTTCAAGGTGCTCGGGGCCTACCCGATCGACGCCCACTGATCTCCCCTCTGCCGGCAGGTTCTCCAATCATGTTCAATCAACTCGGGGTGATCGGCTGCGGCCTGATGGGTGGCAGCTTCGCGCTGGCCCTCAAGCGCGCCGGTCTGGTGCAGCGGGTGGTCGGCTACAGCAAGTCGCCCTCGACGGTGGAGCGGGCGCGCCGGCTCGGCGTCATCGACATCGCGGCCGAATCGGCGCTGCTGGCGGTCTCGGGCTCGGACATCGTGCTGATCTCGGTGCCGGTGGCCGCCAGCGATGCGACCTTCAAGGCGATCCGCCACATGGTCGAGCCCGGCACGCTGTTCATGGATGTCGGCAGCACCAAGCGCGATGTGGTCGACGTGGCCCGGCGCGTGCTGCGCGAGCGCATCGGCAGCTTCGTGCCGGCGCATCCGATCGCCGGCAAGGAGGTCGCCGGCGTCGAGCATGCCGATGCCCAGCTCTACCAGGGCAAGCAGGTCATTCTCACGCCGCTGGCGCAGACCGATCCGGTCATGGTGCAGAAGGCCACCGACGTCTGGGCCGCGATCGGCTGCCAGGTGCTGCGCATGACGCCCGAGAACCACGATGCGGCCTTCGCCGCGGTCAGCCACCTGCCGCACCTGCTGGCCTTCGCGTATTTCAATGCGGTGATCTCGCAGCCGGCCGGGCGCGAGTTCCTGTCGCTGGCCGGCCCGGGCTTCCGCGACTTCACCCGCATCGCCGCCGGCGACCCGACGGTCTGGCGCGACATCCTGCTGGCCAACCGCGAGGAGGTGCTCAAGCAGTCGCAGCGCCTGCGCCATGCGCTCGACGCCTTCGAGGTGGTGATGCGCTCGGGCAACCAGGAGGCGCTCGAGGACCTGATCCGCACCGCCTCCGAGGGCCGCTCGGGCTGGCAGATGAATGCCCGTCCGGCCACCGCCCGCTGAATTTCCAGGCTGATCCCGCAGCAGACAGATTCGACTCTCCGCGCATGTACTCGATCCCGCATCTCGACCTTCCGCCGCTCGGTCACGCCGCCGGCACCGTGCAGCTGCCCGGCTCCAAGAGCATCTCGAACCGGCTGCTGCTGCTGGCGGGCCTGAGCGAGGGCACGACGACGCTGGTCGACCTGCTCGACTCCGACGACACCCGGGTGATGCTGGCGGCGCTGCGCACGCTGGG
>RRZU010189374.1_pt1 | contig 11483 bp, 21 predicted proteins | sample 2165561 | NCBI WGS metagenome assembly RRZU01 (sample SAMN10456909, study PRJNA506462) | wastewater metagenome | isolation source: wastewater sludge | place: USA: Moscow, Idaho | reverse complement strand
TGAAACCGACGGCGGCGGGCAGGGCGGTGGCGGCGCCGATGCTGACCGTTACCTGGTAATGCTTCGCGCCGTCGAAAAAGTCGTGCTCGGCAATGGCTCGGCAAAGCTTGTACGCCACGGTCATTGCGCCGTCGGCGTTGGTCTCGGGCAGGACAAAGGCAAATTCCTCGCCGCCATAGCGCGCCATCAGATCGTATTCCCGAATGACTGTTTGAGCGGCACGGCATAGTTCTCTGAGGATAAAATCGCCGGTCTGGTGGCCGTGGGTGTCGTTGAATTTCTTGAAGTAATCAATGTCCGCAATCAGCAACGACAGGGGGGCATTGTTCTGGCTGGCCCGGTTGATCTCGGCATGAAGAAAATTCTGGAAAAAACGGTGGTTGTTGCTGTCGAGCGTCTTGTACAACACTCTCTTTATTCAAAGTCTGTTCGACAGACAGTAAAATTTAAAGCTCATGATGAAAACAATGAAAGCAACGTTGGAGACAAAGTCAAGATTATGGAAACCCGCCCGCTCTCCAAGGATAAGCGTTGGCGCGTAATTGAAATCGTCGAAAAAGCGAAATAGCCGCCTGGGACCAAAGGAGGTAATGGCATGATTCAACAGGAAACAAGACTCAACGTTGCTGATAATACAGGCGCAAAAGAGATCCTCTGCATCCGTGTTATGGGGGGATCATTCCGGCGAACTGCCAATATCGGTGATGTCATCGTGGCTTCAGTAAAAGCCGCTTCACCCGGTGGCGTGGTGAAGAAGGGCGATGTGGTAAAGGCCGTAATCGTTCGTTCCGTGAAGGGCCTTCGTCGCGAAGACGGATCGCATATCCGTTTTGACGAAAATGCCGCGGTTATCATCAAGGATGATAAAAGCCCCAAAGGAACCCGCATTTTTGGACCGGTCGCCAGAGAACTTCGCGAGAAGGATTTTATGAAAATCATCTCGCTGGCCCCGGAAGTACTTTAAGCGAGAGGGGTGCCTACGTTGGCTGAAATCATTAAGTTGCACGTTAAAAAAGGCGACACTGTAGTCGTACTTTCCGGCAAAGACAAAGGAAAAAAAGGCAAGGTTCTCGAAGCCCTGCCGCGCAAAGGGAAAGTCGTAGTAGAGGGCGTCAATAAAGTCAAGCGTCACACCAAAGCAAACCAGAAAATGCCGCAAGGCGGTATTCTGGTCAAGGAAGCCGCGCTTAACTCATCGAAACTGATGCTGATCTGCCCGTCATGCGACAAACCGACCCGGATCAAGAAAACAGCACTAGCAAGTGGATCGATGGCGCGAACCTGCAAAAAATGCGGCGAGATCATCGACAAAGAAAAATAATCCGCTCAGAAGGGAGGTATGATGCATGGCGAGGCTAAAAGAGTTTTACAACCAAGAAGTCGCTCCGGCGATGATGAAAAAATTTGGTTATTCAAATGTAATGCAAATCCCCAAGGTTGCGAAAATCGTAATCAACATGGGCGTGAGCGAAGCAGTGGGAAACCCGAAGGCATTGGATGCGGCGGTCGCTGATCTGACCATGATTTCCGGTCAGAAGCCGATTGTCACCAAAGCCAAGAAATCGATTTCCGCGTTCAAAGTTCGTGAAGGCATGTCGATTGGGACCAAAGTAACCCTGCGGAGCGAGCGGATGTATCATTTCATGGATAAACTCCTGAACGTTGCTTTGGCCAGAGTTAGAGATTTTCGCGGAATTTCCCCGAAAGCCTTTGACGGTCGCGGCAATTATACGCTCGGAGTCAAGGAACAATTGATTTTTCCAGAAATGGAATATGATAAAATCGATAAGATCCGTGGCATGGACATCACCATCGTGACGACAGCGAAAACCGATGAAGAAGCGCGGGAATTGCTCAAACTGATGGGCATGCCGTTCAGCGCTTAAGCGATGGGGAGGAAAGTGTAATGGCCAAAAAAGCATTGATCGAACAATGGAAAAAAGGCCCCAAGTTTAAAGTGCGGCACCACAATCGTTGCAAGCTCTGTGGACGTCCGCATGGGTATATGCGTAAATTCGAAATTTGCAGGATCTGCTTCCGTGAACTCAGCTACAAAGGTTTTGTGCCGGGAGTTACGAAGGCAAGCTGGTAATGTCCATCAGGAAGGAGGTACTATTCAATGGTAATGACGGATCCGATCGCGGACTTGCTTACACGCATCCGAAATGCGAATCTTGTACATCATGATAAGGTTGAAATTCCTGCCTCGAAAATCAAACGGGCAATTGTCCAAATTCTCAAAGACGAAGGTTTTGTGAAGGATTTCGATGTGCTCGCCGACGGAAAGCAGGGTATTCTGCGGGTTAGCTTGAAATATGGGCCGGAACGCGACCGAGTAATCACCGGCATTAAGCGTATTTCAAAACCGGGACTCCGGGTATATGCAAAGCGGGAACAATTGCCGAAAGTTCTCGGTGGCCTGGGTATTGCAATCATTTCGACATCTCAGGGTTTAATGTCGGACAAACAAGCCCGTAAAAGCAATCTGGGCGGCGAAGTTCTCGCGTTTGTCTGGTAAATTCTAAGTTGTTGCGAACAAAGGAGGTGCAAGAATGTCAAGGATTGGTAGGCAGCCGATCGCTATCCCTGCGGGAGTCGAGGTAAAGATCGAAGGATCTTTGGTTTCGGTAAAGGGTCCTAAAGGAGAAACGAGCCGGTTGCTCAATAAAGATATGATTCTCAAGTTGGAGAATTCAACACTGACGGTCGATCGTCCTACGGATAACAAGGAACATCGGGCGATGCACGGTTTGACCCGGACATTGATTGCCAATATGGTAACTGGTGTTACGCAAGGTTTTTCGCGGACGCTTGAAATTAACGGTGTAGGTTATCGTGCGGCAAAAGCCGGCACAAAACTTAACCTTACGCTAGGTTTTTCGCACCCGCTGGAACTCGAGCCGCCCGCCGGCGTGTCTATCGAAGTTCCTCAGCCGAACCGGATCGTTGTTTCCAGCATCAGCAAGGAAGCAGTTGGTTCTTTTGCGGCAAAAATCCGTTCTTATCGTGAACCGGAGCCATATAAAGGCAAGGGTATCAAGTATGAAGGCGAAGTTGTCCGGCGCAAAGTCGGTAAAGCTGGCGCCAAAGGCAAGAAGTAATATTTGCTTAGCAGAAGGGAGTGAACTGACTTGCTTCAAAAGCCGGATAAAAACGTTTCCCGTAAGAAACGCCATTCCAGGGTTCGCAAAAACCTGTCGGGTACGCAGCAAAGACCGCGGCTCAACGTGTTTCGCAGCCTGAAACATATTTATGCGCAAATTATCAATGATGAAACCGGGACCACATTGGTTTCTGCCAGCACAATGGATAAAGAAATCAGTGCAACGATGGACTTTGGCGGTAACGTAAATGCTGCCGCGATTGTTGGGAAGTTGGTCGCCGAAAGAGCGCTGGCCAAAGGGATCAGCAAAGTCGTATTCGATCGGGGCGGTTACCTGTACCACGGTCGTGTGGCCGCGTTGGCCGCTGCAGCCCGTGAAGCGGGACTTGAGTTCTAAGGCGGAGGAGGGAAAACAGTGGCAAGAATTGATCCCACAAAACTGGATTTAAAAGAAAAAGTCGTATTCATAAATCGTGTGGCAAAAGTTGTCAAAGGCGGTCGCCGCTTTTCGTTCAGCGCGCTGGTTGTCGTTGGCGATTCGAACGGCTATGTCGGAGCTGGTCTTGGCAAAGCCTCCGAGGTGCCGGAAGCAATTCGCAAAGGCGTCGAAGACGCGAAGAAAAACCTGATTCATGTTCCGCTGGTCGGAACGACGATTCCTCATCAGATTACCGGGGTTTTTGGTTCAGGCAAAGTATTGCTGAAGCCGGCTTCCGAAGGTACCGGCGTTATTGCTGGCGGCCCGGCCCGTGCAGTGCTTGAACTGGCTGGAATCCGCGATATTCTGACCAAATCGCTGGGATCTTCCAATGCCAACAACATGGTCCGCGCTACACTGACAGGTCTTCAACAGCTGAAGCGTGTCGAAGTCGTTGCCCAGATGCGTGGCAAGACCATTCAGGAGCTATTGGGGTAGGAGGGAAATACATGGCTGCGAAATTAAAAATTGTTCTGAAGCGAAGCCTGATTGGCCGGCCTGATGATCAAAAGTCGACAGTGCGTGTTCTTGGCCTGACCAAGATACAGCAATCGGTACTCCAGGAAGATACGCCGGCAATCCGGGGTATGATCCGCAAAGTTGAACATCTGGTTTCGGTTGAAGAACTGGAACAATAGCAGTACGAGGAGGCGCAAGCGATGAAGTTGCATGAATTGTCTCCCGCACCAGGAAGCAAAAAAGCCAGAACCCGTGTCGGACGTGGTTTGGGTTCCGGCTTGGGGAAAACATCGGGACGCGGGCATAAAGGTCAAGGAGCTCGTTCCGGTGGTGGCAAGCGGCCTGGATTTGAAGGTGGGCAGAAACCGTTATATCTGAGACTTCCGAAGCGAGGTTTCTACAATAAGTTCGCCCTGCAGTTTGCAGAAGTCAATGTGGGCTCGCTCAACGGCTTTGAAGCCGGTGAAGTGGTCGATCTGGTAGTTCTGGTGGAAGTCGGGATTATCAAAAAGGTTCATGATGGCCTGAAGGTTCTGGGTAATGGAGAAATTGACAAAGCTTTGACTGTAAGGGCGCATGGTTTCACCAAGGCCGCAATTGCCAAAATCGAGGCGGCCGGTGGAAAAGTCGAGGTGATTTAAGTGCTGGCTGCTTTGGCCAATGTGCTTAGAATTCCGGAGCTGCGTCAAAAAGTGGTATTTACCCTGGCGATGTTTATCGTTTTCCGGATAGGTATCCACATTCCGGCTCCCGGAGTCAATGCTGCAGTGATTGAGCAAATGTTCAATACAGGTAACCTGCTTGGCTTGTTGGATTTGTTTTCGGGCGGTGCCCTCAGCAAGTTTTCCATCTTTGCCATGAGTATTACTCCATACATTAATGCTTCGATTATCATGCAATTGTTGACAGTCGTGGTGCCTCAATTTGAACAGTGGTCAAAGGAAGGCGAGGAAGGACGCAAGAAGATTTCTCAGATTACTCGTTACGGAACAGTGCTTCTGGGTTTTATTCAGGCGCTTGGAATGGCTTTTGGTTTGAAGCATGCTATCATTAATCCCGGCATCGGGCCGATTCTGTTGATAGCTTTGACATTGACCGCAGGCACAGTGTTTCTGATGTGGATTGGCGAACAGATCACCGAAAAAGGCATTGGGAACGGAATTTCACTCATTATCTTCGCCGGTATCGTTTCGCGGCTTCCTGATGGCCTGTTCGTGATTTTCGAATATTTGAAGGCCGGAACTATTTCTATCTTCAATGTTATCTTGTTTGTCGTAATCGCTATTGCGATGATTGTATTCGTTATCGCAATTTCGCAGGGACATCGTAAAGTACCGGTACAATATGCAAAACGGCTGGTTGGACGCAAAATGTACGGCGGTCATTCCACCCACATTCCGCTGCGGGTTAACCAAGCGGGCGTCATTCCAATCATTTTTGCATCGTCAGTCCTGATGTTCCCGGTTACCATTGGTCAATTCGTCGATGTAGCCTGGGTAAAAACAGTGACTGGTTGGTTTGAATGGGGTTCTCCCTTCCAAACCTTCCTATATGCTGTAATGATCGTGTTCTTCACTTATTTCTATACTGCCATCACGATGAATATTCCTGATATGGCAGAAAACATGAAAAAATACGGCGGCTTCATTCCGGGATTGCGACCCGGCAAGCCGACAGCGGACTATCTTGACCGGATTGTTACCCGCATTACGCTTGCAGGTTCGTTATTCTTGGCACTGATTGCCATTCTGCCGAATTTTGTCGCGGTTGTCACTAAGATCGAAGGCGTTTACTTTGGTGGCACAGCATTGTTGATTGTTGTCGGTGTTGCTCTGGATACGATGAAACAGATTGAATCGCTGATATTAATGCGGCATTACCAGGGCTTCATGAAGTAAGGGGATGACTGTTCGTGTATCTCTTGTTGATGGGACCGCCGGGAGCCGGCAAAGGAACTCAGGCGGCTAAGCTAGTAGAACGGTATGACATTCCCCACGTTTCCACCGGTGATATTTTTCGTGGCGCGTTGCAGGAGCGGACGCCGCTTGGCTTAGAAGCGAAGCGGTATATGGATGTCGGTGCACTCGTTCCTGATCAGGTCACCGTGGGAATAACACGGGAGCGGTTGGCTAAATCCGATTGCATCGGCGGGTTCATCCTCGATGGATTTCCCCGGACTTTGCAACAAGCGCATGCGTTGGATCAAATGCTCGCGAAAATGGGGATTCGTCTAAACAAGGTAGTGAACATCGTCGTTCCAGATCAGGAGTTGATTCCGCGGCTTACGGGGCGTCGCATATGCCAATCATGCGGCGCCACCTACCACATGGAATTTCGTCCGCCGGCCCAACCAAGCATATGTGACCGTTGTGGCGGCGAATTATATCAACGTACAGACGACCAGGAAGAAACTGTCCGAGAAAGACTTGAAGTGTACAGGCTTCAGACACAACCCTTGATTCAGTATTACCAAGAGCGTGATTTATACTCTGAAATCAATGGCGCCCAGTCCACAGAGGCGGTATTTCGGGATATCGTCGTCAGCCTGACGGGCGAGGAACCATGATTGTTCTAAAGACGGAACAAGAAATCGGGTATATGCGGGACGCCGGACGAATTGTCGGTCAAACGCTGGCGGTGATTAAAAAAGCCATCAGCCCTGGGATAACAACACAGGAGCTTGACCACATCGCCGAACAGTTCATCCGTCGCGCTGGTGGCGTGCCTGCATTCAAAGGTTACTGCGGGTTTCCGGCCAGCATCTGTTCATCGATCAACGAACAGGTCGTACATGGTATCCCCGGACCGCGTCAACTGAAGGACGGCGATGTGATCAGCATTGATATCGGTGTAAAATTGAACCGCTATTATGGGGATGCAGCCATTACGGTTCCTGTTGGCGAAGTGGACGCGGAAATACTGAAATTGTTATCAGTTACAGAACAGGCGCTGAATAAAGGGATTGAACAGGCAATCAAGGGAAACCGTTTATCTGACATATCCCATGCTGTTCAACTTCATGCCGAAGCATATGGTTATGGGGTGGTGCGCGATTATGTCGGCCACGGCATCGGCCAACGAATGCATGAAGATCCTCAGATTCCCAATTATGGGCCGCCGGGTCGGGGTCCTCTGTTAAAAAGCGGAATGACCTTGGCTATTGAACCGATGATAAATTATGGGACTCCCGATGTAGAAGTCTTAGCAGATGACTGGACGGTAGTAACCGTTGACAGAAAAATATCCGCTCACTTCGAGCACACTGTGGCGATAACAGAAGGAGAACCGGAAATTTTGACTCTGCCGTAGTTGAGTGTCCAGATTAGTTTTGGTTAGCGGACGAGGAGGGATCGCGTGTCCAAGCAGGATGTCATTGAAGTTGAAGGTAAAGTGATTGAGGCTTTACCAAATGCTATGTTTCAGGTACAATTAGAAAATGGGCACGTAGTGTTGGCTCATGTTTCGGGAAAGATTCGTATGCATTTTATCCGAATCCTGCCCGGTGATCGGGTCACGGTGGAATTGACTCCGTATGACCTAAAACGCGGACGCATAACCTACCGTTTCAAATAGAGGAAGAAGTTTTGGCAGCCAAAGCATAAAGGAGGATTGGATCATCATGAAGGTGAGGCCATCAGTTAAGCCTATCTGTGAAAAATGTAAGGTGATAAAACGCAAAGGGATCGTCATGGTCATTTGTGAAAATCCCAAGCATAAACAAAAACAAGGATAAGGGGGTGTATGATTAACCATGGCACGTATTGCAAGTGTTGATTTACCGCGTGATAAAAGAGTGGAAATTGCTTTGACATACATTTATGGGATTGGACTCACGCTATCCCAGGAAATCATCAAGACGACCGGCGTTAATCCGGATACCCGGGTTCGCGATCTGACAGAAGAAGAAGTAGCAAAACTGCGTGAAGCAATTGACAAAGGCTATAAAGTTGAAGGTGATCTGCGCCGGGAAGAACAACTCAATATCAAGCGGCTGATTGAAATTGGGTCTTACCGTGGTCGTCGCCATCGTCAGGGATTGCCTGTGCGTGGTCAGAGAACCAAAACAAATGCCAGAACTCGCAAAGGCCCCCGTAAGACGGTTGGCGCGAAGCGTAGCAAAGGCTAAGAAGGAGGGATTGAAGATTGGCTACCAAGAAAGTTGCTGTTAGGCCCAAGAAGCGCGAACGCAAAAATATTGAAGCGGGTGTGGCGCATATCCGTTCAACCTTTAACAATACAATCGTTACCATCACCGATGTCCGCGGCAACGCGATTTCCTGGTCAAGCGCCGGAATCCAAGGTTTCAAAGGCTCCCGCAAAAGCACTCCCTTTGCAGCGCAGATGGCGGCGGAAACTGCGGCTAAAGCCGCTATGGACCACGGCATGAAACGGGTGGAAGTGTTTGTAAAAGGGCCTGGAGCTGGTCGTGAAGCGGCAATCCGGTCTTTACAGGCTGCAGGACTTGAAGTTGACATGATTAAAGATGTCACTCCCATTCCGCATAATGGCTGCCGGCCGCCCAAACGCAGAAGAGTATAGTCATTTCGGGAGGAGTTGAAGAGCAATGGCGAAATATACAGGGCCGGTTTGCCGGCAATGCCGTCGTGAAGGCGTCAAGTTGTTTTTGAAGGGCGAACGCTGCTATAGCGACAAGTGTGCATTCTCGCGCCGCGGTTATGCACCGGGTCAACATGGTCAGGGTCAGGGTCGCAAAAAAGTTTCTGAGTACGGTCTGCAACTGAGGGAAAAGCAAAAGGCCCGCCGCATTTACGGCGTGCTGGAGCGTCAGTTCCGGGCTTATTTTGAGAAAGCCGAGCGCCAAAAAGGGATCACTGGCGAAAACTTGCTGGTTCTTTTGGAACGGCGTCTCGACAATGTCGTATATCGGATGGGTTTTGCTTCGAGCCGGACCCAGGCCCGTCAATTGGTAATGCATGGGCATTTTGAAGTGGGCGACCATCGGGTCGACATCCCTTCGTACCTGCTTCGTGCCGGTGAAGTAGTCAAAGTATGCGAAAAAAGCAAAGAGTCTCCTTTGATGCAAGGGATCGCCCAGGAATTGGCCCACAAAACCATTCCTGTATGGTTTGACGTATCGGTCAAGGACTTGAGCGGCAGTATGACTCGCTATCCGAGTCGCGAAGAAATGGATGTTTCGATTCAAGAGCATCTCATCGTCGAGCTGTATTCGAGATAGTGACTTCCCCCGACCGATGAGTCACGGGTAGATTGCGCAGAGAGGGGGCATTAATAGATGATTGATAATACCAACCCACCAGCACCGAAACTTGAAACGGTCGAACTCAGTCCGGACTATCGGTACGGCAAGTTTGTCTGTGAACCTTTGGAGCGCGGTTATGGTACCACACTCGGCAATAGTTTGCGGCGTGTATTGCTGTCGTCGCTGGAAGGTGCGGCAGTCACTTCCGTCAAAATCGACGGTGTATTGCATGAATTTGCAACGATTCCCGGTGTCAGGGAAGATGTCACCGACATCATACTCAACTTGAAGGAATTGTGTCTCAAGTCCCATGCGGAAGAGATGCAGACGATGCGCATCGAATTTGAAGGCGGCGGCACAATTACAGCCGGTGATATCGAAGCCAGTTCAGATATTGAGATTCTCAATCCTGAATTGCATTTGGCCACCGTGGAAGAAAAACATACTTTGCGGATGGAAATGACGGTAGAGACTGGTAAGGGCTATATTGCGGCCGACCGCAATAAAAAGGCCGACCATGTAATCGGCGTGATTCCGGTCGATTCGATTTTTTCGCCGGTTCTCAAAGTGAACTTCACTGTAGAAGATACCCGGGTCGGCAACCGTACCGACTATGACAAATTGACATTGGAAATCTGGACTGATGGCAGCATCCGCCCGGACGAAGCGCTTGGTGAAGCAGCGCGAATTCTCCAGGAGTCATTGTCGATCTTCCGACTCAGTACCGATCAACCTGGTATTGAAGGCAAGAAAAGCGAAGACGTTCCCAAGAATCCCGGCGAAATGACAATTGAAGAGTTGGACTTGTCAGTGCGTTCGTATAATTGTCTGAAGCGGGCCGGCATCAATTTTGTCTCCGACCTGACCAAGATGACGGAAGACGAATTGATGAAAGTTCGAAATCTTGGCCGGAAGTCGTTGGAAGAAGTAAAGAAAAAACTTGTGGACTTAGGACTTTTCTTGCGAGAAGTCGAGGACTGATAAAGGAGGGTGGAGAATGGCTTACCGAAAGTTTGGACGAGATTCAAGCGCCCGTAAGGCGATGCTGCGTGATGTTGTGACCGCGCTTTTTGATAAGGAGCGGATTGAAACAACCGAAGCAAAGGCAAAAGAAGTGAGCGGGTTGGCTGATCAGATGATTACGCTGGCAAAGCGCGGCGATTTGCATGCCCGGCGTCAAGCACTCGCATTCATGACGGACGAGACTGTAGTGCGGAAATTGTTTGAAACGATTGCGCCGAAGTACAAGGAGCGTCAGGGTGGATACACCCGGGTTCTCAAACTGGGACCCCGACAAGGCGATGCAGCGCTGATGGCGATACTGGAACTGGTGTAACGAGCCTTAGGGGCGACCGCAAGGGTCGCCTTTCTTTTTATGTTTGCTGTGGAAGGACGCGTGGCTTTGACAATCATGCTGCAAATCAAAGATTTGTGTCATAGTTACCGAAATGAACAGAATGAGACGCTATGCGCTCTCGACCATGTGACGCTGGATGTTGCCGCCGGACAATTTCTGGCAGTCATCGGGCGAAATGGGTCTGGCAAGTCAACGCTGGCAAAACACCTGAACGCATTGTTGGTGCCTGACACCGGTAGTTGCCTGGTCAACGGGATGGATACCCGAAAACCGGAGCTGTTATGGGATGTCAGACAAACCGTCGGCATGGTGTTCCAGAACCCCGATAATCAAATCGTCGCATCATTGGTGGAAGAAGATGTCGCGTTCGGCCCGGAAAATCTTGGTTTACCGCCTGCGGAAATCCAGCGGCGCGTTACGGATTCGCTGGAGATGGTCGGTATGACCGAGTACCGGCTGCATGCGCCGCATCTATTGTCTGGCGGACAAAAACAACGGGTGGCAATTGCCGGCGTTTTGGCGATGAAACCGCGCTGTCTGGTGCTGGATGAATCGACAGCGATGCTGGACCCGGTGGGACGCAGCGAAGTGCTGACAGCTGTCTGCAAATTGCATCGCCAGCAGGGGATTACTGTTGTGTTGATCACCCACTTCATGGAGGAGGCTGTCGAGGCCGATAGAGTGGTTGTGATGGATGCAGGACGGATCATCCTGGATGGCGACCCGGCAACCGTGTTCAGTCAGGTCGAGTGCATTCGGTCACTAGGGCTTGACGTGCCTGTCGCCGCTGATATCGCTGATCGGCTACGTCGAAAAGGAAGCGATTTACCGGTGGATATTATCCGTGATGAAGAGTTGGCGGTGG
>RRZU012323350.1_pt1 | contig 11487 bp, 10 predicted proteins | sample 2165561 | NCBI WGS metagenome assembly RRZU01 (sample SAMN10456909, study PRJNA506462) | wastewater metagenome | isolation source: wastewater sludge | place: USA: Moscow, Idaho | reverse complement strand
GGTGAATGCGAATAAAGGCCACCTGTGTGAAAAATACCGTTTTCATTTGCGCCAGCCATAGTTTATGCCGCAGCATTGGCAATGCTAAGCATCTTTAAACAGCATTCGGAAACATCCGGAAAATCGATGCTGGCGTGCCAGCGCGATTTGCAAACTGCCCAATACAATCTCCCGAGTTATGATGCAGCGCCAGCATTAAAATAACCTGCGTCACCTCCCTGCCCCCGCAAGTTCGATCAATCTTGATCATGCTCTCAGCACAGTTAAAACTCAGCCCATTGCTGAATAAATGCCGATTCAGCCTTGATTTCCCTGCACTTAAGCCTTACATCTACACATAACACAGAATATTTTTATACGGCATTAGCATCATGGCATTAGAAAAGGCGACTCTGCCCGTTCCGCAATTCGATCAAATTCAATTAGATCAGCTGAAATTACAGATTGAACAGGCCATTCAGCATGGACAGGATTTTTTAAATGAACTGACGGCAGTTCCAGACAGCATTCAAGCGCAGCTGCAGGTTTTAGACACCGTCGACCATCTCGAAAATAATATGAGTGAGTCTTGGGGCGTGCTGTCACACCTAAATGCCGTAATGAACAATGCAGAGACTCGTGAAGTGCATCAAGCGCTTTTGCCTGCACTCAGTGAATATTACACAGCGCTTGGTCAGCATACGGCGCTGTATCAGACTTATCAGCAAGTGCATGACAACAGTATTTTCAGCACGTTGCCTGCAGCGCAGCAGAGCGCGGTAAAACTTGCCCTGCGTGACTTTAAACTGTCTGGCGTCGCGTTAGAGGGCGAAGCCAAAAAGCGCTATGCAGAGATCTCTTCGCGCCTGTCGCAATTGTCTTCTGACTTTTCCAACCATGTATTGGATGCAACACAAGCCTACTTTAAACCGCTGAGTGAAGCGCAGCTGGAAGGCCTGCCGAAAAGCAGCATTGAATTATTGAAGCAGTACGGCCAGCAGCGCGAGCTGGAACAGCCGGCAGCCACTTTGGATATCCCATCCTATTTGGCTATTATGACTTATGCGGCCAGCCGTGAACTGCGTGAAGAACTGTATAAAGCCTACACCACCAAAGCCTCTGAATTAGGCGGCCATCCCGAGTTTGACAATACTTCCGCAATGGAAGAAATCCTCAGCCTGCGTCAGGAAATGGCGCAGCTGCTGGGCTTCAACAATTACGCAGAATTGTCACTTGCCAGCAAAATGGCGCCGGATGTGGAAACCGTCAATCAATTTTTAGTCGATTTGGCAGAACATGCGCGCAAGCCGGCAGAAAAGGAAATTGCAGAACTCAAAGCTATTGCGGCGGCTGACGGCATCACAGAATTGCAGCCATGGGACACCGGCTACTACAGCGAAAAGCTGAAAATGCAGCAATTCAATTTGTCACAGGAGGCCCTCAAGCCCTACTTCCCTGCGCCCAAAATCCTGCAAGGCTTGTTCGGTATCGTCAACCGTTTATACGGCATTAATATTGTCGAACGTGAAGCGCCGGTTTGGCATCCAGACGCCCGCTATTTCGAACTGGAAGATCAAGGCGCTGTGGTCGGCGGATTCTACTTCGATTTATACGCGCGCAGCGGCAAACGCGGCGGCGCATGGATGAGCGGTTTCCGTTCGCGCATGCAAACCGCCAGCGGCCTGCAAAAACCGATTTGCTACATGGTCTGCAACTTTACCCCGCCTGTGGGCGATCAGCCTGCGCTGCTTACGCATGATGAAGTGAATACGCTCTTCCATGAATTTGGACACGGCCTGCATCATATGCTGACAGAAGTTGACAATATCGCAGTCGCAGGCACACACGGCGTCGCCTGGGATGCCGTAGAATTGCCTAGCCAGTTTATGGAGTTTTGGACCTGGGATAAAGACAGCTTAGACCTGCTGAGCGAGCATATCGAAAGCCATGAGTCCCTGCCGGCAGACCTGCTGAAAGCGCTGCTGGACGCCCGCCATTTTCAATCCGGCATGCAGTCGCTGCGCCAGATAGAATTCGCCTTATTTGACTTGAATATTCACAAAACAACACCTGCGCTAAACGCTGCGCAAATTCAGGCCACGCTGGATGAAATCCGTCAAAAATACGCAGTTGCGCCCAATGCCAGCTATAACCGATTTCAGCACGGATTCAGCCATATTTTTGCGGGCGGCTATGCGGCCGGCTATTATTCATATAAATGGGCAGAAGTTTTGGCCAGTGATGCCTTTGACCGTTTCGAAAAAGAAGGCATCTTCAACACAGAGACTGGAAAACAGTTTCGGCAGTTTATTCTAGCAGTTGGCGGAAAAGATACAGCCCTTGACGCATTTATCAATTTCCGCGGACGCGAGCCAAAAATAGATGCTTTGCTTCGTCATCAAGGTTGGACGAACGCATCATAAAACGCTTAAACTAGTTGCCTTAGTTTGATTGAGGGTAGCAGGATGACCATTAAACGCCGTTTCATTGCTGGAGCAAAATGTCCAAAATGCCAGGCGTTAGATCGAGTCGTCATGCTGACTTCAGGCGACGATGAATGGATTGAATGCATTGACTGCGGTTACAGTGAAAACCGCCCGACGCATGTGGAAGAACCGGAAACGCCGGCTGTTCCAGATGACATCGGCGTCATTCAATTCAAGCCTCGCCAGCCGAAATAACAACAAGGCTTTTATATGTTTGAAGATCAAAGACATAGCCCAAAACTTTTAATCGGGATTGTTGGGGGATTAATTGCTGTCATCGCACTGTTTTTAACTTATCAGTGGATGATGGCGTCCAATGCAGAAGATTTGCCGCAGCATCAGGCTGATGCTGCGCCGGTAAAAGCAGCGCCCGCGGAAACGGCTAAACCTCCTGCAGCGGCGTCTGAAGCCGTTTCCACTGCGGCCAAATTGGCTGATGAAGATATTCTGCAGGCGCCTGTGCCTGAAAATGCGGCTTTAGCCAAAGAAGAAATCGCAAAATTGGAAGATATTCAATCGCAGCTGACTGAACAAGAAAAAACGCTGAAAGCGCAGCATACCGATGCTGACCAGCTGATTAAGCTCAAAGAAGAGCAAATTAAATTGCTCGAAGCTCAGCTGTCCCAAAAGCCATAATTTCATCAATTCAATTGAGGCTAGAATATCCGCCACTTTCTAGCCTTTTTTCTTATGCCGCATGCTCCCGCAAAGCGCGGCCTGTTTAAGGCCCTTGGCCTGTAAACACTATCCGCCCTTTTATGCATTTGCATCCGTTTTGCTCTCTGTGGCGTTAACCATGCCGCCAGCGTCTTTTTCCGCAGCCTTGCGGCCTGTTCAATCAACTGTACATTCTTGGCTTAGGCGCCTACTGTGCAGCCCGCCGCCGCAAAAAGCTTAGGCAGTTCAGAGCGTCAAAAAGAAGTGCATAAAAAAGCGCCCGAAGGCGCTATTTTAGCTCATTTCCTAATGCTGCGGCTTAATGGTACCAGCCGAACAATTTGAAAATATAAGGCGCATAAGTTACCACCAGCAGCGACGGGAATAAAACCATAATCGGCAGGATCCAGCGCTCATAGCGGTAGTAGAAATTGGTATACATTGCTTTGGCTTCCGCATCTGCAGCCCGCACTTCTTCATCGCCAACCGACAGCCGCGTCAGCAAATGATTCAGTGCAACCGGCGGCGAGACATACCCCAGCTCAAACGCCACCAGCACGATCATCCAGAAGTGGATCGGATGAATGCCATTTTCATACGCTACAGGCGCAATGGTTGCCGCCACTAAAATAACTGCGCCAAACGGGTCGGTAGTCATGCCGACAATCGCAAGCAGCAGCGCGATAAAGGCCAAGGAAATATAGATATTGCCCAAATGCGTTGGCAGCAACTCGACAATTTCAGTTCGTTCAATCAGCCCGCCGACACTTGCTGAAAGCGCCATCAGGATAATCAGCGCACCAATATGGCCAACCGTTTCAGAAGAAGCGAACCAAATTGAATTGCTGAAACTGCGGCGGTTGGCGCCATGTCCGCCATGCTCGCGCATAAACTCAGAACTTTGCTCATGCTGCAAAGTAATCGCAGCGTGCTTATCAATCGGCTCTTTGATAAAGCGGTCTGCAAACCAGCGGTCAAACATAATATAAGCAATGAGCAGAATTGGCAGCACGACAGGCGCAGTGAATTCATCCATCTGCGTGTCTAGACCATACTTGTAGAAGGCAATCACAATGAAAGTCAGCACAATATAAGGAATCACAGGAATAAAGGCTTTCAGCATGCCGGGCACAGCAACTTTTGGCGAATTGACGCGGAAGCGGGTTTCCGCCAAGAACAGCGAAATGCCTAAGAAAATAAATGCCGTCAGCCAGAAAACATAAATGCCGTGATCAAACAGCTCATCCGAGGTGACATGGCGGCTGTCCAGCATTGAAATTAAAATAATCAGCAAGCATGGACGGATAACTACGCCTAAAGAACCGGACATAGCAGAGACAGCCAAAGCGAATTGACGGCGTGAACCCGAGTTCCAGACTTCCTTATAAATGATCGCGCCGGCTGCGACGACAAAAATACCCGATGCGCCGGTATATGCGGTAGGAATTGCTGCTGCAATTAAAATCAGCCAGGTCAGTGTTTCGGGCGCCAAATTCCACGGACGCAAAATCCCAAGAAACAAATCCATAATACGGGTTTGCGTCAGCAGCATACCCGCCCAGATAAACAGCGCCAGGTTTAAGAAGATGCCGGAGAACTCAACCAATTGGCCCAGGTAAATGCCCTGGCCCATCGGATAATCCATGAAAAAAGTAAAGGCGACGCCGGTGATAATGGCCATATAGGCATACAGCGGCACACTCAATAAAGCAAAGCCAATATTGCCTGGACCTGGTTCTTTAACCGCTGGGGTTTTAAAGAATTGGAAAATGCTGATCAGCATGACTATGCCAAATAGCGCCAGCCATAGCCAGTAAATCGCCAGTGTTTCACCTGTCGATTTGACACCTGAATTCAATACAGAATTGAATTGACTGTACACTGAAAAGGTCAGCAGGCCATTACCAATCGCCATAAACAAAGCATAAACTCTGTAATCCAGCTTAGTCGTTGGCGCCCGCAGGCCGATATGATGGAATTTGACCGAAGCCGTAATCGCAGAAACCAGCACCATCAGCAGTAAAATCAGCACCCGGTTTTCGGAGCCGAATTTAAAAATACCGAAAAAAGTGGTTTCAATCGCGCGGTAGGTGCGGATACTTGGATGGTCATCCAAATATTTCTCCGCTTTGTCGTAAAACTGGTATTTCTCTTCGCACTGCTGTACGCCAGCCTGCACTGATGCGCGTACATCCGCTGCCGATGCTGTACCGAAAATATCAGCAAACTCATCATTGGCATTCTGCTTCATTTGCGCCTGCACCAAAGCGTCCACATTCGGATGGCGGTCACAGTCCGGCTTTACCGGCTCTGCGCGCAGGAATGAATACTGCATGCCAATCGCTTCATTGCCATAGAGGCGTTCGCCTGTCCGCAGCAGCTGGCCATGAATCATTTCACCCGTGCCAATAATGAGCGTCAGCAGCAATAAAATTAAAACTACGAAGGTCGAAATCCACTCGTTCCATATGTAACTTAACAGACCCAGTCCCGATCTGCTGTGTTCATTATTTTGCATGAGCTGTCCTATTTTTATTTTTGGCTGCAAAGCACAGAGGCGCTGCATCCTTGTCCTGTCGGCTGGAAAAGATCCTTTCTCCGAGCCTATTGCTTTTTATTCATTTCAAATTTGCATGACTTTTCAGTTTTTGAAAATGACAATATCTATTTTCTTTTATGTTTTAAATGTCAACTTAGTCACTAGTCACCTTAAATTACATTTAAATTCAACCATCAACAGTATTAATCATGCATATAGCGGTCTGCATAATGCTCCATGATTACATACGCGCTGGCAGCGCCAGTTCCCCAAATCACCCCCAGCAGATGCGCCTCAACCAAGACAGGGCTGCCTATCAGCTGCGCAGTTCCTGTACTGCCTACGGTATTTTCCCAAATCAATTTTGCCAAAATAAGAAAAAGCACCAAAGCTGCAAAATTGCGTTCGCGCTTATAAATTAAATGCACGCAGGCGATGGCGGCATAGGCGCCATGCAGCACGCCAGACAACCCCGCATAAGCTTCAATGTCGGGTAAAAAATAGTAAAAACTGAGGCTAATCAAAGGCGGCAGTACAATCAGCAAGGCGGTGAAATGCCATACTGAGGCCCGCGGGAAAATAAACGGCAGGCACATAAAAGCCAGCATATTTAAAAAATAATGCATCCAGCCAACATGCACCCAATGCCCGGTCCAAAGACGCCAAGGCTCTGCGAACAGAACCTGATGCAGATAAAAAAAAGAGTCTTTAAAGATCTGCAGGCAAGCGCAGACAGAGAAAACCGCAGCGATAAAAACAATTTTCCGTTTCAGATAGTGATCTTTCATGCGCACTCCCTGTGTGCGTCCTAAAACAGAAGCCTTAAGAACCTACAGGCAATTCAGGCTTCTGCTGATTCAGATTCATTCACTCTTTGCATCAAACAATTCATCCAAATCTGATGAGTTTCCTGACTCATCCCAGAACTGCTCCATGCCGTCATCCGCTGTGCGCACACCGGTATGTTCTGTCCAATAGCGGTCTGAAATGCCTTTCACCATGGATGCTGCCATACTGTCAATTAATTTGAATTGCGGATTAACCGGCTTTTCATCACTGCGCGCTTGAGCAAAGGTTTTAAGCGCATCACGTATTTTCGCATCATCGCCGCTGGCTTGCGCGGCCACGGCATACATCGCATGCGACAGGCGCACGCCTTTTTTCTCTCCGATTTGCGTCGACTGCTTCAGCGTTTGATACGGATCTGGCTTGCCGTCTCCGGCGCCCGGCAGCAATGTCCAAATCACTGCGCGGGTCGCTTCCGGCGCGCCCCAGAATTTCTCATTATTCAGGCAGGTCATGCCGCGCTCTACCACCGCTGCAATATCTTTCGGCACATTCACAGCGCCGCCCGAGTTAATGTCATTGGTCATAGACTGCAGGCCGCTCAGCATGCCCAGCAGATAAACGGTTTGCTCTATATCGCTGTTCATCTTTGGACAGCTTTCACCTAAAGCTTTCTTGTATTTCTTTTCATAGCGGCTTTGAAAGAGCTGATAGCCTGTATACTGGCGCTGCGCTGCCAGCGCCGCCCAGCGCTTCTGTTCAATGCGGGCGTCCTGCGCCTCAGAGACTTGATTGGCTTTCGATGCGCGCAGGTAACGCAACTCTGAATCCAGCGCTTTTTGCTCCGCGCAAATGCCGGCAGCAGAATACATCAGTACCGCGACACGGGTTGGATCAGCTCCCATATCTTTAGTCGCCATAATGGCTGGGGTCAATGAATTGCCTGAATTGCAGACCATTTCAGCATCATCCATGGCTAAAATAGGCGGTACAATATGATTTTCGGTAAATCCGAGCGCAACATTGGCGCCTGTTTTCACAACCTGTGAACAACCGGATAATAAAGTCGTTGTTATTACTATTGCAGCCATACCCTGGCCTATTTTTTGGACGCTCGACATTTTCCTGTCCTCTATAATTGTGTTTATGTCCATAACGACAAACATATCAGAAGCAATTTCTGAATTAAAGAGTATTTACTCTAATTTAGGACTACACTTTGCCATGAATTCTAAGATGTGAAATTGACTGTTTTTTGATAAATGCCAAATTTTAGGCAAAAAAAAGCAGCATTGCGACGGTTCAGCACATGCTGCTTATTAAAGGGTAAAGTGCCTAAACACTTAATCTGATGCAAATCGTTCCTTCAGCACCGTTCCTAGCCGTCCTACAACAATCGCTAACACAATTGCTGCTGCCAGAAACATCCAAGTTGGATAATCCATCTTGATCTCCGCTTGCTGTTGGTAAAGATAATGTACATAAAATGGGCGGGCAGCAGATTCAATCTTGTCTGACAATCGGTATATTATGCCAATAATATAAAATTCTGTCTGACAACAGCAATTCAAACCGCACTCAATACATTGTTATTGTTTACATTTTTATTATTGAAAAATCTTAAAGTGTCAGACAATCAGATCATTTTGGCCAATACTTTAAAGGATTTCCATTGCCGGAATGGCATTTGATCACACCAGACGATGATCGGTTTTGCGCGTGCATGCTGAAAATAAACCACAATATAGGCCTGATGATCCACGATATGGCTGATATGCGCCCGATGCTGACCGCCCGCCGCGGAGATCGTCCATTCTTTGCCATCAAGGTAATCCAGCCCGGTAATTTTCGGCGCTTTACGGTAAAACAGCAGGTATATGACAGCGCCGAGCAATAAAAAACCGCACCATAATGCAAATGGCAGCAGTTGATGCAAAACCGTCATGAGTACACTGAAAATACACAGCTGAAACAGCAGCGCCAAATAGCTGCGCTGCAGCTGAAAACTGCATTTATCCATGAATGTAATGCTTTAGCTTCTGAATAAAAGTTTTCAATTCAGGACGGGGCGGTTCGCTGACTTCCATAAACCAGTCCAGCAGGTCTGGATCTTCCTGTTCAACGAGCTCTGCAAACATTGCTTTTTCAAAAGGATCCGCCTGCAAATAATAATTTTTCACATAGGGATCAAAGTACACATCAATTTCTTTTAAGCCGCGGCGCGCACGATAAATTACTTTGCGTTCTTCTAACGTGATTTCATCACTCATCTTATTCCCCAATCATTTTAAATCCCGCGTATTTTACCCCATCCAAAGCGCTTTGTTCGCATCTATTCTGCAAATTGGCGAAATCCGCCAGCAAATCTTCCTGTTTTGAACATTCAGCTCATTGCTGTGCCGCAGCGCTTCTTATAGTTTGTTTGCATATTTATAAAAACAAGGAAGATCACAATGCAGTCAGGCGCTATACGCCCCATCCCTAATATGCTGCCGCGTAAGCTGCTGAATGAAGAGCATGAAGCATTCCGCGATACCGTGCGCAAGTTTTATGAAAAAGAAGTCGTGCCGAATATTGCCCGATATGAGCAGCAGCAGCATGTAGACCGGGATTTATGGAATAAGGCCGGTGAATTGGGCCTGCTCTGCACGACGATCTCGGAAGCCTACGGCGGATCGGGCGTTGACCGCCTATACAGCATGATCTTAATTGAAGAGCAGGCTTATGCCATGGATTCCGCTACCGGTTTTTCACTGCATTCAGATATTGTCGCCAATTACATCAGCAACTTCGGCAATGAACAGCAAAAGCAGTCTTGGCTGCCGAAAATGGCCAGCGGCGCATGCGTGACCGCCATCGCCATGACGGAACCTGGTACAGGTTCAGATTTGCAAGCCGTCAGAACCTCTGCTGTTTTGGATGGCGATGACTATGTGATTAATGGTTCAAAAATTTTCATTACCAATGGCTACTTATGCGATATGGCGATTGTGGTCTGCAAAACAGGGAACAATGAAAAAGGCTCTGCCAACTTATCACTGATCATGGTGGAAGCCGGCCGCGCAGGCTTCAGCAAAGGCAAGCCGTTAAATAAAATCGGCATGAAAGGCCAGGATACCTGCGAGCTGTTTTTCGATAATGTCCGTGTGCCTAAAGAAAACCTGCTCGGCATGGAAGGCATGGGCTTTATGATGCTGATGAAGGAATTGGCCTGGGAACGCATGCTGGTCGCAATTATCTGCCAAGCCGGCGCAGAAGCAGCATTTGCCCATACCGTGCAATACACCAAAGACCGTAAAGCCTTTGGCAAAAGTATATCCAGCTTTCAAAACACCCGCTTCAAGCTGGCAGAGCTGCGTACCGAAATTGATTTCTGCCGCGCCTATTTAGACCGCTGCATGGAGCTTCAGCTTTCAGAAAGCCTCGGCATTGACGCTGCCGCCGCAGCCAAATACAAAATTTCAGAGATGTTTTCTAAAGTTGTCGATGAATGCCTGCAGCTGCATGGCGGCTATGGCTATATGCTGGAATACCCGATTGCCCGCGCCTATATTGATAACCGCGCCAATCGCATCTATGCCGGCACCAATGAAATTATGAAAGAACTGATTTCCCGAAGCCTATAATCATAAAATCAGCCTTCTCATGAAGGCTTTTCTATTCCAGAGGTGCTAAAAACTCAGCAATCAAGTTCACGGCCCATTCCGGGTTTTCTTTATGCGGCATATGATGCAGGCCTGGCAGAATATAAAGCGCCGACGGTCCTTGGGTTAATTCCGCAAAGCGTTCAGCCTGTATAGAACTGCCATATTCATCCAGCTCGCCATGCAGGACCAAATTTGGACAATACACGCGCTCCAAATATTCAGCTAAATCCCAATCTGCAAACAATGGGTCACACCATGTTTCCGTCCATGCATCGAGCACCCATTGCGCTTTATCTCCATGGTATTTCGCCAGCCGATCCAGCTGGCCGGGCTGCGCAAAGCCCTGTTTCGCTTCTTGAATGCCCCGCACCGTTAGATCCTCCAGCATCGACTGCGCAGAAATCGTGATCAGGCCTCTGCATTGATCTGCATAGTCCGCAGCAATGCATGCTGACATTCCGCCGCCTACACTGTGCCCCATGACGATGAAATGCCCTAAAGCCAGCGATGCTGCGACTGCAGCAAAAACCGTTTGTGATTCAGCCGCAATGAAATCTAAATTGGGACGCTGGGAGGCAGCCGAAGACCGGCCAAAACCGGAACGGTCATAGGCATGGACTGTCCGCCCGGTTTTTTCCGACAGCAGCAGAGGAAAATCGCGCCATAAGTCGACACTGCCCAGCGAATCATGCAGCAAAATGATCGGCGCCAATTCTGCATGCAGCTGAACCCATGATTTTATATAGATGCAGCCATAGGCTGTCTGCAAGTCAGTGGATTGAATCCTTAATGTCATAATGCTTCCCTAACCAACGCTATAGCGAATATGACAAATATTCTGACAAATTTTAATCTTCAAAACCTGACCTCTCGGGTCATAGATTGAAAGCATTTTCGAATTTATAAATTAAAAAGGGAGCCTTGAGACTCCCTTTAAAATACAAACATAAAACGATCAAGAAGCTATTCGAGGCTTAGCAGCGGCCTGAGATGACTTCTTTTTAAACTTCAAAATACGGTCTTCAAAACTGGCCTTTTTAAGCGCTTTGCGGTCAGCCAAATAATTATTGGTCACATGCCAAGGCCCGCTTTTGCCTTGTTTCGGCATAGAGTCCGCGGCGCGGGCAATATAGCCAGAGCTCAAACTGCCCATCACCGTATCCTGTTCAAGCTGCGTAGCATCCCCTTCCGCAATCACCTGATCATACTGATTGGCATCCATATAGTTCAGCAAGCGGCAAATATATTCAGATGCAATATCCACTTTCAGCGTCCACGACGCATTGATGTAGCCAATAATCATCGCCATATTCGGCACATCACTTACCATAATTCCTTGATACAGCATATGCTGCGAAGTATTCAGCGGCTTGCCGTCAATTGAAGCCTGAAT
>RRZU012296362.1_pt1 | contig 11488 bp, 10 predicted proteins | sample 2165561 | NCBI WGS metagenome assembly RRZU01 (sample SAMN10456909, study PRJNA506462) | wastewater metagenome | isolation source: wastewater sludge | place: USA: Moscow, Idaho | reverse complement strand
TAGACGAGAAAGGATGGGAAAAAGATATCCGTGAGATAAGCCATCAACTTCGGATAGAAGCCGATGAGCAGGAACAACAGGATACCGCCGAACAGTGCGGTCGTGGCGTATGAAGACGTCAAGAGCTTGGTAAACTCTTTGGCCAGCTTGTCATAACGCTTATCGCCTGATTTCCAGCCGACGATTTCGCACAACCAGGCAAAGATCGGCACGCCAAGCACGAAGCCGGCGAGTAGCAAATGGAGCTGGGCGATAATCCAGACAAGGTTTCGACTGCCGATATACGGAATATCTCGATACGCGGTCGGAGCCTGCGGGGCAGCTTCCTGAGCAAGGGCCGCATCCGGCATTCCCACCCATGCCAGCAGTGCCGCACATCCGGCCAACAGGGCCACACGGCCTGCGATTTGGCTCCCGTGATTGGTGACGATCTGACCCTGGTTCATCATTGTTCTCACCTCGTCATTCGCCATGATGTCATTTGCCGCTTCCCGCCGGTTTCCCAGCTGCTGATTGCGAAGGCTTGCCGTCGCTCCTGGGAGAGCCATCCTTGACACCGGCTTTCTCCTTGCCGCCCTTCTGCTTGTCTTTTTCGTCTTCTGCCGTTCGCTGTTCGATCGCGGCAATCTTCAGCTCTGCGTCCTTGAACGCCTTCTCTCCCTTAGAGAGGGACTTTTGAGCATCAAAGGGCGGAGCAGCCTCCACAGTGGCAGGTTTACAACATTCGTGCGGATGGGGAGTCGACACCGGAAGCACGGCCCAGAATAGGAGACTCAATACTGCGCCCGCAGCGGTGAAGGCGGTCAACATCAAGCTCTGATCGGCGGGCACCCGGATCATATCCCAACGCGATATGAGATCTTGATAGGTGTCTCCCGCTGGTTGGGCACCGGCAGCACGACCTTCAACCAGTTTCCCAAGAATCGACAGGCCGACAAAGGTCAGCGCCAGAAGCACGACGAATGCCGCACTGCCCCAAGCCGTGAATTCCAGACCGATTCGCTCAGCGACCGGCATAGCCTTGAGCATATCCATATCCAAAATGGATTTCGTAATTGAACGGGCGAGATCGGTCGCGCCGCCCTGTACCACCCACAAGAAGGGAAGGTAGATCGCCCCGGCGACCGCAAATCGAACCCACAGCCCAATGCCCAGTGAGTCGGGGGGCTCGAGCCGCAAGCGCTCCAAAAACACGGTACGGGCGACCAAGCCCAAGGACCAAATGTCGATTGGAATGGAGAGCAGGAACAATAAGGGAAGCCCGATCCCCTCCCCGAAATGGAACCCGACACCTAGGGAGATCACGAAGAATGCAAAGACGCTGACCGGAGTCATGAGCAACATCAGGAATGTAATCCCGAGTTTCGTCTCCAGATGGATCGTCCCCATCGCCATAAACAACATGGCAAACGCCATCTTGATCGGCAGGGCGGTCCAGCAGGCCGGCCAGAGAATGCTAAGCCCTAATTTAAATGACGACATCGTCTCTCGACCAGTCATGTGCCCAAACCCCTCCGCCTATTCCAGAAATTCGCGGTTGATGATTGCCGCCACGGTGAAAATCAGAATGCTCGCCATGACCACAATCCATCCGATCAAGGCGATCGGTCGCTTGAAGATATTGCGTTCCGGGCTGCGATCGATGAACGGCAATGCCGCGAGCAACGCCATGAACGCGCCCGGCAAGGCAATGGCGCCGAGGAACTGCCCGAACTCTCCGGCAAACACCTTCAGACGCAGCAGTTGGAACAAGAAGAGGAAGTACCATTCCGGTTCCGGGTGGTAATCTCCGGGATCCGGCGTGGCCTCTTCGAGGAGCACAATCGGCTCCCAGAACGCGAGGCTACAGATACACAGGAAGACCGCGACCATCCCGACAATGTCTTTCCAGATTTGACGGGGAAAGAAATAGTCGGTCTTGGCCTTAATTTCTTCCACGCTGCCCCGGAAGGGTCCGGCAGGGCCAGCCTTACGGAACAGGAACAGATGCAGTCCCGCGAGCCCCATCAAGGCCGCCGGAAGAACCATGACGTGAATGACGAAGAAGCGACTCAGCGTCATCTGGCCTGGCGTCGCGCCGCCCTTCAGGAAGCGCGCCATGAAGTCGCCGAGAAGCGGCGTCTTGTCCATGATCTCAACACCGACCGTCGTGGCCCAGTAGGCCCGTTGATCCCACGGCAGTAGATAGCCGGTAAAGCCGAATCCCATGACAATGCCGAAGAGGGCCAAACCGACCAACCAGATGAGTTCGCGCGGTTTCTTGTAGGCGCCCCAGAGAAAGACTTGGGACATATGGGCGAACACGCACACGACCATCGCCGTGGATCCCCAAAAGTGATAGCTCAACAAGAACCAGCCGTAATCCACCGAGTGGATGATGTATTGGGTGCTCGCATAGGCATGGTCGGCCGTCGGCACGTAATAGAACATCAACAAAATGCCAGTAACCGCCTGCATGATGAAAATAAAGAGCAGGACGGAGCCAAATACATACGCCCATCGCGACCCGCCTGGGACGGGCTCGTTGAGCATTTTGGCTTGCAGAGTCTTCAGCCCGACGCGTTCGTCGACAAAGGCGAAGACTTTTTCAATGGCTGAGGGCTGAGTGGTCGTCGGCTGCGTAGTCGTATCCATTTAGACAATCCGAACCTGGGCCTTGGTGCCCGCCTTGAATTCCATATCGATAATGGTGATGTCGCCCGCTGCAGTAACCTTAATCGGGAGCGGATCCAACGCACGCGGAGCCGGCCCATCAAGGACCTTGCCGGCTGCGTCATAGATGCTCAAGTGACAAGGGCACAGAAAGACCTGGCCGAGCGCCTTATGCGTTCGCCACTTGAAACCGCACCCCAGGTGAGGACACTTGCCGGAATACGCGATGTAGGGCACGTCTTTCTTATTGGTCCAGATGACCTTCCCGGATGCGTCATGAAACTCCATGTCTTTACCCTGATAAATCGTCTCCAGCACCTTTGGAGTCGCCTTCAAAACCCAGACGTTTTTGTCGATTTCCTGCTCCGGCATGTAGGCTTCTTTAATTTTTCTTTTGAACTTGAACTGCACGCCGACGTCATCCTGCTTGATCTTTCCGGAGTTGCCGATCTTGAGCCATTGATTGTCGAAGGGGGAATACATCGGCTTCATCAGATAGCGCAAGACAGGAAACGCAATCGGGAGACCGATGAGAAATCCGATGGCATGGGTAAAGTTCGCAAAAAAGGTCCGACGTTTGACGCTTCTTTCAAGCTCAGGAAAGGGAACCAGCACTTCCCCTGGCGTCACGTGAATGCGCTCTTCAAGATGGGCGATTTCCACCTCGTGAGTCGTCACGTAGTCGTCACGCTTGAAGACCGGAAGTGTCGCGTACTCTGCCGAGGTGCCACGAAGCGTCACGACCTCTTCGGCGACTCCTTGCACCTGCCCCATGGGGACCTGGCGCTCGACCGAATCCACCGCGCCGGAACCGACCACGATATGGCTAATCTCGTGGGAGAGCGGGTCCATAATGACCCTGCGCACCTCCCCGACTTCACCGTCCGTACATCGAACTTTGGATTTCAGTTTCGGCTGCATGATACTCACTTCATCTTGATGGGCTTCGGAGTATTGACCGAAGCATTCTTGTAACTGGCCAACCAACCCGCCAGCGCCTGCACATCCTTAGGCTCCATCAGGTCCTTGTACTTGTCGGGCATCTTCCCTTTTTCGTACTCCTTCTCGAAGCCTTCGGCCTTATAACTCTTCGGGTCGAGAATCTTTGTTGCGATTTCCTCAGCCGACAGGAGGTTGCCAATGTTGTCTAGTTCCGGGCCACGCTTCTTACCGCCTTCGCCGTTCAGCTTGTGGCAGTTGTAGCACTCCTGAAGTTGCCATTGCTCCTCACCGAGCTTGGCGATATCACCACCCGCAGCGGCTGTCGTCGCCGTCGGTGCAGTCTCTCCACCGGCCTTTTGATCCGCCGGAGCCTGCGCAGCACCCAACGCCTGCAAACGCGCCGTCAGTTCTTTGGCCTTTTCATCGAGCGCCTTGGCGCGCTGCAACAGAACCTCGACTTTGCCGGCCTCGTAATGTTCTCGCTTCGGCTTCAAGATCTTGTCGATCTTGCCTTTTTCGTCTTCCGGGTCGAACTGCGGCCACACAGCGCCACCTGCAATATAGGCGACTGATAGAATGGCGTAGAACACGACGAGGGCTCCCGCAGCTTTTACCCCGCTGATCGGCTTGAGCGGAGGGAGGTCGAGAATAATAAAGACGACGGCGCCGAGCATGGCATAGCCAAAAAACAGCACCTGGAACACAAACGGAAATCCCAGTGCGTTGGTGGCTCCGAATAGAATTCCGCCGATCACGATTCCAACTAGCGACTTCTTAATCACGTTTCCCATGAGTACCCTCGTTTATCGCCCTTCGAGTATTGTGAGCGCTTACTTAGCACCGGCCGGCACAGGGCTCCCCTCGTGCGCATGGCCCTTCGAATCCGAGGGGCGCAATGTCACGATGATGGCAAAGCTGACCACGGCAAAAAAGGTCACGGTAATACCTGTAATCCACCAGGCCGAGTAAGACAGCGTTGGCGTGAAGGACTCGGCGGTAAAATCAGGCAGCAGGTTGTAGGCGTGAAAATACTTCCGCAACAGCGATCGTACGGCACCCATCAGCCCCATGGTCCAAATGGCGCTGAAGGCCAGGAAGACCAAAACGAACTGTGAGGCGAAATCGATCTTACCCCACACAATGGTCCCCTGCGAAACCGCACGGTTGTAGATGACATAGTTCACCACCGTCACGAAGATCAAGGTGAACGCGGCTGAGTTTTTCGCCGGCATCAGTGCAAGGAAATTCCAGTCGGATGGCAATTCCAACTCCGCAACCAACTTGGCCCCAGTGGGCACAAAACCGTGCGGCGTCATCCAGATCGCATTTCCCACGACTACCATCAAGAAGCCGACCTTGATGACCGTGCTGGACGATACTGTCAGAGGTATAAATCGCCCCAGAATAACGGGCGCCAACAGGAGCGGCACGAGGAACGCCAGCGATGTCGCATCAGGCACTGGATAGTCGGTCAGGACCTTGGTCATGACGATCGGCAGCAACACCATCACGATCGGCGCGATCACGGTCATACGGACCCGCTCCACCCCCTCGATCCGCTTCATGCTCAACCAGATATAGTAATTGCTGGCCAAGAAAATCAGGCCCACCATGGCGCCCTGCATTTCGAAGAACATCGAGAGCTGGTCGGCCATCATGTACGGACAAATTGAGGCGTCGTAGTCGCAGAGCTCATAGGACAGCAAATAACCCATAAACGGCAAGAACAAGAGCGCGCCGACACCGATCATGTTCCCGACAAACCCCATCCAATCGTAGTAGGCCCGCTCTTCTTCCTTCTTCGAGCCCATGAACATGTAGGCGGCAATCAGGCCGGCGATGAATCCGCCGAACGTCACGTTACCGACAAGCCTATGGAGATTAAGCGGCATCCAACTATAGTTGAACACCTTATCCCACAGGGAAGCGGTCGCCAGGAATTCCGCCGGCGAGACGCCCTCGGCCCTCACAGGAGTATTCATGAAGGAGGTCGGACCGTCGATCACGAACAGCGTGATCGAACCGATGAGATTCAACAGCACGCCCAGCGCGATATGGCGCGCCTTCTTCTCACCCTTCCACGCATCCCACGTATAAAAATACATGTAGAGGATGATGGTCTCGCCGATAAACAACAGCGGATACACCACCGCAAATATCAGGAAGAAGTGATTGATGAGCCAGGTCGTGAACTGTGGATAGGGTGCGAGCAACACGAAGATAAAGAGCCCGCCCGTTAATGCCGTCAAGCTGTAGAGAATGACCCTCACCTTGGTGACCTCTTTCGCCAGCCGGTCATAGCGTGGATCCTGCTTGCGATACCCCAACCATTCCGAGATGACGACGAAAATCGGGGCCCCCAGAATGAATCCCGCAAAGAGAATGTGGAGCTGAGCGACGATCCATACCGCCGTGCGATTCCCGGTATAAGGGAACTCCACGGGGGGCGCACTGGGAGCCTGGGCGTATGCCACACCTCCCAATATCGCCACTAGCGCGAACATAACCAACAAACAGCGCTGCCAGATTTTCATGATGTCTCGCCGCTCCTCCTCATTCCAACCGATTGACCCATGACTCGAACCGAACCCGGCGTGAGTTACTTCACCTGATCAGCAGGTACCCAATCCTTCTTGTTGGCATCCCAGCCCTTACCTGCCAAACCGAAGGAACGTTCAAACGCCAAAATCTTCCAACGATCCTCTTCGGACAACTTGCTCTTCCAGGGCTTCATCTTGGTGTTGGGAACGCCCTCAGAAATACGCCAGAACCAGACCGAGTCAGAATACAACTTCATGCGATCGCCATTGCGGAAGTCCCGGGCGCCCGCCTTGACCGGCTTGCCGTCCTTACCATGGCAACTGGCGCAATTGACGTCGGGGTTCTTGCCGCCGATGTACAATTCCTTACCTTCTTCGATAATTTTCGGATCCGTCCACCAACCGGCAGGCATATGCTTGTCGGCATACTCCGCGGGAGCGGGTGGCGGCGGAACTACGGGGCCTTCGCCTCCCCCTTCACCACCGCCGCAGGCGGCGACGCCAAAACCGAACCCAAGAATGCCGACCATCAGAGCCAATCTCTTCATGCCTGCTTGTTTCATAAAAAAGCTCCCGCTCCTTTCTTCATGCCGGCGCCCTCTCAAGCACCGACACCTATTACCATCGACAGAAAAAAAAGACGCTTCCCTGCGGCGCAACGAGCAGCCACAGCAAAAGCGTCAAGACTCACAATACAACGAGGTCACGTTTGGACTTCCCCGCCTACTTCTTGCTAATCGATCCGGCGAGGAACAATGCCCCACGGACCGTGCCCTATTTCTGCCGCTTCCCCTGTCCCTTCTTTCGCCGTTGCTCTTCTCGCATCCGCTTGCGGGAGATCTTTAGCCCAATCCATCCCACAATAGCAACAGCCGCGATCCCCAGCCCGTACAACAACCACTGCGGAGGACCAAGATCGCGCTCACACCCACTTCCGAAATCAACCCGAAGCTTACGTTCCGTCTCCAGATCGTTCGGGTCGAACTGGATTTTATAATTCTTTTGCTCCCCGCCGACTTCAACTAACAGCGGGTCGCCCACATTATCATTGTGAAGATGCAGGGTGACTTTATAGTACCCGTCACCATCGGTCGTCACAGTCTGGCCGACCGTGATCCGCGTATCTTTTACCAGCACCTCAACATTGGCGCCGGGTCGACCGTCTTTGCCACACACAAAACCTTCGACGGTAAATCGATGGTCGGCTGCGTGGCTCGCGAACAAGACCGACGGCACAAACAACGTCGAGATCAGGCCCCAAACGACAACGACGCGCCAGGCGGTTTTCCGACTAATTGCTCTCCGCCATCGCATACGTATGACCCGTGTCGGACTTGTTTTCGGCCTCACAAACATCCCGCCCACAGCCATGCTACGAGAGGCCTCATCGACACGGACACGACCCAAATTTGAGGCCGATTCTTCTAGCATAGCCCCCCCTCTTTGTCAACAAATGGATGGAGTTAAACGGAGGGAGCCACGACGAAATGAGCAATGAAAATTGGGGACGCGTGAAGGGCAATTGAAACCGCTGGCGCGGAACGAGCCGGCACAAGAAAACGAACGACAGTCACTCGCGCGCCAGCAAGCTGACGGCTCACAGATGGCCGCGGGATTTGGCTTCCGCAGCGGCGCGATCGATATCCTTCCGTCGTTCCGATTCCTTTTTTGCGCTCCAGGCTTCCCAGGACTTGCCTGTGGCCGTGTCCTCACCGGTGAAGGCGATCGCGACCATCTCAGAAAACGGAATCGTCAGCGTTCCGCTGCTGGTCGCCGGAAAGATTTCAATGGTGGGTTGCTCACCCGTCGCGGTGCGATTAAAGAGGTATCCCGTCACATGCCCCCCCGACTTCAATTCCACGGTGATATCTCCCCGGTAATCAAATGCCAGCTCGATCGCCTCTGCCAGTTCCGTGAGGGAGGCCGGCCGAAAGACCCGGCCTTCAAGGCTGCCGGTCTCCGGCGCATGGTACTTCGCGTCGGTCATAGGTATCTCTTATCGTCTAGAGGGTGATGCGTGAAGCGTTCGGCCGGCTCAGCGGCCGAACCGCTTCACAGCTGCAGGACTCACAATCGTCTTCGCTCCATCTAGCGGGCATTCGGCAACAGGGTGATCTTCACGGTCTTGGCAAACCCGGAGAACGACCCGAACGTATCTTCCACCGCCGAAGCCTCGTACCCGCAATGCACCATGCAATCCGCGCACTTTTCGTTGCGCCCGGTGCCATAGGAATCCCAATCCGTCTGTTCCATCAACTCCCGGAAGCTCGACACATAGCCCTCCTGCAGCAAATAGCAGGGGCGCTGCCAGCCAAAGACGTTGTACGTGGGGTTCCCCCAGGGCGTGCATTGATACTCGCGCTTGCCCATGAGGAACTCCAGGAACAGCGGCGACTGGTTGAACTGCCAGCCGCGCTTCCGATTGCCCAGAATCTTGGAGAACAGTTCCGTGGTGCGACTGCGCTTGAGAAAATGCTGTTGATCCGGGGCTTTCTGATAGCTATACCCGGGCGAGATCATCATCCCTTCGACACCCAGCCCCATCATTTCATCGAAAAACTTCCGGACACGTTCGGGATTCGCATCGTCGAACAACGTCGTGTTGGTCGTGACACGATGACCCCGCTTGAGCGCCGCCTTGATCGCCTTCACCGCCACATCGTAGACGCCGTCCCGGCAAACTGCCAGGTCGTGCTCATCCCGCAGGCCGTCCATGTGCACACTGAACGTCAAAAATTTCGATGGGGGATATTCGTCCAGTTTCCGTTCCATCAAAATGGCATTCGTGCAGAGATACACATACTTCTGACGCTCCACGAGCCCCCGCACGATCTCAGGCATCTCGGGATGGATCAGCGGCTCGCCGCCCGGAATACTGATGATGGGCGCCGCGCATTCGTCGGCCGCAGCCCAACATTGCGCCGGAGTCAACCGCTTATCCAGGACATGATCCGGATATTGAATCTTGCCGCACCCCGCGCACGCGAGGTTGCAACGAAACAGGGGCTCGAGCATGAGCACGAGCGGATACCGTTTGACCCCCCGGAGTTTCTGGGTCAACACGTACTTGGTCACTGTATACATCTGGGAGACTGGAACAGCCATCCCTCTCTCCTATTCTGGTGAATGTGAATGTAACGTACGACTGAGACTGCCGGCCTTCTAGCAGACAAACCGCGCGGATTCTACCATTGCGATTGAAAAATCGTCAATTTCTGCGGGATCAACCGGGCAGACCGGCATTTCTTCTGGCGCGCGCCTCCAGCCCATAGACCAGGATGATCGCAAGACACGCCCCCAACAGACCGGCTACGGCCGTATTGAAGACCACCCGCGGTTTGATCTGCTTGTCGGCGGGGACAGGCGGGTCCAGAACCTGAACCGTGGGCGTATCACGAGCTTCGGTAATTTTCGCCTGCTCATATTGCGAGGTGAGCAACGCATAGAGCGTCTCCTGCACCTTCAACTCACGGAACAATCGCCCGTATTGCAGGGCCAGATCCGGCACCGTCACCATAGCCGGATGCAGGCGATCCCCCGGCGAGGCGCCCTTCGCACCCTTCCCGAACTCCAGCAAGGCCAGCTGCTTCTTCAACTCCTCGATGCTGGAACGGACCCGTGAGAGATCGGGATTGTCCGGGGACAGGTAGGCACTCATCACCTGAAGTTGTACCTCATAGCCGGTGATCTGCCCCTGGATCATGGCCGCAGCCTCGATCATGGCCTTGGACTGCGCCTCGACGGCCACCGCTTTATTATTTCGCTGAAAGTCCCGTAAGGCCTCTTCGGTTTTCACCAGTCCCGTTTGCGTCTCCGCAAGACGTCGCTCGATGAACGCGCGATTATAGCTGGCCTTGCTGACATTCAAGGTGCGGTTCAGGCGGTCCAGACTGCTCACGAAGTAGGCTGCGATATCGGCAGCCCGCTGGGGATCCGCATCTTCCACCGTCACCTTGATGACTTTTTCTTTCGAGACGCTGACCCGAACGCGCTCTGCCAGTTCGACGCGGGTATCGTGCATCGTCCGCTCGTTGTACACCGCCATCAGGCCGAACTTGGCAATCGCCTCGTCCGCCATCACCCGCGACTTGAGGATTGCCACAAAGACGTCGGTAGGCGTCGTCGGCATGCTGGGCAGCCCCATCCCGAGATTCTGCGCCATCCCGCCGGCACCGGTGGTCGCCAACAGCGCCGCCAGACTCCCGCCTTCTTTCGAATCCAGCTGCGGCAGCAGGGTCGCGGTCGATTCATACGCTTTGGGAAGGAGGAGGGCACTGACGGCGAAGGCACCCAGCAACGAGGCCGCTATAATCGTCGCCACCAGCCCCCGACGCCGCGAGACCACCGACAAGAGATCCTGCGGCACCATCCCGTCGCGGCTCGACAGATTCGCCCCGTGACCGCGCGAAGGAGTCATGACCACCTGAGGAGTATCCAACAACCGACTCATGATGTGCTCACATCCCGCTTATCGACCGACCACGGCGATACCGGCGGCCGTGAGGGCCACGCTGCCGATAATACTGGCCACGGTCTGCCACAAGGCCAGTTGTGGTGTCCGGGCCGCGATCTTTTGAGGCACCACGATCGTATCTCCGGAACGCAATTCCTTCACAGCCAGGTAGGCGGAGTCGGTGGTTCCGTTGGCCCGCATGACATACATCTCTTTCTTATTCGCATCCTCGGTCAATCCCCCGGCCTGACGCAGGTAGTCTTCCAATCCCAGGCTCGGCCGATAGACCACCGTACTGGGATTCTTCACCGACCCGATGATGCTGACCGTTTGCGACGGAGTCGGCATCAAAATCCGATCCCGCGCTTCCAGGATGATATCGTCCTCAGTGCCTTCGAGTTGCTCGATGGAGTCCATTCGAATGACCACACGCCCCAATTCCAGGCGGGAGGTGATGGCCTCCAGTTGCTGGAGCCGCAATGACAACACCTGTTGCTCGGCCAATCCTCCGCCAGTGGATAACACCGCGGCCGTGCTCAGTCCGGAGGCGCCTGCCGCTCCTCCCGCCGCCTGCGCCGTCAGCCGTTGACGTTCCGATGCCACAAACCGTTCCAACTCGGCCTGTTGCCGGAGCTTGACGGATTCCCGCGACAATACCAGCCCGGCGGGAAACGCGTTCTGCGTCACCCCGCCGGCACGCTTCAAGACGGAGCTTAATCGCTCACCCATTTCGATCGTGAAATAGCCCGGTCTCTTCAGCTCCCCCTCAACCAGCACCAGATTGGGCGGGCGATGTTGGCTGGCAACAACCACCTGGTCCAACCGCTGGAGCACGTGATTGTCAGCCTCGCTTCCTTCGAGCAACGCCCGGGGGCTGAATTGAATGACCTTGGTTTGATAG